>Ga0222718_10000533_pt1:0-32500 | contig 38916 bp, 35 predicted proteins | sample C33_27DmetaG_FD_165045 | JGI IMG/M metagenome (GOLD analysis project Ga0222718, IMG submission 165045) | Estuarine water microbial communities from San Francisco Bay, California, United States - C33_27D | ecosystem: Environmental > Aquatic > Marine > Unclassified | place: USA...
CGTGAAGAGCGCTACTTCTGCGGCAGGTGCATGACGCGGCGCCGACGAGTGGCACAGACGACCGAGAGGGTTGAACAGCACACCCATGCCGGCACAAGCCAGGTACACACGGCTTTCCTGTTGGAACGGTTCGGCGAACGGTACCGAAATGGCAATGGTGACGGCTGCAGCCATCGCCAAGCCGACGAATCGGCTCTGTTGCGGGAAGCGCCGCCAGATATTCATGTTCGTGGCGAATGCCGTGATCGCGCCGACCGCAAGCAGATCGCCGGTCAGGTTCGGTGACCCGATCGATGCCGAGACGACTACGACAACACCGATGAGTGTTATCAAGATCGCAATCCACACCCGACGATCGGTCCGCTCACGAAAGAACAACTGTCCGATCACCGCAGCCAACACCGGCGAAGCAGCGACAATCACCACGACGTTCGCGACCTCGGTGTGCGTCAGTGCGCCGATGAACAAAAGTTGGCTGCACGCCGAGAGCACCGCCACCGCCAACAAGCCCTTGGGAAAAGCACGGAAGCGTTCGACCGGCCGTCCACCCTCGATACAACGTTGGAGCGTGAGTTGCACAAGCAGTGAAAACGCTGAGACCACCAAGGCGACGGTCCACGGGTCGGTGTCGGCGAGACGAACGAAGTACGAATCAGTCGAGACGAGCAGCATGCCAGCGGCCGCGAGCGCCCAGCCGCGCCCACGCCCTTCGAGCATGATCAGCGCTGCTCGGCAAGGACAGCGGCGAGGGCCCGAAGCGCCCGTCCCCGGTGCGAGATCTCGTGCTTCTCATCGCCCATCTGTGCGAACGTTCGCCCGTCGGCCTCATCGGGCACGAAGACAGGGTCGTAGCCGAAACCACCGTCACCGGCCGGCGAAGACGCGATGTGTCCCTCCACCACACCCTCCACGCAGATCTCACGGCCGTCGGGCCACACCACCATCACTGCGGTGCGAAACCGCGCTCGTCGTTGCTGCTGCGTGACAGCACCGACCCGATCGAGTTCGGCAAGAAGTTTGTCGACATTGTCCTGGTAGCTGACATCCAGTCCGGCGTAGCGGGCGGAAAAGACGCCTGGAGCGCCACCAAGTGCATCGACTTCGAGTCCGGTGTCGTCGCTCACGGCAGCGGCCCCGGCGGCCTCACAGACTGCAACCGCCTTCAGTCGAGCATTGCCCTCGAGATCGGGAGCATCCTCCACGATGTCACCGAGTCCATCAGGACGCGGACAAAGGTCGACAAGCCCGTCGAGGACACGCGCAATCTCGACGACCTTGTCCGGATTGGCGCTAGCGCAGACAAGGCGGGGCAGAACCATCAGCGACCAGGTGTTCGGGCGGCCGGTGCGTTTCGCAGCACCGCCCGCTGTGCCTCGACGATGGTTGCGACACCACCCTCTGCGAGATCGAGCAACTGATCGAGATCGGCTCGGCTGAAGGTATTGCCTTCGGCCGTGCCCTGCACCTCAATCAGTCGGCCGTTACCGTCCATGATCACGTTGAAGTCGACGTCGGCAGTCGAGTCCTCAGGGTATGGGAGGTCGAGCACGGGTTGACCATCAACGATGCCCACCGAGATGGCGACACACTCCGTCGTGAGCGGGTGGGCCGGGATATGACCGGCCTGCACGAGGCGTTCGCACGCGTCGTGCAGCGCAACGTAGGCGCCGCAGATCGATGCCGTACGGGTTCCACCATCGGCCTGCAGGACATCGCAGTCGAGTCGAATCGACGTCTCGCCGAGCGCCTGCATGTCGGTGACCGCCCGTAAGGAGCGGCCGATCAACCGCTCGATCTCCTGCGTCCGTCCTTTCGCTCCGCGTCGCTCCCGGTCGATCCGCTCCGGAGACGAGCCGGGCAACATGGCGTACTCGGCGGTGACCCAACCCTCACCTTTACCCTTCATCCAGCGTGGGACGTCGTCTTCGACTGACGCAGTGCAGAGCACGCGGGTTTCACCAAACGCCACGAGGCACGACCCCATGGTCATGGTGGTGAAGTCTCGGGTGAACGAGAACGGTCGGAGTTCGTCGGGCGCACGCCCGTCGTAGCGAGTGGACACAGTGTCTCCCGGTCGGTGAACGGTCAGATCGCGAAGGTCAACCCGGGCAGAGCGACCTCCACCGGCCCACCGTAGGCGGCTTCGGCTTCGGCACGGTGCGCATCGGGGTCCGATCCGGGCACGAGGTGGGTGAGGATCAGGCGACGAACGCCCGCTTCTCTCGCTCGCACTGCGGCCTGGCGCGCGCTCATGTGGGGAATACCCCGGCCTTCGAATGTTTGCAGATGGCTCGAGTCGGAGAGCGCGACATCAATCGGATGGTCGATGCCGTCAACGGCGGCGTAGTCCCAACCAGGCCCAGAGTCGGCGGTGAAGACGAACGACCGGTCACCGCAATCAACGCGAGGCCCGAGCGTTTCGACGGGATGATCGGCCAGCCCGAATCGCCACCGCTGATCTCCGATCGTAACGTCGGACGAAGGATCGATCGTGGTCCAGACAAACGGTGAGTTCTCACCAATCGTGACATCGTTGTTGAGTTTGGCGGTCTCAGCGGTGCCGAAAACCGGAATGGTTCGCCGCACGAAGTGCAAGAAGACGTTCCGGAGCACTGGCAACTCGAGCCAGTGATCGGGATGCGAATGGGTGAGGACGATTGCGTCGAGTTCGCTGAGTTCGATCTCGCGCTGCAGCGGGCCGAGTGTTCCCGGACCGGCATCGAGCAGCACCGCGGCGCCATCGCTGCGCACGAGATAGCCACTGCAGGGGTTTTCGACGGAGGCGTAACTGCCCGACGAGCCGAGAATGGTGACCCGGAACGTCACGAGCCACTCCAGGAGTGCCCCACGACTGCGTCGAGTTCAGGGCCGAGCAACTGGCGTCCGAGGTTCGCAAACGTATCGACGTCGCCGCTCGAGACAAATGTATGAGTGCCTCGATGCCTGCCTCCGCCGACTTCGACGACAGGGTCGAGGGCTCGCACAAGGGAGAACGCTGTTTCGTCTGCCGAGGAGACCAACACCACATCGGGTCCGAGCACGTTGGCGATCGTACGCGCCAGGAACGGATAGTGGGTGCAACCGAGCAACAAGGCGTCGATCTCGGCATCGACGATCGGGGCCAAGAGCCGCTGAGCGAGGACGTGGACCTGCTCGGTATCGGTTTCGCCTCGCTCGACGAACTCGACAAATCCGGGACATGCAGCGCACGTGAGGTCGACGTGTGGTGCGGTGGCCGCGGCGGCCCGCTGGTACGCACCGCTCGCAATGGTGCCGACCGTGCCGATAACGCCGACCCGGCCCGAGGCGGTGACGGCGAGCAGCGAATCGAGACCCGGCTTGAGCACGCCGATCACGGGGAGTTCGTAGCGGTCCTGGAGATCCTCGAGTGCCACCGCTGCGGCAGTGTTGCAAGCAACGACGAGTATCTTCGGGTCGAATTCGCTGATCATCCAGTCGCTGATCTGAAGGGCGAAGCCCTGGACCTCGTCGTGGGTTCGGGGGCCGTACGGATAACGGCCCGTGTCACCGAAGTAGACCAAGTCGTCAGCGGGTAGGAGATCAATCACGGCGCGAGCAACCGTGAGACCACCGAAACCGGAGTCGAACATCGCGATCGGCCGACCCATGCGAGACCGACGATTTCGACGCTCAGCGCCCTCGGTTCAGCGACAGAGCGCTCAGCGCTCTTCTTTGAAGACCACGTGCTGACGGATAACCGGATCGTATTTCTTGATCTCGATCCGCTCGCGCGTGTTGGTCTTGTTCTTGGTGGTGACGTACGTATAGCCGGTGCCGGCCGTCGAACGCAGTTTGATGATGGGACGCTTGTCGCTCGCCATAGCAGAACCTCAGATCTTCTGGCCGGCGGCGCGCATGTCGGCGACGACACGCTCGATACCGCGCTTGTCGATGGTCTTGATGCCTTTGGTGCTGACGTTCAACTTGATCCAGCGCTGCTCGCTCGTGAGGAAGTAGCGCTTGGTCTGCACGTTGGGATCCCACCGACGACTTGTGCGCCGGTGCGAGTGCGATAGCTGCTTGCCAAAGTGGGGCTTTTTCCCGGTGACTTGGCAGATCTTGGACATCGGATCTCTCCTGGAGGGACTCGCCTACGCGAGCACAGAACGACTCGAAAGGCTAACGGCTTTCAGCTTCGTCTCCACCACGAGCGGCCGGTCCGACCGGCGCGAGCCGGTGCTGGCGCCCCGCTCGACGTTCGTATTCGATCGCAGCGAGCCCGGCAGCAACGATGACCGCCGCGCCGATCCAGGTCGGAAGATCAGGGGTTTCGTCGAAGGCCCAGTACCCAATCGCCACTGCACCAATAACCGGGACGTAGCGGAACGGTGCCGAGACGCTCAGGTCACCGACCCGCACTGCGTAGACCGACAAGACGTAACCAATTGAGAGTGTGACAACACTACCGGCCATCCGCAGCCACCCCGAGCCGGGCATAGGTTCCCAACCGTCGGCGATCGACAGCGCAGCCGTCAACGATGCGAGAGCAATCGCTGTGACAAATGAGATAGAGACAAGGGGGACGGAGACGGGAATCCGACGCGTTGCGAACTCACGAACTGTTGCCAGCACGGCACCGGCAACGGCGAAAAGTGCCCATGGTGTGAACGCATCGGTGCCGGGCCTCACCAGCACCACGACACCGATGAAGCCCACCAACACGGTGAGGTAGTGCGCCTGCGTCACTCGTTCTCGCAGATACAGCGCTGCGCCGAGGGTGACCATCAGCGGGGTCACCTGCACGATCGCCTGGATGTTGGCGAACTCGACGCGCACGAGCGCCGTGTAGAAACAAGCCGCCGCGATGACCTCCGAACCGGTTCGCACGAAGAGAGGACCCGAAAGGTGCGCGCGCCGCGTGTGCTCACCTCTCACTCGGCCCACGATCAAAAAGAGCAGTGCTACGGCGATGCTTCGCATACACAAGACCTGATAGGGGCCGGGGCCGTCATCGGTGATCGAACGCAGAAAAGCATCGTTCGCCGTTACTGCGAGACCGGCGAGTGCCATCGTCGCGGAGCCGACAGCGTTGGGAGATATGGTGCGCACGAAGCGCACCGTATCCACGACCCCCGCCCCCGGTAACCTCTCGGCGTGTCGGAGATTTCTCAACCGCCCGTTGACGTCGTCGAAAAAGTGCTGCTTGCTGCACCGCGCGGCTTCTGCGCCGGTGTCGAGATGGCGATCAAGGCGCTGGCTTGGATGGTGCGGGCGTTCGAGCCACCCGTGTACTGCTACCACGAAATCGTGCACAACCAACTCGTGGTTGAACGGTTTGAGCAGGCCGGCGTCGTCTTCGTCGACGACATCGAAGAAGTTCCTTCGGGGCGTCCGATCATGCTCTCGGCCCACGGATCGGCCCCCGAGGTCGTTGCGGCTGCTCGCAACCGGGGCGGTTATGTGGTCGACGCAGTCTGTCCGCTCGTCACGAAGGTCCACCACGAAGTGAAGACCAGGGCCCAAAAGGGCTACCAGATTGTTTACATCGGACATGAGGGCCACGAAGAGGCCGTCGGGACCATGGCGGTTGCCCCCGACGTCATCCATCGAGTCCAGTCCCGCGAAGAGGTCGAAGCGCTGCCCGAACTCGACCAGCCGATCGCCGTGCTGGCACAGACGACCCTGTCGCACCGCGAGTGGGTGGGTGTTCTCGAAGCGACCCAGGAACGCTTTCCCGATCTCTGGCAGCCGGGCCGCAGCGATCTCTGCTTCGCCACCACGAACCGCCAGTCCGCACTGATGGAGATCGCACCACGCTGTGATGCGATGATTGTGATCGGCTCGGCCAACTCGTCGAACACGAACGCCCTCGCCGGACTCGCTCGTGAAGCAGGCTGCCCCGAGGTCTACCGCATCAACAGTGCCGGCGAACTTCCCGACACGATCTCGGGCATCGTCGGCGTTACTGCTGGCGCATCGGCTCCCGAGGATCTCGTGCGGGCCGTCATCGACCGTCTCGCGCCGCGTGCAGGCGTCGAAGAGGTTCGCGTGACCGAAGAGGACGAATATTTCCCACCGCCTCGCAACCTCCGAGACTTGCTGAGCGCGATCGATGCAGCGGCCGCAGTCACCCTCGGCGGTGACGAGCGGGTACCGCTCGATGATCGCAGCATCGATGCTTCAGATGTCCTCGAATCACTCGCGGAGCCATTACTGCCGTGACCACACGAAAGACCAAGCGCACCCCTCTCGTCGTCGGCTGGCGCGAGTGGGTGCTGATGACCGGCCTCGGGTGCAACGTAGCGGTGAAGGCCAAGATCGACACCGGAGCAGCCACATCGGCCCTCCACGCTCCGCTCCTACAGATTTTCGAGCGCGAGGGTGAACCGTGGGCGACGTTCACGTTTCGCCCGTATCAGCGGGTCTCACGAGACTCGATGCGGGTCGAAGCGCCCATCGTCGACGAGCGCCGTATCCGCTCGTCGAACGGTGTCACCGAACTCCGACCCGTCATCGAGACAACGATCGCTATTGGCGATCGTCGCTGGAAGGTCCAGTGCACGCTCACCCGTCGCGACACCATGGGCTTTCGAATGCTGCTCGGCCGCCAAGCGCTGCGAAGGAACGCTCTCGTCGACGTGGGCCGCAGCTACGCCGCAGGAACGCCGTATCCGCTGCTCGAGGCCCCCGTTCAGCGCAACTGATCAGTCGCCGGGCGCAGCCTCGTCACCGGCGAGCACCCGAGCCTCGATATAGAGGTCGCCGAGCTCTTCGAAGAGGGCATCGGTGAGATCGCTGATGACTCGCCGAGGCACCCGCCCACCGCCCCGATCCGGCGGGTAGATCGGCTCGCCGATCACCGCGACACACTTGATCGGCCGCGGAATCGACGACCCGAGCGGCATTGCACGAGCACTCCCACCGATACCGACCGGAACGATCGGAATACCGGTGCGGGCCGAGACGAACGCAGGGCCGTCAAGGAGATCCTCTCGACGAAGTCGGGGGCCTTCCTTGCGGGTTCCCTCGGGGAACATGACGAGCGGCTCTCCCAACGCGAGCACATCCTCGGCAGCTCGCAGTGCAGTGCGGTCGGCTGTCCCACGATCGACGGGGAAACCGCCCATCGCCGTGAGGAAAGCACCCATGAGCTTGTTGTCCCACATCGCTTCTTTGCCCATGAAGCGCATCCGACGCGACGTCGTCATGCCGATCAGCGGGGTGTCGATGAACGAACGGTGAATGCCCGACAAGATGAATGGCCCGTCGGGCAGATTCTCTCGTCCATGGACCCGGAAACGAAAAACGATCAGAATCGCAAGGTAGAAGAGCCTCCAGAAGAAGAAATAGCCGACGCGACCCCAGAACGAGTGACCACTGCGTTCCTCGATACTGCCGTCTTGGCCCCCGTACTTGCTTTCCCTCACCGTTCTCCTTCGCGGACATCGCCAAGCAACGCGCCGATCTTCGCCACGACCTCATCGATCGTCATTCCCGTCGTGTCGACCACGACGGCATCAGCTGCTTCAGCGAGTGGGTCGACCGCACGCGTGCTGTCGATTGTGTCGCGGCGTGCAAGGTCGGCGGCAACGGCCTCGTAGTCAAGATCGGTTACTTCCTTGGCGCGCCGTCGGGCCCGCTCGGCCGGGTCGGCGGTGAGATAGATCTTGAGCTCGGCGTCGGGGAAGACCACCGTGCCAATATCTCGACCCTCAAGCACTCCCCCGCCGCGCAGATTCGCCCACTCGCGCTGCCGCGACACGAGCTCAGCGCGAACCTCTGGATTCGTGGCGACAACGCTCACCGCTTGGCTCACCTGTGGGCCTCGGATCTCGACCGTGGCATCGACACCATCGACGACGACACGGTCGAGACCAATCTCGAGCTCGATCGCTCGGGCGACCGCTGCCGTCGCCTCTCTGTCTTCAGGATCCCCTCCGCTGCGAAGCACAGCGAACGCAACACTGCGATACATCGCACCGGTGTCGAGGTACCGGAGGCCGAGGTGTGCAGCGAGCGCCCGAGCCACGGTGGATTTCCCGGAGCCGGCCGGCCCGTCGATCGCGATCACACGCATGTCTGTAATCCTGCCGCGTCAGCGGAGCTGTTCCAAAGCGTCGAAGAAGGTCGGGAAGGTCTTGTTGACACAACTCGGGCCCGCGATCTTCACGCCGCCGACGCGAAGCCCAACGAGCGTGAACGCCATGGCCATGCGGTGGTCGTCGTAGGTCTCGAACGTTGCCGGTTGGGGAAGCCCGTTCGGCCGGACGATGAATCCGTCATCGAACTCTTCAGCGTCGACCCCGGCACGGCAAAGCTCGCTCACCGGACCAGCAACGCGGTCGCTCTCCTTGCTGCGGATGAACCCGATTCCCGAGACCCGGCTCGGCGTATCCGCGAATGCAGCAACGACTGCCAGCGTCGGTGCCGTGTCGGAGATGTCAGAGAGATCGACATCGATCCCCCGGAAGGCTCGTCCCGACACCTGAACGTAATCGTCACCGAGCGCAACGTCACAGCCCATCTGGCCGAGGACACCAGCGAAATGGACATCACCTTGGAGCGAGTGACGCCCGAGACCATCGATACGAACCCGACCCCCACTGATCGCTGCAGCAGCGAGAAAGTACGAGGCTGCAGACGCGTCCGGCTCGACCTCGTAGTCGGTGCCTCGGTAGCCACCGCCCACCCTCCAGACAGACTCCCCGTCGTGGTCAACCTCGGCTCCGAAGCTCCGCATGACTGCACTGGTCATCTCGATGTAGGGCCGCGAGATAGAGGCTGTGGTGAGCTGCACGCGAAGCGAAGCGGCAGCCCCGGCGAGCATCAAGCCGGTGAGAAACTGGCTCGAGGTGTCGCCAGGGAGAGCCGTCTCGTGGATGCTGATCGGGCCGGTGACCCTTACCGGGAGGCGATCAGGCGCTCCGAGCGGTTCGAGCGTGACACCCATCGCTCGGAGGGCAGCAAACTGATCACCCATCGGGCGGTCGCGCATCTGGGCATCGGCATCGATCACCACCGGCGTCTCGCCGAGTGCTGCCAGCGGCACGGCGAAGCGTGCGGTTGTGCCGGACTGGTTCGCAGAGACGTGGGCCTGCACCCCCGGCAACTCTCCTCCACAACCGTCGACTTCGATTGTGGAAGCAGCCCGATCGATCCGTGTGGCTATGCCGAGCCCGCCCAGCACACTCAACATCGCTTCGGTGTCATCGGCGAACAGTGCGCCGCGCAGCAAACTCGTCCCTTCGGCGAGCGCCGCACAAACCAGCGCCCGGTTCGTGATGCTCTTCGAGCCAGGGAGCACCACCGTGGTGTCGGGGGGCTCGACCAGAGGTGCGATCGGATAAGGGTCGATGAGTGTCACGCTTCGAGAGCCTGCAACGAGGGCCGATAGCCGAGTGCCATCAGGCCGCCCTGGAGCCGCTCGACCATTGCGGTCTCGATGAGCAACACGACGACACCACGTGGGCCTTCGGTGGAGTGAGCGATCTCGAGGTCGTAGATATTGACATCGAGGTCGGCTGCCAGCGCCGCAATCGCAGCGATCTCTCCTTGGCGGTCGAGGACCGGTACTCGAACCTCGGTCATCTGATCGGGGGCGGACACCGTCGTGGGCAGGTTTCGTCGGGCGGTTCGAGCGGCTTCAAGTCGCTGCAGAAGATCGTTGCGGTCGCGGCCTGCGATGGTGTCTCGTACCCGCCCGAGTTCCACCCGAAGCTCGTCGAGCACATCGACGATTGCATCGGCGTTCTCGGCACAAATATCGGGCCAGATCGCCGGATGACCAGCTGCAATACGAGTCATATCGCGGAACCCGCCGGCAGCGAGGCGAAGAAGCGCTCGATGCTCCACCGCTCGACCGTCAGCGAGACTCATGAGCGTTGCCGCCGTCAGGTGAGGAACGTGCGAGACCACCGCCACCAGCATGTCGTGGCGATCGGCGGGAATGGCGATGGCGTGAGCTCCGAGCGAGACCGCAACCTCGCGCACGGACGCGAACGCCGCATCGTCGGTCGACGTCGTCGGACACAAGACCCAGGTGGCACCGCTGAACATGTCCGCAGAGGCGCCGGCGAGACCATCCTGTTCGCTACCCGCCATCGGATGGCCGGGCACGAATCGCGGATCATCGATCGCTGCAGCGATCGGAGCCTTCACCGATCCGACGTCGGTCACCACGTCGAGTCCGGCATCGAGCAGAGCCTGAACGGCACCAGCGACGTGACCGACGGGAATCGCGACCACGCCGAGTTCGCCACCGTCGACGTCCTCGAGTGACATCATGTCGTCGATCACGCCAGAGCTCACCGCAAGACCAAGGCGATCGGCGTTGTTGTCGATGCCGGTGACGTGCCAACCGGCCTTCCGGAGCCCAAGCGCGATCGATCCACCAATCAATCCCACTCCAACGACGACAGCGCGTCTGGCTTCGGTCACGGGAAACGAGGCTACCCGCCCAGCCCCTCCGGCCGATCAGGCTTCTCGTCGCCGACGGTGACCTCGAGTGCCCGCACCTCTTCCCGACGCAACTCCCGCCACTCCCCTGGCTTGAGCTTCGGATCGACGATGGGTCCGATCCGAGTTCGAACCAATCGCGTGACCGGATGCCCGACCGCCTCACACATGCGGCGGACCTGGCGATTTCGACCTTCGTGGATCGTGATCCGCAGCATCGATGGCTGCAACGCGCTGACGCGGGCGCGAGCCGTCGGTCCGTCCTCAAGTTCTACGCCATCACGAAGCTGGCGGATCGCACCCCGGGAGGGCTGGCCCTTTACCTCTGCGAGGTACTCCTTCTCGACACCGAAGCTCGGATGGGTGAGGCGGTGTGCGAGTTGGCCGTCGTTTGTGAGCAACAAGAGTCCTTCGGTGTCGCTATCGAGACGGCCAACAGGAAACACTCGAGGCTCGCAGGGAACCATCTCGACGACGGTCGGTCGGTTCTGCGGATCGTCGGCCGTGGTGATCACACCAGCTGGCTTGTTGATCAGGTAGTGGACGAGATCGGGCCTCACACCCACCGGTGCGCCATCGACCGCCACGACGACGTCGGCATCGACATTCACCCGACCCCCGAGCTCAGCGACGATCCCGTCGACGGTGACTCGACCATCGGCGATCAGTTCTTCGCACAACCGGCGACTACCGAACCCGAGTCGGGCGAGCACCTTCTGGAGCCGCTCACCCTCGTCGTTCATGGGGTCTCGTCTGGGCTGGACTCGGTCGAAACACCCTCGTCCTCGACCGCTACGAGATCGTCGTCCTCTGCCGCAACCCACAGCCCCCGCTCGAGCGCTTCCACCACGCTGGCATCTGGGAAGAACTCGCCCAACGGCGGCAACTCGTCAACCGAGTCGAGACCGAGGCGTTCAAGGAACGTCGGAGTCGTGCCGTAGAGCACAGCCTGGCCGGGGCCAGGGTCGCGAGCGACCTCGTCGATGTACCCCCGCTGCTGCAGCGTTCGCATCACGCCATCAACGTTGACACCTCGGATCGACGCGATCTGGTTGCGCGACACTGGCTGCTTGTAGGCCACCACGGCAAGTGTCTCGAGTGCGGCAGCCGACAGACGAGCAGATTGACCGTCGAGAACGAAGCGCTCGACGTACGGCGCTTGTTCGGTGGCAGTCTGGTAGCGATAGCCACCGGCGACCCGAGCAAGGACGAAGCCCCGCCCGTCAGCTTCGTACTCGGCTGCGAGTGTCTCGCAGCGGTCGACAACATCATCGATCGACGTACCGACCAGTTTGGCGAGCAGTTCCGGAGGGAGCGGCTCCTCAGCGACCATCAAGATCGCCTCGAGCGCAGGTGTGATGTGATCGGCCACGTCAGCCCTCGTACACGTCGATCTTGAGCTCGTGAGCGGTGAGACCTTCGGCTCCGGTCCACACCACGGTGATGTCACCGAAGGTTGCCGTCTGGTCGAGTTCAACCACGCCCTGCTTGAACAGCTCCAGCACGGCCAGGAACCGAACGACGACTTCGATGCGATCGACGAGCTCGGAGGTGAGCTCCCGGAACGTCATGCGACCGACTCGCGGCAACTCGTCGATCAGTTCTTCAACCGCTTGCTCCACGGTCACCTTGATCGGCGTGATGTGGGAGAGATCGACCCGGATGATCGGCTTGGGTGCCGATGCGCGCAGATAAGCGGTTCGTAGGTCCTCTGGAGTGGTCTTTTCGAGCAGGTCGGGGGCCAACGACAAGAAGTGATCCTCGACGGGACCGCACTGGCGCGGGTAGGACCGTGCAGCCGCGGCCGACAACTTGCGCAGAATGAATGCAGCGTCTTTGAACGTCTTGCACTCGATGAGGCGGGCGAGGAGCAGATCACGCTCCTCCCACAACCCGAGTTCGTCGTCAAGGTCGATCTCGGTGTCTTGGGGTAAGAGTCGGCGGGCCTTGAGTTCGACCAGCGTCGCAGCGATGAGCAAGAACTCGGTCGCCACTTCCAGGTCGAGATGTTCCATCCGCTCGAGCTCAACGAGGTACGCATCCACGATCTCGGAGAGATTGACCTCGTAGAGATCGACCTGTTCACGCAGGATCAGGTGCAGCAGAAGATCGAACGGCCCGTCGAACACAGGCGTGTGCACCTCGTACGGCATTCGGATGACCCTAGACGCGTCGTGGTCGTTCGCGGTGCGTCCGCACCGCATCCGTGCCCGCGCTTTGATCCCTAAGATGGAGGGGTGAGCTCTGGGATTGTCTGGTTCCGTCGCGACCTGCGACTCGACGACAATCCGGCGTGGGCTGCAGCGACGCAAGCGCACGACCACGTGGTCCCGCTGGTGATCCTCGAACCCAAGCTGCTCGACAACGCCGGGCCGTTCCGACGGGCTGCCTTCGTGCTCGCACTGCACGACCTTGACCGGGCGCTAGGTCAGCGCGGTGGGCGACTGCATGTCGCCCACGGGGACCCGACAACGGTCCTTCTCCAACAATTGGACGAACCCGGGACTGATCGCATCTACGCCAACGCCGACGTCAGTCGTTGGGCCCAGCGCCGTGATCGCGCCGTCGATGACGCCACCGACCAGGCGGTCGAGTGGTCGTGGGGCACGCTCGTTCAGCGTCCTGGTGACGTGTTGACGAAGGCCGGAACCCTCTCGAAAGTCTTCACACCGTTCTGGAAGCGCTGGGCTGCCATCCCCCTTCCGCCCGAAGCTGTTGAGGGCACCGCCACACCAAGAGACGACCAAGGGATCGGTCTTCCGCCCGTCCTGGACCATCAACCCATTCGACCCACCTCCAACTGGGAGCAGCTTGTGGAGGACTACGAGTCGGGCCGCGACACGCCGTCGATCTCGGGCACCAGTCGACTGTCGACTGCGCTGCGATTCGGTACGGTCTCGGCCCGCCGCCTCGCAGAAGAGTTCGGCACCCACACCTCTGGACGCCAGGGTTTCGTTCGTCAACTCGCCTGGCGCGACTGGTACGCCCACACGACGCTGCAGTTTCCCGATATCGACCGTCGGGCTATCCGACCCGAATTCGACACGATCCGATGGGAGCAGGGGCCCGACGCCGACCGAGACTTCGCTGCATGGCAGAGCGGCCGGACCGGCTACCCAATCGTCGATGCGGGAATGCGCGAGCTCGCAGCCACCGGATGGATGCACAACCGAGTCCGCATGATCGCTGCGTCCTTTCTCGTCAAAGATCTGCTCATCGACTGGCGACGCGGAGAGCGACATTTTCGTCACCTGCTGAGTGACGCCGAACCGTCGCAAAACGCCGGCAACTGGCAGTGGGTTGCAGGCACTGGTCCCGATGCCGCTCCCTACTTCCGTATCTTCAACCCGGTCACCCAGAGTCGACGGTTCGACCCTGACGGGCTGTACATCCGACAGTGGGTACCCGAGCTGGCGGCACTCGACAATTCAGCTGTTCATGCGCCGTGGGAAACAGCCCCACTCGACCTCGCAGCAGCCGGGATCGTGCTCGACGACACCTACCCAGCCCCGATAATCGATCACGCAGTCGCTCGCGACCGGACGTTGGCCGCATATTCGACCGCCCTCGAACGCTGACCACGTAGCCTTCGGGGCCATGACGCGCGTCTTCTCCGGAATCCAGCCCACGGGCGAACAACATCTCGGCAACTTCCTCGGCGCCACGCGCAACTGGGCCCGTCGCCAACACGAGACCGATGCCTTTTTCTGTGTCGTTGATCTCCATGCGCTCACAATCAAGCTGCCCGACGGCGACGTGCGCGACGGTTCGGTCCGACTCGCCCAGATGCTCATGGCCGTCGGCCTCGACCCCGAGGTCTGCACCCTGTTCGTGCAGTCTCATGTGCGCGAACACTCCGAGCTGGCGTGGTTGATGCAATGCAACGTGAGCTTCGGTGAGTTGAGCCGCATGACACAGTTCAAGGACAAGAGTGACCAGCACGATTTCGTGTCCGCCGGCTTGTTCACCTATCCCGCGCTGCAGGCGGCGGACATCGTCCTCTACGACACCAACGAAGTGCCGGTGGGCGACGACCAGCGGCAACACATCGAGATCACCCGAGACATCGCCGAACGCTTCAACTCCCACTACGGCGAGACCTTCGTCCTGCCCAAGGCAGTGATTCCCGAAACCGGTGCTCGAGTAATGGACCTCCAGAACCCGAGTAACAAGATGTCGAAATCGTCTGATTCGCCCAAGGGCACAATCGGCCTACTCGACGACCCGAAACAGATCGAAAAAAAGATCAAGAGTGCTGTCACCGATACCGACGGCGAGGTTCGCTTCGACTTCGCCGAAAAACCGGGCGTCTCAAATCTGCTGTCGATTCTTGGCGCATCGACTGACCGCGATCCTGCATCTCTCGCCGTCGACTACACACAGTACGGGCCGCTCAAAGCCGACACGGCTGCTGCGGTCATCGAACTGATCGAACCCATCCAAGTCCGCTATCGCGAGCTCGAATCGGACCCGGCCGAGACCTCTCGCCTGCTGGCGATGGGGGCCGAGAAAGCCCGTGAGATCGCAGCCGTAACCATGGACCGCGCTCGCAAGAATGTCGGCCTTCTCGTCGACTGAAGAATCGGTTCGAACAGGCTGAACGGCACTCAGTCGTCGTCGGCCTCGTGCAGCACGGTGGCAATCTCGGATTCGATAGTCCACGCGTCGGCTGATTTGTGGTGATCTTGGGCCCAAGCGACCGTCAGCGGATCGCTCCCCGCGATCTCCAACAAGTCGGCCCCGATCTCCGGATGGAGGAGGTAAAGACCGACCTTGCGGGTGAAACCCCTGCCCCTGACCCAAAGGCGCGCCATGTCGGCACCTGCAACCTTGGCCGAAAGCGTTGCGATGACCCGCCCCCACGTGCCGAGGGCCGCATCGATCTTGCCAACGTCGTGCAAGAGCGCAGCTGCGAGCACCGGTGGCGTGGCGGCAGGGCCAAGCCGGCGTTTGGCCTCACGGGCGACCTGGACCGAATGACGTCGATCGGGGCCGTACATCCGCCGCCACAGGGCGTACTCGGTCCCAGACAGCGTCGACTCGACCCAGACCCGATCAGCTTCGGCAGGGCCACCGGGCCGGAGAGAGCCGACGAACCGGCGCGAGAGATGCCAGAACCCGCCCATCACGACACCGTCGCCCGGGGATGGGCCGACTTGTAGACCTGAACCAACCGCTCGGTGGAGACCTTCGTATAGATCTGGGTGGTCGAGATCGACGCGTGGCCGAGCAGTTCCTGCACCGTGCGGATGTCGGCTCCATGGTCGAGCATGTGCGTGGCGCACGAGTGGCGAAGGATGTGCGGCGAGAGACGGCTCCGGATACCGACCGCAGCGCCGCGATCCTTGATGATCCCGAACGCTCCTTGGCGGCTCAGACGGCCGCCGCGTTGGTTGAGAAAGACCGCCTCGGCATCGTTGCGGCGAGCCCACTGTCTCGGTGCCAACTCGTTGCGGCCGCCAAGGCTGAACCAGCGCGTCAGCGCATTGACCGCCATACGGCCGAGTGGCACGATCCGCTCCTTTGAGCCTTTGCCCATGAGCCGTACCAACCCGTCGTGAAGGTCGACGTCTCCTATCGACAAGCCGACAACCTCAGAGATCCGCGCACCCGTTCCGTACAACGTCTCGAGCAATGCAGCGTCTCGGCGATCGACCGGGTCATCACCGTTGACACCGTCGATCAACGCAGTCACCTGCTCGAGCGTCAGGGCCTTCGGCAGACCCTTCGGCACCGACGGGATCTCGATATCAGCAGCCGGATCATCGGGACGGATCTCATCAGCCACGAGAAAGCGGTGCAGGCCGCGTACAGCGACAAGGGTGCGGGTGATCGAAGAGGCAGCGAGACCCTCACCCTGCAGCACATGCACGAAGGCAAGGACGTCGCTCTGGGTCGCCCTCATGGGATCGGTGCTACGGCGAGCAAGGTGGGCCTCGTAGCGTGCGAGGTCACGGCGATACGCAGCGAGGGTGTTGGCTGCTCTGCCCCGCTCGACAGTCAGCCACAACAGGAAATCGTCAACCGTCGGATGGGGACGATCTTGGAGCGCCGCGAGATCGAGGTTGCCGACCATAGTGACCAGTCTCGCTCAGCGACCAAGACGGCGGAGGACAGCGCCGAGGGCCACCAGCGACTTGGCATCGGTGATGCGTCCATCGGAGAGGGCAGCAGCAACCTCGTCGAGCGACCAACGCTCGACGGTCATGTGGCGTTCCTCCGGGCCGTCGTGTTCCGTAGGCACCGACTCGAAATCGGTGGCGAGAAAAAGGTGGATGTACTCGTCACAGAACCCGACTGAGCAGTGCATCCCACCGATCGACTCGATCGTCGCAGGCCGGAGCCCAACCTCCTCTTCGAGCTCACGCACGGCGGTGCGCTCCGGAGGTTCACCGTCTACGTCTCGCTTGCCAGCCGGAATCTCGAGCAGATGGTCGTCGATCGCCGGCCGATACTGGCGCACAAGCACGACGTCGTCCCCGTCGAGGGCGACGACACCGACTGCACCGGGATGGCGCACGATGTCGCGTTGGATCCGCTCGCCGTCAGGCGTGGTGAACACGCCATTGACGACACGGATCACGAACCCGTCGTAGATCAACTCGTCGCCCACATGGGTGAAGCCCGACGCTGAGGTCGAGGCGTTGGGGCTCACGACTGGGCCGGGGCCGATTGGGTCTCGAGCGACGGAAGCTGGGGATTGCGACCCTCGGCTCGACTGCGCGCCGCCGCAACGAACTCACGGAACAAGGGGGCGGGCCGGTCGGGCCTGCTCTTGAATTCGGGATGAGCCTGGGTCCCGATCCAGAACGGATGGTTGTCGAGCTCGATGAATTCGACGAGCCGGCCGTCGGGCGATTCGCCCGACAGCACGAGATCACTGTCCTCAAAGCGGGTCCGGTACTTCGGGTTGAACTCGTAGCGATGACGATGGCGTTCGCTCACCACTTCCTCACCGTACGCAGTAGCCACCCGGCTACCAGGCTTGAGTTGGGCGATGTATGCCCCTAGCCGCATCGTGCCACCCATGTCGGTGACGTCGCGTTGGCTCTCCATGAGATCAATGACCGGATGTGGCGATCGCAGATCGAACTCGGTGGAGTTTGCACCGGCCAGCCCGAGTGCGTTTCGGGCGTACTCGATCGTCATCACCTGCATGCCGAGGCACAGGCCGAGACATGGGACGCGGTTTTCCCTGGCGTAGCCAGCCGCAGCGATCTTTCCTTCGACACCGCGTTCACCGAAGCCACCAGGCACCACGACACCGTCAAGGTCGCGCAGGCGACCGGCGGCGAGCATGCCCTCGACCTCTTCGGCCTGAATCCACTCAATCTCAATGTTGACACCGTGATAGATGCCGGCGTGATTCAGGGCTTCCACTACCGACAAGTACGCATCGGGCAGCGAGACGTACTTGCCGATCAAGCCGACACGCACAGGGATAGCGGCTTGCTCGACTCGCTGCACCAAGGCGCGCCACTCCTCGAGGTCGGGTTCGAGATCACCGAGACCGAGCAGATCACACACGTAGGAATCGAGGCCCTCGTTGTGCAGGACCATCGGAATCTCATACAGGCTCGAGGCATCAGCGGCGTTGACGACACCGGCGACCGGCACGTCGCACAGGTTGGAGATCTTTCGACGCAGGTCGGCACTGATCGGGTCATCGGAGCGACACACGATCGCGTCGGGCTGGATGCCACGGCTCCGGAGTTCGGTGACCGAATGCTGGGTCGGCTTCGTCTTCTGCTCCGATGAGGGGCCGATGAAGGGCACGAGGGTCACATGCACGTAGCAGACGTTGTTTCGGCCGACGTCGAGACGGAACTGACGGATCGCTTCGAGGAACGGAAGGATCTCGATGTCACCGACCGTGCCGCCAACCTCGGTGATCACGACATCGACGTCATCACTCACCAGCCGGTTGATCCGGCGCTTGATCTCGTCGGTGATGTGGGGGATCACTTGGACCGTCTTCCCCAGATAGTCACCCCGGCGTTCCGCTGCGATCACCGACGAATAGATCGAACCGGTGGTGGCGTTGCAGTCGATCGTGAGGTTCTCGTCGATAAATCGCTCGTAGTGACCGAGGTCGAGATCGGTCTCACCACCATCATCGGTGACGAACACCTCGCCGTGTTCGAAGGGGTTCATCGTTCCCGGATCGACATTGAGATACGGGTCAAGCTTCTGCATGCTGACACGGAGGCCACGAGCCTTGAGGAGGCGCCCGAGCGATGAACCGGAGAGGCCCTTCCCGAGCCCACTCACTACTCCACCGGTCACGAAGATGTGCTTCGTCATCGGGGCCTCACCCTAACCTCGGGGCGCCTGGGTCGCGCGGTTGGTCGCAACGCTTTTGCGACAACGTTCGATGTCACCCACCGCGACGGCTGGCTGCGCTGGCGACAAGTTCCTGCGCGTGCTGACGAGCCGAGCTCGAGTCTGGCGAACCACTCAACATGCGAGACAACTCGGTGATGCGAGCGTCGTCGCCGAGCTCAACCGCTTCGCTCAGCGTCTGCCCATTGACATTTCGCTTCGAGATCGCCACGTGTCGGTCGGCAAACGCCGCCACCTGGGCAAGGTGGGTCACGACCAACACCTGATGGGTACGAGCGAGATCACCAAGATTCTGCCCCACCGTGTTGGCGACATCGCCGCCGATACCGGCATCGACCTCGTCGAACACGAGGGTCGGCGGCCCAGCGGTGAGTACTCGGCGAAGCGCCAGCATGGTCCGGGCGAGTTCGCCACCCGATGCCACCCTGCCAAGCGGCTGCGGCTCATGGCCGGCGTTGGCTGCGAGCCTGATCGTGACCTCCTCGCCGGCCTCCCCCGCGACCGTGACGTCGAGTCGCGCGCCAGCCATGGCGAGGCCCTCAAGGTGTGCCTCGACCGCCTCGGCGAACCGCGGCGCAGCCTCGGTGCGGGCGCCCAGAACCTCGGCCCGCACACGGGTGAGATCTGCGAGAAGGGTGGAGCGTCGGGCATCGAGTTCGGCAGCCCGTTCGTCGAAGGCCATAAGCTCGGCGAGGCGTTCGGCCGTCTCCTGTTCGTAAATGAGGACGTCGTCGAGCGTTTCGCCGTACTTCCGACGCAACTCGCGAAGCAGCGCTCGCCGTTCGCGAAGCGCCTCGAGCCGGACAGGATCGTCGTCGATTCCTTCGGAGCGGCTTCGCGCTTCGGCAGCGATGTCGGCGATCTCGGCTGCGAGCCCCTGAAGCCTGACGCTGAGGTCGTTGAACGGCGACCGACCATCGAGCGCTGCAAGAGCGCCAGCGACGCCGTTGGCCGCTGGACCGTCGGCGTCGAGAAGCGAGACGGTCTGCGCAGCCGCCTCCCGGTGGGCGGTGGCGTCGGCAAGCAGGCTCTCTTCGTCATCGAGACGATCGCCTTCGTCGGCGTCTTGAATTCCGGCGGCTTCGATCTCGGCGAGCTGATGACGCAGCAAATCGATTTCTCGGGCTCGGACCCGGTCGTCGCCTCCAAGCTCAGCGAGCGCTCGATCTGTAGCGCGCAGTTCATCGAGCAACGAAGCCAAAAGTCGGGTGTCGACCCCGCCATATTGATCGAGCGCTGCTCGCTGCACGCTCGGCTTGAGCAGCGACTGGTGGGCGTGCTGGCCATGCAGATCGACGAGGTCGACGCCGTGGTCCGACAACGCCGACACCGTGGCGAGATGACCGTTGATGTAGACCCGACTTCGTCCATCACGCGGAATGACACGACGGACGACGAGTTCATCGTCCCCGACGATGAAGCGGCCCTGAATCTCTGCTTCGGAAGCGCCCGGTCTGACTAACGACGCATCCGCTCGACCACCGGTAAGGAGGTCGATGGCACCGACGATGAGTGTTTTACCTGCACCGGTCTCACCGGTGACTGCCGTGAGCCCCTCGCCGAGCACAAGAGACACCTCGTCGATCACGCCCAGATCTCGGACCAAGAGTTCAGCAAGCATCGGCGTGCCTCTGATGTGCGGTGCTATCTGTCATTGAGTCCGAACTTCGCCTTCACGACGTGATGGAACCGACGGGCCCCAAACGAGACCAGCCGAGCTGACTGTCTTGCAGCGACACAGCGAATGATTGCGCCATCGCCGACATCGGTGATCTTACGGCCGTCCACTGACACGGTCGCAGGACGGTGTCCGTCGACGGCGAGGGTGATGGCAGTAGAGGGATCGAACACCATGGAACGGTCAAACAACATGTGCGGCGACACCGGCGTAAGCAGCATCGCTCGGTGCGTGGGCGCAATGATCGGGCCTCGAACCGAGAAGGCATATGCAGTGGATCCCGTGGGCGTGGCCAGGATCAACCCATCAGCCGTATACGTGGTGAAGAACTCGCCATCGATATCGACTCGCAGCCGAATCGTGTTGACCTCGCCAGACCGCTCAACAACGACCTCGTTGAGCACGATGAAGTGCTGCGACCGCTCACCCCCTGCGGGTTCGATCGTGACATCGAGCAACATCCGTTCGTCGATCGAGTGATCGCCAACCAGGAACCGGGCTACGGCCGCTGCCGCCTCGCCAGGCTGAACCTCGGTCAGATAGCCCAGCTGACCGTGGTCAACACCGAGGATCGGTGTTGACGCAGTACCGATCAACTCCACAGCGCGAAGGATCGAACCATCACCGCCGAGAGTCACTACGAGATCGAGACCTTCCGCAAACGCGGAGGTCTCGGGTACTGCCAAGCCGGTCAGTCCCGCCAGTTCGGCATCACCGTCAGGAACCCGGACGTCATGGCCCTCGCCCTGGAGCCAGTCAGCCAGTTCACGGGCTTGCACAGCAGCCGACTCTCGGCCGAGGTGAACGATGAGTCCGACGGCGCTCACAGGCAAGCCTCGGCATGGGTGACGGCAGCGTCGCGAGCTGCGGTCCAGTCGGCGGCACCGAGCGTCTCGGCGTCGCGCTGCGCATGGACGAGAAACTCGACGTTGCCATCGCCACCGGTGATCGGAGAGACCATGACCCCTATGATGGCTCCTCCAGCGGCAGACAACGCATTCGTGGCTTCGTCGAGCGTTCGCCGCCACACCTCCGGGTCGCGAATCACTCCTCTCCCACGGTCGGCCTCGACTTTTCCGGCTTCGAACTGCGGTTTTACGAGCACGACGAGTTCGCCATGAGGCGCAGTAAAGGCCAGCAATTGTGCAGCGACCGTTCGTAACGAGATGAAGGAAAGATCGGCAACGACGAGGCCACCCGGACCACCAAGCCCCGCTACATCGGCGTGGCGGATGTTCGTCTGCTCGTAGCTCTTCACCCGCGAATCGGCGCGCAACCGCTCGTGGAGCTGGTTTCGGCCGACGTCGATCGCCACGACCTCAGTGGCGCCCCGCTGGAGCACACAGTCGGTGAAGCCACCCGTAGAACTCCCAATGTCGATGACACGTCGGCCAGCGGGATCGACATGAAATCGGGCGAGCGCAGCATCGAGCTTCTCGCCGGCTCGACTCACGAACTTCGGTCTGTCACCTCTGACCTCAACCGGTTCGGCCGGGTCGACCATGCGAGACGGTTTCGCAGCTGGCGCGCCTCCGACGGTCACCCGACCCTGCTCGATCAGCTCACGGGCACGGGCTCGACTCGACACGAGACCTCGTCGAACCAGCTCGGCGTCGAGACGGCGACGAGCAGCCATCGGTCAGCCCAGTCGGTCGGCGACGAGCGCCAAGAGGTCGTCGGCGGTTGCGACCGGTGTCGGTTCGACCGGCAGGTCAGCAGGCTTGGTCACCCCGCTAAAGACGAGACCGAAGTCGTACCCGACCGACTCGGCGAAACGGCCGTCGGTGTCGGGCCGATCACCCACCATCAAGCCGCTATCTCCCAGCTGTCGACGAACGAGAGCAGCGATCGGTTCGTGCGGCTTGCCGGCCACGACCGGTTCGACGCCGGCGGCAATTGCGATCGCCCCGACGATCGCACCGTTTCCAGGGAGTAGCCCATCGTGGCTCGGAAAGGTGGCATCGGTGTTGGTAGCGATGAGACGGGCGCCGCCGCGGACCGCCCGCATCGCCCGGATCATGTCGCCATAGTCAAAAGACATCGTGATACCGACCACGACGACGTCGGCCGGCTCGTCCACGACAAGTTCGGCACCGGCTTCGACCAGCGCCGTGTGCAGGCCCTCGGAGCCGACCGCGACGACCCGTTCACCGGCTTCGACCATCGTCGCCGCAGCCATCGCAGCGGTAATCACCTCGGACTCCGCATCAGGGATGCCGTGGTGGGCGAGCTTGGCCGCAACCTGTGCTGGGGTTCGCATCGCCGAGTTCGTTACGAAGGCGAGTGGAATCCCCGCAGCGCGCAACGCCGCCACCGCCTGGGGGGCGCCAGGCACGGTCTCGGTTCCGCGCCAGATGACGCCGTCGAGGTCGAGCGCCCAGCCGCTCAGCTCACGTCCCACGTGGGAAGGCTGCGCAAGAGGGAATCGAGATCGCCGGGGCCGTGCGCGTCTTGGGCGGCGGCGAGCTGTGCCGAGGCAGCCTCACCGTACTCTTGGCGTTCGACCGCCCGGAACACACCGACCGGGGTTGGTGATTCACGGTCCTTCGCCAGCCCGCTAAGCGCGAATGCGATACCACGGTCGGCAGTTTCGTCGTGAACGAGGATCTTGTCCTCACCGACATCGGCGACGTTCACAATCTGGGCCCCGTCATCGGTGATCATCACGCCACGCTCGTTCTCAACGCCAAATCGCACCGGCTCACCGTGTTTCAGGTCGATGAGCATCGCATCGCGAGCGTCTTTCTTGGTGATCGCGCTGAACGCGCCGTCGTTGAAAACATTGCAGTTTTGGTACACCTCGACGAGCGCAGCCCCCTTGTGCGCGTGGGCCCGACGAAACATCTCCTGCATGTGGGCGCGGTCCATATCGTGGGTGCGCGCAACGAACGTAGCTTCGGCACCCAACGCCAAAGAGATGGGGTTGAAGGGATGGTCAAGCGAACCCATCGGGGTGGACTTCGTGACCTTGCCGACCTCGCTCGTCGGCGAGTACTGGCCCTTCGTGAGACCGTATATCTGGTTGTTGAACAGCAAGATCGTGAGGTTCACGTTGCGCCGAAGGGCATGGATGAGATGGTTCCCCCCGATCGACAACATGTCGCCGTCACCGCCGACAACCCAGACATCGAGATCAGGTCGCGCCATCGCAAGACCGGTTGCAATCGCAGGCGACCGTCCGTGGATGGAGTGCATCCCGTAGGTGTTCATGTAATACGGGAAACGGGCTGCACAGCCGATACCGGAGATGAAGACGGTGTCTTCGCGGCGGCGGTCGATCTCGGGCATCAGTAACTGCACCGCTGTGAGGATCGAGTAGTCGCCACAACCGGGGCACCAGCGAACTTCCTGGTCCGAGGACCAGTCCTTCTTGGTGGTGAGCGGGACAGCGGTCATCGGGTCGCCTCCTTGATGCGAGTGACAAGTTCTCCTGCGGTGAACGGCTGACCCGACACCTTGGAGATGACCTTGGCGTCGACCAGGAATTCGGCGCGCAGGAGATTCGTGAGTTGACCGAGGTTCATCTCGGGAACGATCACCTGCTTGTACTGGCCAAGGATCTGCCCAAGGTTCGGTGCGAACGGGTGCAGGTGGGTGAGGTGCACCTGAGCGACCTTCTCGCCAGCGGCTCGCATTCGCCCCACGGCGCTGGTGATCGCACCCCACGTCGAACCCCAACCGACGATGAGCGTGTCGGCGTCGACATCGCCTTGGACCTCGAGCGGCGGGATGGTCTCGGCGATCTTGCGGATGCGCTCGTCGCGAAGGCGGACCATGAAGTCATGGTTCTCGGGGGCATAGTTGATGTTGCCGGTCCCGTCTTGCTTCTCGATACCGCCGATGCGGTGCATGAGTCCGTCTGTGCCTGGGATTGCCCATGGTCGGGCCATGTCGTCATTGCGAACGTAAGGCCAGAAGACTTCGCGGCCCTCGTCGTCCAAACCGTTGGTCTCGCTCGCGAACTCCACCGAGAGCTGCGGCAGAGCATCGATCGACGGCAACTTCCATGGTTCGGTGCCGTTGGCGAGATATCCGTCGCTGAGCAACATGACCGGCGTGCGGTACTGCACTGCAATGCGAACCGCCTCGATGGCGACCTCGAAACAATCGCTCGGCGAACTGGCAGCGACGATGGGCATCGGCGCTTCACCATGCCGACCGTACATTGCCATCATCAAGTCGGCCGCCTCTGTCTTGGTCGGAAGCCCTGTCGATGGACCGCCACGCTGAATGTCGATCACGATCAGCGGCAGTTCGAGGCTTACTGCGAGGCCGAGCGTCTCACCCTTGAGCGCGATACCCGGGCCGGACGTGGTCGTAATACCGATATGGCCGCCGTACGACGCACCGAGGGCAGAGCCCACCGCAGCAATCTCATCTTCGGCCTGGAACGTGCGAACACCGAAGTTCTTGTGCTTCGAGAGCTCGTGCAAAATATCGGAGGCAGGGGTGATCGGGTAGGAGCCGAGGAACAGCGGTAAGCCGACCTGGTGGCTGGCAGCGATGAGGCCCCACGACAACGCCGTATTGCCGTTGATGTTGGTGTAGGTGCCAGCCGGAAGCTTCGCCGGCCGCACCGCGAGTCGACTCGCGCTCAGTTCAGCGGTCTCACCGAACGCATTGCCCGCCCGGTAAGCCGCCTCGTTGGCAGCAATGACGAGATCGCGACCCTTGAACTTTTCGCGGATCCAGATCATTGTCGGCTCTTCGGGTCGGCTGTACAGCCAAGACACGAGGCCAAGGGCAAAGAAGTTCTTGGAGCGCTCCGCGTCACGGGGCTTCACACCGATGTCCTTGCAGACCTCCTTGGTGAGGGAGGTCATCGGTGCTTCGATCTTGGTGTAGCCGTCGAGCGTGCCATCCTCGAGTGGGTTGGTGTCGTAGCCTGCTTTGGCGAGGTTGCGCTCCTCGAAGGCATCCGTATTGACGATGACGGTCGCGCCGGGCTCGACCTTGTCGAGTTCGGCCTTGAGCGCTGCCGGGTTCATCGCGACCAAAACGTTCGGCGCGTCGCCTGGCGTAGTGATGTCGTGGTCGGAGATGTGGATCTGGAAGGCCGAAACCCCAGCGAGCGTTCCAGCTGGAGCGCGAATCTCGGCAGGGAACTCCGGCAGAGTGGCGAGATCGTTGCCGAACAACGCACTTGCCGACGTGAAGCGGTCGCCGGTCAGCTGCATGCCGTCGCCGGAGTCTCCGGCGAAGCGGATGATGATGCGTTCGACTTCGCGGATCTCGTCGGTCCGGTCAGCAGTATCGGTCATTCCGTCGGAGCCCTTTCATCGAGTCGCTGGGAGCGACATCGCCTGACACTAACGCGCTCGCATCGCAAGTTGGTCATCCCTCGCCGAGACCTGCACCTGCACTGTTCTCGACCACATCACCCACGGTCGCAACCGGCTTTGCAATCCTGATTGAGCCCGGCTTGCCGAGGACGATCGTGAGCACCGTGCGACGACTCATCATGGCCCCGCCTGCGAGGCAGGGTCGTCAACGGACGGGCCCACTTGCGACGACGAAATCGCGAGCCTGCAGAGCAGGACCCGTCCACTGGCTGCAGCGCCAAGCCGAGTTGAGCCGTCGACGACGTTCGCGAAGTCGATGTGAAGAACCCACGTTCGGGGCGCAACGGTCAGGGCACGATGACGAGCTTGCCCGCAGCCCTCCGGTCCATCATCGCCCGCATCGCCACGCCCGCGTTCTCAAGGGAGTAGCGGCCCGAGACGTGGGGCGCGAGTTCGCCACTCGATGTCAGCTCGATCAGTTCGTTCGTCACCGCTGCACTGAGCTCGGGATCACGCGCCGTCATGGCGCCGTAGAACACACCGACCACCTGACAGCTCTTCAGCAACGTCAGATTCAGAGGGATCGACGGGATACCGGCGGTGAAACCGACGACGAGAAAGCGGCCCTCCCAGCCGATCGCACGAAGTGCCTGCTCTGCGTAGTCACCGCCGACACAGTCATAGACGACGTCGACGCCTTGGCCGTCGGTCAGTTCCTTGGCTCGCTCCTTGAGGTTCTCCGTGGCGTAGTTGATCGTTTCGTCGGCACCCCGCGCACGGCACAGGTCGAGCTTTTCCTCGGTTGACGCGCACGCGATGACACGCGCGCCCATGATCTTCCCGAGCTCTACCGCCGACAAGCCGACGTTGCCACCTGCACCGAGAATCAAAAGGGCCTCCCCTTGCGTCAGATGACCGCGGTGCTTGAGGCCGTACAAGGTCGTGCCATACGCATAATTGAGACCGGTGGCCTCGGCGTAACCCACGTTTTCGGGAAGTCGGCGAGCCTGGCTTGCGGTCACGAGCGCAAGTTCGGCGTATGCGCCCGTGACACCGAGACCACCTGACACCCGGTCGCCGACTGCCCAGCCGGTGATTCCTTTGCCGACTGCGACGACTACTCCGGTGACCTCACCGCCTGGGATGTAGGGAGGCTGCGCCTTGAACTGGTACTTGTCCTCGAGCATGAGCGTGTCGGGGAAGGTGACAGGGGCAGCCTTGACCTCGACGAGCAACTGCCCCTCGGCAGGTTCAGGATCGAGGCATTCTTCGACGGTGAGGTTCTCCGGGGGACCGAAGGCGTTGCAGACGACAGCTTTCATGCTCTGAGACTCTTTCCGAGGATTGGCTTGCTGCGGACTCTAGGCCGATGAGACGGTGACACTCATCTCAGCGATACTCCACCACATGCCCGACCTCGTGCTCGCCAGCCCACCCGCTGCCCTGCTCCTCGCTCCCGGGGCCGGCGCCAACCGCGACGATGCCACGCTCGTAGCACTCGAGCACGGCCTTCCCGAGATCACGGTCGAACGCCTCACACTCGCCACCACGAGCGTGGCAAACGCAGTGAAGATGGTCATCGCCGCAGCTGAGGAGCTCGCCCGTCAGGTCGGCTGCAATCCCGGTGAGATCGCCTTCGGCGGCCGAAGCTTCGGTGGGCGCTCGTGCTCGGTCGCAGTCGCCGAGGGTCTGCCGGCGGCCGCGTTGGTGCTGCTCTCGTACCCGCTCCACCCGCCCGCTCAACCTGCGAAGCTGCGTGTCGATCACTTCTGCGACATCGCTGTTCCGACCCTCTTCGTCTCAGGAGACAAGGATCCGTTCGGTACGCCCGATGAATTCGTCGAGCACCTTGCGGCGGTGGACGGGCCAACCCGCCTGGAGTGGGTGGCGGGCAATCACTCGCCGAAGGCTCGGATTCCCGAAATCATCGAGGTCGTGCGACATTTCATGGGGCTCTAACCCAGCGCCTTGACCCGGTTGCGGACATCGGCGAGGTCGGGGGCGTGGCTCTCCACCCATCGGAACAGCTCGCGTGCCCTCGGAATGCGGCCCGCTTGGTCGTAGAGATCCGCAAGCGCATACGCCCGCCGCAGGTGATGTCCCTGCGGACGCTTCGGCGCCCGCCAGTTCTGTTCGAGTATGCGGATGGCACTCGTGAGATCGCCCTGGTCGGCTTTCGCGCCGGCCACGACAATCCGACCTTCGGTCACCAACTCAGCCGAGGGTGAGGCCTCGCCGAGCTCATCCCACATCACGTCGACATCGTTCCATCGGCCGAGCGCCCGATAGCAATCAGCAAGGACGGGATGCTGCTCGGTCGACCCACTCAACTCACGGAAGCTCTCGAGATGACTAGCGGCTTCTCTCCACTGCCCAAGCCGGTACAGGGTCAAGCCCATCAACTCCCGTCCCTCGGGCACCTCCGGCGCCTCTCGCACGACCGGGGTCAGGGCCGACCGGGCATCATTGAAGCGTTCGGCGCCGAACGCTTTGGCGCCCTCATTCAATTTGCGGTTGAGGGTGTTCGACCGGGGCTCACCCACCAGGCGCTTGAGTGTCTGGGCTGGGTCGACCACTGGGTGCGGGCGCGCCGGCAGCGGCCGGCGCTCGTTCTTCTTCGCTGCGCGTGATCGCTTGACCGCACGCGTTGCCGTGCGTTCAAGGTCAGCAGCATCTGGGAGTTTTCGCTCTGGCGGCGAAGGAAGTTTGCGTTCGGTTTCCGCTCGCTCGGCGGCACGCGCCTCTCGAGCCCGCTGGCGCTCGAGGTACTCAGACTTACGCTGCGCCCGCTTCTCGACCTCTAATGGGTCCTCGTAGTCCATGTTGCCAGCGCCGCGGCGAGCGATACGACCCCATTGCTTCGGGCCGGCCAGATCACGATCCACGCGTTCTTCGTCGCGATGCGAGCCATCTCGCCGATCATCGCGACGCGGACCATCTCGCCGATCATCGCGACGCGGACCTTGTCCGCCTTTGCTCGCGGTTCGGCCGCTCTGCCCTCCGCTCTTGCGGGGCACTTCCTGGGCCGCCGAGCGTTTGCCGCCCGGTTTCGCCGGGCGTCCCGGTCGCCCACGGGGGCCGCTCCCGCGGCCGGATCCAGATGAGCCCCGGCTGTTACGGGGACGGTCGTTCGGCATGACAAAAAACTCCTCGGTTCGCCTCCGCTCGGACACGCACCGGAAGGACCACGTTACCGCCCGAGGCCGCCTGCGCACCTCGGCACAACGGGTCCGAGGCCAAAAAAAGCACGAGCCCCGCTCGGTGGCGGGGCTCGTGTGAGAAATCCGGCGACGTCCTACTCTCCCAGGGCCACTCGGCCCAAGTACCATCGGCGCTTGAAGGCTTAACTTCCGTGTTCGGAATGGGAACGGGTGTGACCCTTCCGCTATCGCCACCGAAAATATGCTGCCGCACTGGCCTGCTCAATGCAGGCACTCGGCCGAAACCGAGTCGACAGACGAAATGATGTGCCCGACCGGCAGACCCGGTCGGGTACGAGAATCAGAGCTTCTCGAGAACTCCATAGCGAGCACGAACACCCGGATCAAGGGTCAGTTTCAAGTAGAAACCAAGCCCTCGGCCGATTAGTACCGGTCAGCTGAACACATTGCTGTGCTTACACTTCCGGCCTATCAACGTGGTGGTCTTCCACGGGCCTTACCCGGTTAACCCGGTGAGAGATCTCATCTTGGAAAGGGCTTCCCGCTTAGATGCTTTCAGCGGTTATCCCGACCGTAGGTCGCTAACCAGCCATGCCCTTGGCAGGACAACTGGCACACAAGAGCTACGTCCATCCCGGTCCTCTCGTACTAGGGACAGCTTTCCTCAAATCTCTTCCGGCTGCAGAGGATAGGGACCGAACTGTCTCACGACGTTCTAAACCCAGCTCGCGTACCGCTTTAATGGGCGAACAGCCCAACCCTTGGGACCTGCTTCAGCCCCAGGATGCGATGAGCCGACATCGAGGTGCCAAACCTTCCCGTCGATATGGACTCTTGGGGAAGATTAGCCTGTTATCCCCGGGGTACCTTTTATCCGTTGAGCGACGGCGCTTCCACACGCTACCGCCGGATCACTATCTCCTACTTTCGTACCTGCTCGACTTGTAGGTCTCGCAGTCAAGCTCCCTTGTGCGATTGCACTCGACGACTGATGGCCGACCAGTCTGAGGGAACCTTTGAGCGCCTCCGTTACAATTTAGGAGGCGACCGCCCCAGTCAAACTACCCACCTGGCACTGTCCCTGACCCGGATAACGGGCCGAGGTTAGATTTCCAGCATGAGAAGGGTGGTATTTCAAGGACGACTCCACACTAGCTAGCGCCAATGCTTCCTAGTCTCCCACCTATCCTACACAACTCAGACCAAAAACCAATACCAAGCTATAGTAAAGGTCCACGGGGTCTTTCCGTCCTTCTGCAGCTAACGAGCATCTTTACTCGTACTTCAATTTCGCTGGGTCTATGGTTGAGACAGTTGGGGAGTCGTTACTCCATTCGTGCAGGTCGGAACTTACCCGACAAGGAATTTCGCTACCTTAGGACCGTTATAGTTACGGCCGCCGTTTACTGGGGCTTAGGTTCAGAGCTTTGCCTCAAGGGCTAACCCTTCCCCGTAACCTTCCAGCACCGGGCAGGAGTCACAGCGTATACAGCGCCTTACGGCTTCGCACGCTGCTGTGTTTTTAGTAAACAGTCGCTTCCCACTGGTTTGTGCCGCCCCTTCGAGCTCAGGGAGCAAGTCCCTTCACCCTAATGAGGCCATCCTTCTCCCGAAGTTACGGATGTATTTTGCCGAGTTCCTTAACCATAGTTCTCCCAATCGCCTTGGTATTCTCTACCTGTCCACCTGTGTTGGTTTGGGGTACGGGCACCACACGTACTAGCTAGCGGCTTTTCTTGGCAGCATAGGATCGGTGACTTCGCTTATCGCTCGGCGTCGCGTCTCAGGATTGATGAGGACCGGACTTACCTGGGCCTCTCCCTACACGCTTACCCCAGGACAACCATCGCCTGGGTTCACCTACCTTCCTGCGTCCCCGCATTGCTGACCGCCATGACGTGGGTCGGTTCTTCAACCAGCCGTTTTACGGGCCGGAGGCTTCCCCTTAGCAACGTCACTTAAGTCTGGTCGCATAATGTGGTGGTACTGGAATATCAACCAGTTGTGCATCGACTACGCCTGTCGGCCTCGTCTTAGCTCCCGACTCACCCTGGGAGGATTAGCCTTCCCCAGGAACCCTTGGACTTCCGGCGGAGGGGTTTCTCACCCCTCTCTCGCTACTCATGCCTGCATTCGCACTCGACCACGCTCCACGAGGGTTTCCACCCCCGCTTCACCGCGAGATCGACGCTCCGCTACCACTCCTACTAGGTAGGAATTCACAGCTTCGGCTCTGTACTTGAGCCCCGTTACATTATCCGCGCAGGATCACTCGACCAGTGAGCTATTACGCACTCTTTTAAGGATGGCTGCTTCTAAGCCAACCTCCTGGTTGTCTGTGCAATCCCACATCGTTTACCACTTAGTACAGAATTAGGGGCCTTAGCTGGTGATCTGGGCTGTTTCCCTCTCGACCATCGAAGCTCATCCCCCGAGGTCTCACTGCCGCACTCTGGAGTCATGGCATTCGGAGTTTGGTTGGGTTCGGTAACCTTGTGGGGCCCCTAGCCCATCCAGTGCTCTACCTCCATGACTGAACGTGCGACGCTGCACCTAAATGCATTTCGCGGAGAACCAGCTATCACCGAGTTTGATTGGCCTTTCACCCCTAACCACAGGTCATCCCCTCCGTTTTCAACCGAAGTGGGTTCGCGCCTCCACGGGGTCTTACCCCCGCTTCACACTGCCCATGGCTAGATCACTCGGCTTCGGGTCTACAGCATGCGACTGAACGCCCTGTTCAGACTCGCTTTCGCTCCGGCTCCCCCTCACGGGTTAACCTTGCCACACACCGTAACTCGCAGGCTCATTCTTCAAAAGGCACGCCATCGCGACCCCGAAGGGCGACGCTCTGACTGCTTGTAAACCAACGGTTTCAGGTACTATTTCACTCCCCTCCCGGGGTACTTTTCACCTTTCCCTCACGGTACTAGTTCGCTATCGGTCACTGACGTATACGTAGCCTTACGAGGTGGTCCTCGCAGATTCACGCCGGCTTTCCCGGATCCGGCGCTACTCGGGAGACTCGATCGGAGGCAAGATGCGTTTCGTGTACGGGGCTGTTACCCACTGCGGCCGACCTTTCCAGAGTCGTTCCACTACACACTTGCTTTGTAACTCCGTGGACCTTCTGACGCAGGTCCTATCGGTTCCCACAACCCCTATATGGCAACGCCGTCAGGCTTTCCACCACACAGGTTTAGGCTGATCCCGTTTCGCTCGCCGCTACTCAGGGAGTCGCTGTTGCTTTCTTTTCCTCGGGTTACTTAGATGTTTCAGTTCACCCGGTTCCCTCTACCCGCCCTATGTGTTCAGACGGGAGTAACACCCCATTACGGGTGCTGGGTTTCCCCATTCGGTCATCCGCGGATCGACGCTTAGTCGGCAGCTCCCCGCGGCTTATCGCAGCCTCTCACGACCTTCATCGGTAGTCAGTGCCAAGGCATCCACCGTTGGCTCTTAGTAGCTTGGGTTATCTACTTATTATTGAAATTGATATTGATCATTACTGATATCCGAAGACATCAGTTAGATGCTCGTGCTCGCTATGCAATTCTCAAGAAGCCAGGCATGACGATGCCCTGGCGGAAGGGCCAGGGCAGAGGTCATGAGTGTGGTCG
>Ga0222718_10000533_pt1:35000-38916 | contig 38916 bp, 35 predicted proteins | sample C33_27DmetaG_FD_165045 | JGI IMG/M metagenome (GOLD analysis project Ga0222718, IMG submission 165045) | Estuarine water microbial communities from San Francisco Bay, California, United States - C33_27D | ecosystem: Environmental > Aquatic > Marine > Unclassified | place: USA...
CAGCGATCTCCGTCTCCGGAACGATGCCCCGCAGCGCCTCGAGCGACTCGGCGTCAAGAGCTCCCCCGCCGAACAGCGCGCCGGCCGCAAGATTGGCCTTCCGGACCGCACCGTCACCATGCACGAGTTCGGTGACGGCATCAGCAAGCGCCTGCTGCGCGCCACGAGCCTCCGGCTCACAACGATGGTCGGCCATGATCTCTTCGATCTGCTCGATCGGCAGCAGCGTCAATTGCAAGAGGAACCGCTCGACATCTCGGTCGTCGCTGCGCAGAAAGTACTGATGGAACTCGTAGGGCATCGTCTGTTGCGGATCAAGCCACAGCGCACCGGAGGCCGATTTGCCGAACTTCGTGCCGTCGGCCTTCGTGATCAGCGGCCACGACAGCCCGTGCACCGCCCGAGCCTCACGCCGGCGGATGAGATCGATGCCAGCGGTGATATTGCCCCACTGATCCGAGCCACCGATCTGCATATCGCACGCCATGTGCTTCTGCAGCCACCAGAAGTCGAAGGCCTGCAGGAGCATGTAGCTGAATTCGGTGAAGGAAATGCCGTGCTCGCTGTCCATGCGCGTGCGTACCGATTCCTTCGCCACCATCTGGTTGACGGTGGTGTGCTTACCGACGTCTCGCAGGAAATCGAGTACGCCGACGTCCTTGGTCCAGTCGAAGTTGTTGACCATCTGCACGCCGTTACCGGCACCGACGCCCAGAAGGCGCTCGACCTGCCTTCGGATGCCTTCTACGTTGAAGGCAAGCGTGTCGGCGTCGAGGAGGTTGCGCTCTTCGGATCGGCCACCGGGGTCGCCCACCATCCCGGTCGATCCACCCACGAGCGCGATCGGCAGGTGACCGTGATCTTGGAAACGTCGCAGGACGAGTATGCCGATGAGATTGCCGAGGTGCAGGCTCGATGCCGACGGATCGATGCCGTGATAAAGCGTTATCGATCCCTCATCGAGACGGGCACGCAGCGCTTTCTCGTCAGTCGTGTCATGGACGAGACCGCGGGCCTTCAGATCATCGATGATCGCACTGCCGGACATACGCTCAACGATACGCGGGGGTGCCGAGGATCATCACCGTTTTCGCAGCAGAATGAGCACTCATGCGTCGCGCCCGCCGCCTGCTTCTCGCCACGCTCGCTGGTGTCGTTCTCACCTCGAGCTGTTCCATCGAGACCAAGGACTTCGACGCGCTCTTCGGTGATGACTTCTCCGTCAACACCCTCGAGACTGCGCAGTCGTCGCGTGTCTATGACCGCAACGGTGTGCTCATAACCGAACTACGAGGTGATCAGAACCGCACCGACATTCGGTTTGAGCAAATGCCCGAGGTGCTGATCAATGCCGTCGTCGCCATCGAGGACGAACGCTTCTGGGACCACTCCGGCGTCGACTTCAAGGCCATACTCCGAGCCGCCAGATCCAACGTCAGCGCCGGCGGTATCTCGCAGGGTGGGTCCACGATCACCCAGCAGTACGTGGGCAACGTCTTCCTCGACCGCTCCGAACAGACGGGCTCCCGCAAGATCGAAGAGATCTTCATGGCTCGCCGCTTCGAGCAGCGATACACGAAGGAGTTCATTCTCGAGCGTTATCTCAACTGGGTGTTCTTCGGGCGACAGGCCTACGGGGTCGAAGCTGCCTCGCGCACGTACTTCGGTCCACCTTCCTGTCAGGGCCAGACCAACACCGACGACAGCAACTGTCTGAAGGTCAGCGAGCTAACGCTCATCGAGGCGGCCACCATCGCCGGCCTCATCCAGGCACCGAGCCGCTTCAACCCGTTCAACAATCCCGAGGCAGCACGCGACCGTCGCGACCTCGTGCTCTTGCGGATGTTCGCCAACGACTTCATTACTGAAGAGGAGTACCAGACGGCTCTGCTCCAGCCGATCGACCTGATTGAAGACGTCCCGATCCTCGAGGAGCGATACCCCGCCGCCCACTTCGTCGATGACGTCAAGCAGTGGTTCCTCGACAATGAGTCGTTCGGAGCGACACGCGCCCAACGCACGACGCTGCTGTTCGAGGGCGGCCTCGAGATCCACACCACGATCGACCTCACCCTCCAGGCCAAGGCCGAGGAGGCAGTAGAACGGGTTCTGCCTCAAGTGGCGGCCGACGGCTCGCTCAACCCCGATGCTGCTGCCGTGGTCCAGGGTGTCACCGACGACGACGACGGCCATATTCTTGCAATGGTTGGCGGCCGCGATTTCTTCGGTGGCGACAACGATGCCAAGTTCAACCTTGCCAGTGGTTCCGGTCGGCAGGCAGGCTCCTCAATGAAGCCAATCGGTCTCGCTGCGGCACTCCAGATCGGCATTCCGATAACCCGCTTCTACGATGCCACCTCACCGATCGAGATCGACAACGAACCGGTTTGTGGTCCGATCTGGAAAGTCCGAGGTGGCGCCGACGGCGACCACACACTTGCCGATTCCACGAAGTGGTCGCGCAACACCGTATTCGCGCAGCTGATGGTCGATATCGGCCCACCGCGCTTTGTCGACATGGCCGAGCAGCTCGGCATCGGTGAGGGTCGCCTGCAGCCGGTTTGTGCCGCCATCCTCGGCACCGAAAACACCAACATGGTCGAGCTTTCCACGGTGTATGCGACCTTTGCTCGCAACGGAGTTCGTGTCGATCCGGTGATGGTCACCCGCATCGACAACCCTGACGGAACCCAGCTCTATCAGTACGCCGAGACCTCCACCCGAACGGTTCTCAACAAGACGGTCAACACCCAGCTCACCTGGGCGCTCTCTACGGTCATGCAGGGCACGGGCTGGCGCGCCGCGCTCGAGGATCGCCCATCAGCCGGAAAGACCGGTACCGCCCAGAACAACGCCGACGCGACATTCGCCGGCTTCACCCCCCAACGGGTTGCTGCAGTTTGGGTTGGTTTTCCTGACGAGCAGATCCCAATGGCCACCCAGTTCGGCGGCGAAAAGGTCCAGGGCGGAACGTTCCCGGCACTGATCTGGCACGAGATCATGACTGATGCCCACCAAGGATTGGAGATCCTCGACTTTCCCAGTCCTCCGGTCTCATCCACCACCACGACCCTGCCCGAGATTCCCGAAGAGGCAGAGGTACCCGACCTCACCGGACAAGAGATGACCGAAGACGTCGTCATGGCGCTCCAGGACGAGCCCAACTACTGGATCATCCGACAGGTCTTCGTCCAAACTCGCGACTTCGAGATCGGGAAGGTCTTCAACCAGATCCCACAACCGGGCCAGCTTGTGCCTGGGGGTTCAGTGATCACCGTCGAGGTCGCAGTCGAGCCGATCTTGCCGCCGGTACCATCACTCATCGGACTGAACGAAGCAACTGCCGTGCAGGTACTCACCAACGCAGAGTTCGCCTTTGAGATCGTCTACGAGTCGAATCCTGACGCCGAAAACTCCACGGTCGGGTCGGTGTGGGCGCAGACTCCGGAAGCCGGAACACCGCGCGACGCCGTCGAGACGGTGACGCTGCGGATTGAGCCCAACCTCGACAGCGGGGACGACAGCGGGTGAGCCCGGAAGGTCCCAGCCCCGACGCGTCCACTCCCCCGGGGCCCGAAGCGGTCGCGCAATCGCGGCTCGGACGAGTCGCCGTGACCGGTGTGATCGTTGCGCTCATGGTGATGTGGGCCTGGATATGGTTCTTTGCTCCTCGCGAAAACGTCGATCGGTTCTCCCAGCGAGCATTTCCAGAAGCCGCTAACCCGGTCTGCGCTGCGGCCCACGACGAGATTCTCGCCCTGCCCAGCGGCCGCCAGACCCCCAACGTGACCGAACGGGCCGCCGTCGTCCGACAGGGCACCGAGATCGTCGAGACAATGGTCGCAGACCTCGAGGCGATCGCCTACCTCGTGACCGACCCCGACGATGCAGACATCCTGCGTCAATGGTTCGGCGA
>Ga0222718_10000536_pt1 | contig 38783 bp, 39 predicted proteins | sample C33_27DmetaG_FD_165045 | JGI IMG/M metagenome (GOLD analysis project Ga0222718, IMG submission 165045) | Estuarine water microbial communities from San Francisco Bay, California, United States - C33_27D | ecosystem: Environmental > Aquatic > Marine > Unclassified | place: USA: California...
TGTAATTCCAGAATGGTACAGAGACAGAATCCAAAAGAAATATTCTATCACTGTAGAGGAATGGGAAGAACGTGAAGGTGTAAAACTTGAAGATGGTCTATACAGAGGTCTTATGAGACGCGGTGCAGGCGATGAACTTGCTGCTGGTTGTGCAAAAAGCCAGATGTTCCATGATGCATCTCAAGCAACAATGTAATTGAATTTTTTATTCAAAAGAGTAATAACAGTTTATTGTATCAATTGATTATTGAATTCACAAAAACAATTGTTTAAAATTGGTAATTTTAATTTTAAATTAGTTCATGTTTTAGTAATTGGATTATTGATTTTATCATTTTCAACATCTTTTTTGATAAGAATGCAACCAATACAATATGGATTTGAATTAAATGAATTTGATCCATTTTTTAATTTTCGTGCAACTGAATATGTTGTTGAAAATGGATTAGTAGCATATTTTGAATGGGAAGATGATAAAAGTTGGTATCCCCATGGCAGAGATGTTTCTATAAACTCTCAAACAATGCTACATATTACAACATCTATTTTGTATCAAATATTTGGAGGAAATTCTACTCTTTATGATTTTACAATATTATTTCCAGCTGTTATTGGTTCATTAACTGTTGTAATCATTTTTCTGTTAGTAAGACTGATAGGTGGAACAACTGCTGGTGTTATTGCATCATTATTATTTTCAGTTGCTTTACCTGTTTTAATTAGAGGTTCAGCTGGTTGGTTTAAATCAGAACCATTAGGACTTTTTTATGGTTTACTTGGATTATATTTATTTTTAAGTGGAATTACTTGTAAAAATAAAAAAATCACAATTTTAAAAATTATATCTGCAGGATTCATAATGACATTTGGTATGGCCTCCTGGGGAGGTAATCAATTTTTCATAATTCCAATTGGATTATTTATTTTTATATTGCCACTCATTAGAAAGGATCATCAATTTTTAATATGGGGTATTCCATTGTTTGTAGCAACATTTCTTCTATCATCTTTAATGTTTGAAAGACCAGGATTGTCATTTGTATTAGGTTTAGGTGGAATCTCATTAATTATTCCAACATTATTTTTATTTACTAATATTTTTATTCAAAAAATCAGTTCGGAAACAAATAAAATTAAACATGGAATCATTTTTTTAATAGTTGTTACAATAGCCGTAATTTTGCTTATGATCTTGATGGGATCATATTTTTCTGATTCCACTAGTTTTAGATATCTAAATGCAATTTACCCATTTTTAACTACTGTTGATCCTTTAACTGATTCTGTTGCGGAGCATGCAACTACAAAAATTACAGATTCATTTCTCTTCCATTCTATTTATATGATTTTTGCAGGTCTTGGTATTTGGATAATTTTTACAAAAAATGTCTTCCAAAGTAAAATAATTCTAAAAAATGATATGCGAGCATTTGCATTAATTATGGGAATTACTGGAGTTTATGTTAGTGCAACATTTGTCAGATTGGAACTTTTTGCATCCATTTCTTTAATTATTCTTGCTTCTATTGGATTATCTATTCTAACAAAAGAAATTTTTAAAATTAAATTTGTTGGCAAGAGAAATTATCTAATTAAAAGTTCATATGTATTCTTAATCGTTCTTTTGTTTACAATTCCATTAGTTTACCCTACAAATAATTGGATTTCTACATTAGATTATCACCCAACAATTTTTACTGGAGGAACAGCCTATGCTCCACCAACTAATGATTGGATGGTAACTTTAGATTGGATAAAAAATAATACTCCTCAGGACGCAATAATTGGTTCTTGGTGGGATTATGGATATTGGATTCAAACACTTGGTGATAGGACTACATTAATTGATAATGCTACTCTTAATGGTTTAATGATTCAAGAATTTGCTCAAATGTTACTTAGTACTCCTGATGATGCATTTATCATACTAAAAGAAAAGAATATTGATTATTTAGTACTCTTTGCTGCTGTAGAAAAACCACTACATACTACTTCTAGTGGCCAATCTCTTTATTTTTTGAATGGAGGTGGTGATGAATCTAAAAAAACTTGGATAATGAGAATAGCTGGATCTGATTATTTCCAAAAATATTCAAATCCAGATCAAAGGACTGGAACTGATGCTTTTTGGAATGAAACATTACTCGGTAATGCAATACCTTATACTCCATTAGTATGGATTGAGCAATCAACTCAAAAACAATCACCATCTTATCAATATGGATATACTCCTGTTTATGTAAATCAAATGAAATATGATTACGGTAGTAATACACCATTAAATTTAGTGTATGCTTCACCTAGCTACACTAATGATGATTATGGATTTATTCATGGCGTATTTGTTTTTAAAGTAAATGAAAATTATGATTCCACTAAAAGTCATTTTGATTCAATATTAGAAAAATCAAATTAAATTTTTTAGTATTTTATATCTAGTTTTTATTTCTATTAAATAATTTAATTTCATTTTCCAATTACGGAAATTATATTTTAAATACTTCTTCCTTGAACCATTTGTCTAATTTGTATTTTGGTTCCCAATTCAATTTTTTCTTAGCTAAAGATATGTCCGATAAGCTCATTTTAGCATCACCTTTAAGTGCATTTTTAAATTCAGGTTTTAAATTAACACCTGAATTTTTAATAATTATTTGGGATAATTCTAAAATTGAAATTGATTTTTGACTACCCACATTAAAAAAATCAAAATTAACATTACTCGTCATAGCTAATAAATTTGCATTTGCAACATCTTTTACAAAAACAAAATCCCTTGTTTGTGTCCCATCTCCAAAAATTTCTGGCGATTTATTCTCCTTAATTTTATTTAAAAATTTTGTGATAACACCTGCATAGGCATCATTTTGTCCCAATCCATAGACATTGAAATATCTTAACCCAATCACCTTTAATCCCTGTTTTGAAAATTTTTCAGCAAGAAATTCACATTCTAATTTTGTTTGGCCGTAAGGGTGAATTGGTTTTCTATCAATATTTTCACTAATTGGCATTTTCTCTACTTCTCCATAAACACTTGAACTACTTGCAAAAACAACTTTAATTTCATTTTCTTTTGCTATTTCAAAAATATTTTTTGTACCATTTACATTCACATCAAAATACTCTTTAGATTTTGAAAATGATTCATTAACATTTGCTAATGCAGCCTGATGAAAAATTCCATCAGAGTCACTAATAATTTCTTTAATTGCTTCTCTTTTTCTGATATCTACATTATGTAATTCTATTTCATTTTGGATTGATTCTAAATTTTCTTTTCTACCTGTGTTAAAATTATCTATAACTGTTACTTTATGACATTTTTTAATAAGCATTTTTGCAATATTACTTCCAATAAACCCTGCACCTCCTGTAACTACAAATTTCATATTTTAATGATCCTCAATACATGTTTAAGTTTCTTTATTATTAATTCAAAAATTCATTATAAATTTTAATTATTTTTTTTGATTCTATATCTGCATTATGTTTTCTCTCAATTTCATGTCTTAATTGATTTCCTAATTCTTTTCTTATATTTTCATTTTCTAAATAGCGAATTTTTTCAATTAATTCATTTGCATTTTCACCAATTAATAGTAATTTACTATTAAAATCAATTGCGCCTCTTTTACTAGTAATAATTGGAATTTTACATGCTGCAGCTTCTAGAATTTTATTTTTTGAACCCAAATAATATGCATATTCAGGATATGGAGCTAATAATATACTACAATTTCTTAATGTTTCTAAATAATTTAATGTTTCACCAACAAATTTAACATTTTTAAAATTTAATGTTTCTATAAAAAAATTGTCTGTTTTTCCTATTATTGTAAAATTTATTTTTGGTAGTCTTTTAAAAATTTCTTTCATTAAATTAATTGATAGATAATTAATTTTACCTGGAATAAATGGTCCAATTAATGCAACATTAGTTTTTTTACATGATGTAGGTAAGAAATTATCTATATCTAATGAATTTCTAATTAATGTTGCATTTTGTACTTTTTCTACTTTTTCTAAAATACTTTCTCCTGCACAAATTAGATGTAATGATTTTTTAAATACTTCTAATTCTATTTTTTTCCAATACTTAGATTTGTATTTAAATCTCCATTTTCTCCACGATAAATTTGAATAACCTCTTGCTAAATTTTCTGATTGAAAATATTCTAATCCATGAACATCTGTAATGAATTTAGAATTTTTTAATAAATTTCCTGATAATTGCTGTGCGTGAATTAAATCATCTGTAACTTTAGCCTCTATTTTTTGTGAAAAATCTCCAATTAATTGAATATTGTTAAATCCATTTTTTTTAATCCCTTCAAATTGCCATTTTGGTCTTGCTACATTTCCATTTAATTTATCTAAAGAACTTTCAGTAATTATTGATACACGATTCATTGATTAACATTATGTTTTTTTTTGACTATATCAAGCATTTTATCATTTGATCCAATAGCTTTTAAGAATGATTAGTAGATTTTTCATGTGAAGTTTTTATTCATTTCTCCTAGATATGCTGGAGGAATAGGTGGACATGCATTTATGTTATCTGAACAGCTAAAAAAACATGGGCATGAAGTTGATCTATTACACACTCCTCATTTACCAATTAAAAATCTAAAAAATCCTAGTTTTGCTTTTTTAAGTACTTTGAAATCATTCTGTAATCAGAAAAACTATGATATTGTTCATGGATTTAATGCACCTTCAGCTTTTGCAATGAAATTTTCTAAATCTAGAAAAAAAGTACTGTCTATACATGGATTATTTTCAGATGCAATTAAATTAATTCATTCAAAACCTTATGGCATAATTGGTGATTTTGTAGAATCAAAAGCACTAAAATATGCTGATAAAATCACCACTGATTCAAAATACACAAAAAAAATCTATAAACAAAACAATGATGTGGATTTAGAATATTTGCCTTCTCCTATTGATATCACTAAATTTCCCATTTTTGACTCAAAAAAAATTCAAAATCAGGTAGCGTATGTTGCTCGTGCAGATTATGGAAAAGGTATTGATATTTTACAAAATGCTGAATCAAAAATTAATGGAAAAGTTATCTATTGTACTAATCTTCCATGGAAAGATGCAATGAAAAATCTATACTCCTCATCAGTATTAGCTCAACCATCTAGAATGGAAAGTTTAGCAACTACAATTAAAGAATCATTTTTTCTTAAAGTTCCTGTAGTGGCAACAAATGTTGGAGGAAATCCTGAATTAGTTGAAGATAATGTTACTGGACTTTTAATTCCTCCAGATGATCCTACCTCTTTAGCTAATGCAATCAATCGTTTACTAGAAGATGAAAATTTGAGAAAAAAATTATCTGAAAATGCTTATCAATTTGTAGTCAATAACATGACTTGGGAAAAAGTAATTCCAAAATATATAAAATTTTATAATGAATTATTGAAATAATTTGTATTTATTTTAAATTATGAACTATACTTGTAAATAATGAAATAAACTTATAACAATCTAAAATTTTAGGTAAGTAAAATTTGAACAATAATGATCCTCAAAATTTATTTTTATCCTTTATGGATAACATATCAGAAAATATTTCCACAAATAATCTCAAAATTGGAGTAATCGGAATTGGAAGGATTGGTTTACCTACAGCCTTATGTTTTGCAGAAAAAGGATTTTTAACAGTTGGAATCGATATTAACATTAAACTAGTTAATGAAATTAATTCAGGTGACTACCCATTAAAAGATGAGCCTGAATTTGATAAAATATTTGATAAAGTCATTAAAAATCATAAATTTTCTGCAACAAATAATATTTCATTGTCATTATCGGAATGTGATGTAATAATTTTATCTTTACCCACTCCTATGGATGATGATAATGTCCCAAATTATTCTGCATTATTATCTGTTGGAAAAAATTTACATGATTATATAAAATCTGGAGTACTTGTAATTGTAGAAAGTACAGTTGAACCTGGTTTTATAGAAAATGAATTAATCCCAGTGATTGAAGGTAATGATTGCAAACATAAAAAAAATATTGATTTTTCAGTAGTTGCATGTCCAGAAACTGCAAATCCTGGTGAAATTTTAAGTGATTTTAAAAAATTACCGCGATTAATAGGAGGTATTGATGAAACTGCTTCTAAAATTACTTCCGATCTTTACAAACATGTATTCGGTGTGGACACACTATTACTCCCAAATTGTAAAACAGCAAATGCAGCAAAATTAACTGCTAATGTTTTTCGTGATGTTAACATTGCATTTGTTAATGAATTATCCTTATTGTTTGAAAAAATGGATATAGATATTTTGCAAGTATTAGATGTATGTGATAGAAAATATAATTTTCAAACACATTATCCTGGCGCAGGTGTTGGTGGACCGTGTTTACCTGTAAATTCTTATCAATATCTTAATACTGCAAAAAAAACATTTGATGGAGTTTTAAGACTAATTCAAGTCGCTAGAGAAATTAATGAAAATATGCCTAATCATACAGTTGAATTACTTATTGATGCTTTGAATGAAGCTGGTAAATCCGTAAAAAGTTGTTCTATTGGAATTCTTGGAATTTCTTATAAACCAAATGTTGCAGATATTCAATTGTCCCCCTCAAAAGATATTATTGAAATTTTAGAAAATTTAGGTGCAAAAATTAGAATCTATGATCCTTTTTATAAATCACAAAATTGTTTTTCCTATATTGTTGATAATGATATGTTAGATACTGTGGAAAATTCTGATGCCTTAATTCTTGTAACTGCTCATGATGAATTTAAAAATATCAAAATAAAATCTATAACAGAAAAAATGAAAACACCTATTTTCATAGACACTCGCGGCATTATTGATAAGGATTTAGCAAAAAGTGTTGGCGTAATTTTTAGAGGAATTGGACGTGGATTTTCAAACAAATGAAAATTTATTGATGGAAAAAATTCAAAATATCTTAACATTGAGATATGATTCCCATAGCCCATCCACTTTAAAGAAAGTAGATTGGAATGACTTTGTACCAAAAAAATCTGTTGATTCAAATCTAATTAAAAATACTTTAAAAAATTCTATCAAAACTAAATTAAATTCAAAATCTAATCTTACTATAGCATTAAGTGGTGGGGTTGATTCTACCTTGCTTTTATCATTAACAAAAGAACTTTTTCCTGATATTTCTATTACTGCTGTAACAATTACTTTTCCTAATAGTGAAGATGAATCTAGTTCAGCATCACAAATTGCACAATATTTTGACATAGAACATAAAATAATTCCTATTGATAATTTTCTAAAGGAATTACCTGCTGCTATTTCAATTTTAAAAGAACCATATTATGATGTAATGAATTGGTATTATCTTGTAAAAAATGTGTCAGACAATGATAATATTTTATTAACTGGAGATGGAGCTGATGAAATTTTTGCGGGTTATACATTTAGATATTCAAAATTTTTAAATTCTATTAATACAAATTCATCTCCTACTGAAAGAGCTAAGGCATATTTAACATGTCATGAACGTGATTGGGTGCCTGATCAACAAACTATTTTTCAAAAAAATTCATCATTCTCTTGGAAAAAAATTCATAATTATATTGAATCATTTTTTCAAAATAGTTTATCTCCTTTAGACCAACTTTTTTTAGCAGATTTTAATGGAAAATTAAAATATAATTTTATTCCTAATTATAAAAAATTTTATAATTATTTCAAAGTTTCTTCTGTAGCTCCATTTTTAGATGATTCTGTAATTGAATGTGGTTTACATTTGAATCCAGAAGAAAAATATGATTCTTCAAAAAAAATTGGCAAATTACCACTTCGTAATTTACTTTCTCAAGATGTTTCTTCACTATTATTTCCAAAATTGAAACAAGGATTTGCAGTAAATACTTCTTCTTTATGGGATAGTTATGGGAAAGAAATTTGTAAACATTATCTCTTTGATGGGAGAATAATTAAAAATGGACTAATTTCAGAACAATGGATTAAAAGAAATTTCATTAAAGCTGACTCCGATAATGATGTTAGGTATATCAATAAATTTTTCTCTTTACTTGGATTTGAGATATGGTATAGAATTTTTGTTACTAAAGAGATGAAATCCAATCATACACTTTAATGATTTTACTAAAAAATAATTAATAGTGATTCTAACTACTTTTATGAACACAGAATATCAAATCATTCGTTATTCTAATAAATATCAAAAAGCATTATCTGAACTTTATTTTGAATCTTATGGTAGAAAAAAACCGTTGAAGTATTTTGATTACCGATTAAATTCATTTGGAAGACCTATTGCATTTTTAATGAAATTCAGAGGTAAATTAGTTGGTTTTTATGCAATAGTACCTGTAAAAATTAAAATTAAAAATAAATTTTACTTAGGCGGAACTTCATTTTTGACTATGACTCATCCTGACCATTCTGGAAAAGGAGTTTTTCTAAAATTAGCAAAAAAGAGTTTTCAAGAAGCAAGAAAAAGAAATTTAAAATTTATTTTAGGTTTTGCTAATGCAAATTCATATCCCATATTTATTAAAAAATTAGGGTTTATTGAATTAGCTCCAATTAATAATTTATCAATTAAAAATTTTAATCATTTTAATGAAGTTAAATACAAAAAAAGTAGAATTCCAAAAAATATAGTAAAGTTATGGAATAATTATGATTCACAACATAAATTTCCAATTAAATTAGAAAGGAATTATGAATTTTTACATAAAAAATTTGTTGAACATCCAGTATATGATTATTTTATTTTTTATGAAAAAAATAAATTTTTCTTTATTTTTAAAAAATATAAAAAAATATTACATATTGTTGATTTTTTTGGAATTGAAACTGAAAATCTTTATTCAACACTATTTGGAATTGCAAAAAATTTAGCAAAGACAAATGAATGTGATACAATTAATTTTTGGATACCTAAACAACATAATATTTTGAAATTGCTTCAAAATAATACTAAATCAGTTCCAACAAAATCTTTTTTTATAATAAAACCCTTAGCTCCAAAATTTATTCCATTAATATCTGAAATAAATAATTGGTATTATACAATGACTGATGCTGATATCTTTTAATTATTTGATAATTATTGATATTGGATTAAATATTTCACAATATTGTATTTCTGATTTAGATCCATAAAATTTTGCAGCTGTCCAAATTGAATCTTCAAAAAAATAATTTTTATTTTTATATGTTTTATAATTTTTTAATGCTTTAATTTTTGCATTCATATTTTTTTTAGACAATTCAACAAATATTTTGGGTTTATCAAAAAGTGTACTTCGTGAAACAAAATATTCTAAAATTGTACAATCTCTAAATACACGTTGAACTTCAATATTGCAAATTTGATGATCCTGATGTAAATCATTTGGAGTTACAAAAATACATGTAGGATTTACTTTCTTTTTTATTTTCCATAAATAATCACAGATTTCTTGTCTTTCTTTAAACATTTCTCTTGTTGTAAAATTAGCTATAATATTTTTAGAATTTTCTATTCCTAAACTATCTAGGCTTTTTTTTTGTTCTTCGACCAGATTTTTGTTACTAATATTTTTCTGATTTTTAGATAAAGTCAAAGTAAAGATTGTATGTTGATTTTTAATTTTGTTTAGTAATCCCCCACAACCTAATTCAATATCATCTGGATGACATCCTATGAACAAAATTGGGCCTTTTTTAATAAAATCTAGTGTCAAAACTATTAGATCAATTTTTTACATGAATATAAAAATTTCATTACTCTTTATTTTCTATTTTTACCAAAAATTTCCTAAATTCTTTTACTTCTTCATCACTAGCTTTACCTGTTTGAACATCTAAAATAGTTCTTATCATTTTTGCATTTATTGGATTTTCTATTTGTTTCATTGCTAATTCAACTTTCCATTGAGTTTTTCTATGCCAATAACCGATAGCAGTAGAAATTGGAATATAGCTGACAATAAAGATTATTGAAAAAATTGTCAAATCAGAGATTAAATTTTCAAATAGTCCACTTTTTTCAATTAAGAATCTGTATGAAATTAAAATAAAATTCATAAGCGTTAATGCAAATATTAGATATGTTGTGGTACCTGTTCTTCCATCAAACCATCGTCTTTTAATAAATTTTTTTTCAAATTTCATTTTTTAAAATTCCAATTTATCCTCTATTTTTACCAAAAATTTCCTAAATTCTTTTACTTCTTCATCACTAGCTTTACCTGTTTGAACATCTAAAATAGTTCTTATCATTTTTGCAAATACTGGATTTTGTTGCATTGTTAATGTTGTTTCAACTTTTAACTGAGTTTTTCTATGCCAAAATCCTATTAACAGAGCTGCTGGAATATAAAATCCTAAAAATATTAAAATAAATATTGATAAATTGGGAATTAGTTCCTGAAACATTGGAACTTTTTCAATTAATAATCTATATGAGATTAAAATAAAATTGATAAATGTTAAAACAAAAATTAAGTATACACTATGTCCTGCACGGAATTCCCACCATCTTCTTCTTATCCATCCTTGACTCATATCTAAATCATATTCCTTTACCGTTTAAACGTTTTATGAAAAATTAGTGAATTATTAGATCACTTTGTTAATGTTAGTAGTTATTAATCTCTATATTTTTATAATTCTAGAAAAAAAACATTCAATGACAAAAAAAGTACTTGTTTGGTTAGATGGTCCGTATGGATATCTACATCTTGGAATATCTAAACATCTTTCTAATCTAGATGATTTTGAATATTATGGAATGATTTCATATGAAAGAGATCTTGAATTTTATAAAAAACAGAATATTATCAAGTTTAAGGAATTACATTATTATCCTCAAAAATATTTTGAAAGTTCCTCTAATCCAAATAAAGAATATTTGTCAAAAATTGAGAATGAGCTAGGCATAAATTTTTGGTTAATTGCATCATCCGAAAGAACATTTTTACAAGAAAGGAGTTTTTTCCATTCTTTCACATCTGATGAAATATTATCAATTATGGAATCTCTCACAAAATTTTTCTATGATTTTCTAAATAGAGTAAAACCTGATTTCATATTAATGCAAAAAACTGGTGAAAGTTTAGCTAATTTTTTACTTTATAATATTGCTAAATCACTAAAAATTAAAACTCTAATGTTAGTTGAAACTAGACTAGTTGATTCTTTTGTTATATCTGATGATTTGTTGATTAGTAATTTAAAAAATACTTTTAAAAAAATTAAAAATTCCCCATCATCTACCATTAATGAATATGGTCCAGAGTTTATTGAAAAACGAGCTTTATCACATACTGTGAAATCTTTTGAATCTGCTGAATTTGGTAAATCAAGTATTAATGAAAAAATTTCTAGATATTCAAAACGATTCAATACAGATCCAGAACCTATCTATTATAATTGGGGAAAAACAAAATCTAAAATGTTAAAATGGAGATTGCATACGTCTTCAGAATTACGACATCGAGAAAATTTCTTAGATAAAAATAGCTTAAAATATATTCCAAATGAAAGATTTGTTTACTTTCCATTACCCGTACAACCTGAATCACAGAGTAATGCTTGGGCTCCATTTCATGTAAATACGTTTTCAATTATTGAAAATATTTCAAAATCTATTCCTATTACACATCTTTTATTTGTGAAAGAACACCCTGGTCAAAAATCTAAATTATGGCGTTCTACAGAATTTTATGAAAAAATTCTTGCATTACCTAATGTTCGATTAATTAATCCAATTGTTAATAATTTTAAAATGATTTCAAAATCTGAACTTGTTCTTTTAATTAATTCCTCCAGTGGATTAGAATCGTTATTCTTCAAAAAACCTGTAATTGTTTTTGGTGATGTATTTTATGATGTTACAAGTATGGTTACAAAAGTTCAAAAAATTGAGGAATTACCAAAATTAATTAAAAATTCATTAAATTCTTTTAGCTTTTCTCCTGATGAACTTTCATTTCTAATAGAATCTATTACAAAAAATCAAATAATTGTACCTTACTGGGAAATGATGAAAGAATTTGTTGTAGTAACTTCATTATCCACTCATGGAAAAACAAAAAAACTAAATAATGAATTTGAAAGTTTATTGAAAAAATATGATCAAAGTTTTTTTATAATGGCATCTGCTTACCAAAAATTTCTAAATCAATTATAGGCATATTTTCTCATCTATCCTTTTATTATAGATTTTTTGTATATGTTTATGGAAAAATCTGTTTACACCACTGATAATAAAGTAAGAATGTTTTCTAGTGAAGAAGATATTGAAACACAATTATCTTCCATTATTGGTCAAGATTTTGTAAATTATAGGAAAAAATGGGATGCTGTAAATAATTTTGAATTATTAACTGATTTTCCACTATATCTTCAAGTTGAACTTCATCAAATCTGTAATTTGAGATGTCCAACATGTACTATTGGAATTCCTGAAGCTAGTACAAAATACATTACAGATCAACATATGGATTGGGAATTATATCAGAAAATTATTTTGGAAGCTGAAAAATATGGTTGTCCATCACTTAATCCACAAGGAATCAATGAACCTTTACTTTCACCTGATCTAGAAAAACATATCAAATTTGCATCTCAACATGGCTTTATTGATATTATGATGAATACAAATGCAACTTTATTATCTGAAGAACGCTCCAAAAATTTACTTGATTGTGGTTTGACAAGAATGAGATTTAGTTTAGATGCTGCAACTGAGGACACATACAAAAAAGTTAGAGTTGGTGGAAATTACGATTCAGTAATGAACAATATTGAGAGATTTATCAAAATGAGAAATGAGTCTGGACATAAATTACCTGTAATTGGAGTCAATTTTGTTAGAAGTTCAATGAATGAACATGAGGAGGAATTATTTGTTAAAAAATGGGAAAATACAGCTGATTTTATAGCTTTTCAGGAATTTGTTCCACCGGAAACTGAATTTGATTATAGCAGTCTATTTCCAAGTGATTCTATCTATAGAACGGATATGCAAGAAGGATTTAATTGTCAACAACCTTGGCAAAGATTTTTTATACATAATACTGGTGCTGTATGTCCTTGCTGTGCTTTCTTTAGTGCAGAATTAGCAGTTGGAAACGCAAAAGAACAATCAATTTATGATTTATGGCATAGTGACGAAATGAATAAGTTAAGATCAATTCACAAAGAAGGAAAATTTTGGGAAAATGAATGGTGCAAAAAATGTGTTGTAAGTAATTGTAACATGAATGAGGATAAGTTATTACAAATTCAATCAAATAAAAATTAATTTTTAAATTTATTTAATATCGCTTAATTTAACCATTAGTTTATTTTTTGCAGAAATTCTAGCTGCTTCTAAAATTTTTGCTTGGTTTAGAATATCATTAAAATTATCATCCATGTCTTTTGGTGAAAATAATTGTTTACAAAAATTATCTATCATTAATGTAAAATGATTTGCTGGTTGTAAAATAATTTTTTTATTTTTCATTTGTCTTTGCATTGTAATAATTGGTCTCATTTTTGATGGAATATTGTATGCTCTTTCAAGAAAAATTGAACCTCTTTCATTCCAAATTGAATACATGTTTTGATACTCTAATTTATAACCACAACTAAACTGTGCAGTTTGATTTTTATCAAATATTAATGAAATAGTAGTTTTTTCATCTATACCTGTTTCTATATCCCTTTGAAAAACACATTTTATTTTTTTAGGTTCTTTTCCAAAAATCATTCTACTTGCATATATCGGATAACATGCAGCATCATTTAAAATTCCTCCACCCAATTTTTTATTATATCTAATATTTTTTTTAGAAATAGCAGGAAAACCATATCTGCTATAAAAAGTGAAATTTTCCCCCATTTTTTTATTTAATTCCAAAATTTTTTTATGTGATGGATGAAATCTGAACATCAAACCTTCAAATAATAATATTTTATTTTTTTTTGCAATATTTACCATTTTTTTTACTGATTGAAACGAATCCGAAAGTGATTTTTCACATAAAATATTTTTTTTCATTTTTGCAGATTTGATTGTCCATTTCTCGTGTAATGATACAGGCGTTGATATGTAAACTGCATCAATATTTTTATCATTAATTACATCTTGATAATCTCCAAATTTTTTACAACCAAATTTTTTAGCAATAAGGCTTGCTTTTTTTTTATTTCTACTCCCAATAAATTCAACTTCCGCAAATTTTGATTCTTTTATTGCTGGAATAACTGATGTTTCAGCTATATTTGAACAACCTATGATTCCAAAACGGATTTTCTTTCTTGACTTTACCAACTGGTCCATCCGCCATCTATAACAAATGTTGATCCTGTGACATATGATGACTTTGTTGTACACAAATATTCTGTAATTTCATTTAATTCATTTTTCTTAAGCATTCTTTTCATCGGAGTAAGTTTAGCATATTTTCTCTTAAAATTTTCACTTTGATCAAATTCTACTCCACCTGGTGCAATACAATTTACTCTAATATTTGGTGCTAAATGTGTTGCAAGAAATTTTGTTAAATTAATTACTCCAGCTTTTGAAATAGAATATGCTGGATGCTTGTGTTTTCCATTGTAAATATCTGGACGTGCTGAAACTATTCCTGTAGTTGCAGAAAAATTAACAATGGCACCTTTTTTATTATTTGTTGCAAATTCTCTACAAACTGAAAATAATGTTGTTAAATTAATTTCTAGGAATTTTGAAAATGATTCTAATGTAACATCAAATAATGTACCTCTTTTTTCACCCGGTTCAACATGATCATTTAAAGCAAAACAATTTACTAGTGCATCCACTTTATTTTTTTTAAACCAGTTTTTTACAAATTTTTCATCGGATAAATTATGACCTAATTCTAAATCTAGTTTGAAAACTTTGTGCTTTTTTGATAAATAATTGGTAATTTCTTTTCCAAGCAGTCCTTCAGAACCAGTAATTGCAATTTTTAACTTTCTTTCTCCCATACTTTAAACAATTTTATTGTATTTATCAAGATATTGTTTTACAATTTTTAAGTAATCTTTACATGTTTTAATATGATTTTCTTTGAAATCCTGCCTTGCTCCTTGAATAATTAATTCTCCATTGTATTCTATTTTTGTTAATTCATTAAAAAAAAGTTCAAAATCCACATCTCCATATCCTAATGGAACTGTATCTCCCTGAAATTTTCTATCTTTGATGTGTATATTACCAAAATATTTTCCAATTTCTCTGAATTCCTCTTTCATATTATATCCTAATGCGGCACTATTACCAGTATCATAATTTGCTTTTACCTTATCATTTTCAAATGATTCAATAAATTTCCTAAATTCTTTTGGAGGAAGATCAGTTTCTAAAATAATTTTCATATCTTTATTTAATAATGGAATAATTTTTTTAATTATTTCTGTTATTTGCTTTTTATCCTCATTATTTTTTAGTGATGATGAATCCACAAATGGAATTTCTATATTTTTTATACTTAATTTTTTACTTGCTTCTACAATTTTTTTTAATACATTAATGTTTTTTTCAATCTCTAAAATATTTTTACCAAATAATTTTTTTTCCATAAAATAGTCACAACAAATTGAATTTATCATAATGTTTGATTCTTTTTTTAATAAATTCATTTCTTTGATACCTTGTTCTGTAGAAATAGGATTTGGATTTAAATCAAATATCCATTCAATTGATGAAAAACCGCAATTCTTTGCACTTTCAAACTCTTTTTTCCATTCTTCAAAAGGAAATACTTGGATTTCTTCGTCAATTTGTCTTGATAGTCTTCCAGACATTATGCCTACATTCATCATTAATTCATTCATTGTTTCTAACAATTTATTAATTAATTTTTAATTTAATATTTATGAAAAAAATTTCTATTAAAATACGTAAAATTAAAGTTGTTTTGACTGATGTTGATGGGGTTCTTACTGATGGAGGTATGTATTATACTACTAAAGGAGATGTTATGAAAAAATTCCATGTTCGTGATGGCATGGGTGTTACATTATTAAGAAAAAATAATATTCCAACTGTTATAGTTACTAAAGAAAAAAATAAAATTATTCAACAGTGGTCTAAAAAAATGAAAATTGACAAGCTTCTGATGGGTGTTATTAAAAAGGAAACCATTATAGAAAAAATTTGTAAAAACTATGGTGTAGATACTTCAGAAATTTGTTACATCGGGGATGACATAAATGATTTAGGTTTACTAAAAGTTGTTGGATTTTCTGCTACCCCTTCAGATGGTATTGTTGAAGCTCAAAAAATTTGTGATTATGTTTGTAAAAATAATGGTGGAAATGGGGTTTTTCGAGAAGTTGCAAATATGATACTTTTATCACAAAAGGTTAAATTATAAAAAATTCAATATTGACTAACTTGGTTTTCATTACTGGTGAAATTGGAATTAATCATAATGGTGAACTTTCTATCGCAAAACAACTCATTGATGTTGCAAAAAAATCTGGTTGTGATGCAGTTAAGTTTCAAAAAAGAACTATCGATAAAGTATATTCAAAAGAAGTCTTAGATTCTCCAAGAGAAAGTGTATGGGGTACAACTACTAGGGACCAAAAATTAGGATTAGAATTTGAGAAAAATGAGTATGATGAAATTGATGCTTATTGTAAAAAACTTGAAATTGAATGGTTTGCTTCTGCATGGGATATTGATAGTCAATTATTTTTAAGACAATATGATCTAAATCATAATAAAATTGCTTCAGCAATGTTGACAAATCATGAATTAATCAAAGTTGTAGCTGAAGAAAAAAAACATACTTTTATTGCAACTGGTATGAGTACCATGGAAGAAATTTCTGACACAATTAAAATTTTTAAAGATAATAATTGTCCTTTTGAATTAATGCATACAAATAGTTCATATCCTATGAAATTACAAGAAGCAAATTTGAAATGTATTACTACTTTACAAAATGAATTTAATTGTAATGTTGGATATAGTGGCCATGAAGTTGATTCATACATTTGTTGCATTATTTCAGCTGTTCTTGATGTAACTTCTATTGAACGACACATTACTCTAAGTAGAGCTTTACCTGGTTCTGACCAATCATCTTCTCTTGAACCTCCAGGATTAGAACGAATGGTTAGAGATGTTAGACGAGTTGAATCTATAATGGGTGATGGCATTAAACGAGTTTGGGATTCTGAAATTCCAGTAATGAAAAAACTTAGAAACTTTTGATCATGTCTGAAAATAGAATATCTCAAATTTTTAATGATAGTATTGATACTTTGACAGAATCAAAATTATTAGAAAAATCAATTCAAAAGACAATTGAATCTATCATTTCTTGTTTTGAAAACGGTAATAAATTGATAGTTTTTGGAAATGGAGGAAGTGCTGCTGATTCCCAACATTTTGCAGCTGAATTTGTAGGAAGATTTTTGAGTGAACGATTAAGTTTGCCTTCTATTTCACTCACAACTGACACATCCATTTTAACTGCACTTGGCAATGATTATAGTTTTGAAAATATTTTTTCCAGACAATGTGAATCTATAGTAAAACAAAATGATATAGTATTTGGTATATCTACTACTGGAAAATCTGTTAACGTGATCAATGGAATAAACACTGCTAAAAATCAAGGTGCAATTACAATTGGTTTATTGGGTTCAGGAGGTGGAAAATTGAATGAAATAGTTGATATTCCAATAACAATTCCATCTAATAGTACACCAAGAATTCAAGAATCTCATAGGGTGATTCTTCACATTATTTGTGAAATAGTTGAAGAACACTTTGTTAATAATAAGCCCCTATAATTCTCTTGTAGATTTTAGGTAATAATTTTTTTCATAAGATTCATATCCTAATTTTTTATCTTCTTCAAATGATTTCAAAAGATTCTGATATGGTTTAATGTGCGAATTTAATTTTATAATTTCTGGATGTTTATCTAAATAATTTATTATGTCTTCTAAATCTGTTTTTCCATCTAATTCTTCTATAACCGATTTTATCAATTCAAAATCTTCTTTATAATCTAAATTTAATCGATATTTTGAAAGATCCTTCTCTGAATCCACTCTGTATTTTTTAAATTTATTAGGTTGCATAGTTATGAATGTTGTAACATGTTCTCTATCTGATGGTTTTTCAGCTTCCTGATTTGCTTGTTTTAAAACTTTCATTGAAAATACTTCTACATTATATCCATCTGGATATGTTCTTGGTAAGGGAAAGAAATTACTTACAAAATCATATTGATTTTCATTATATTTTAAAACAACTTTGTCAATTACTTTTGGATCTAATAATGGTGTATCTGATGTCAATCTTACAATAACATCCACAGAAAATTTTTTTGCTGCTTCAAAATATCTCAATAACACATCTTCTTCTGAACCTCTGAAACATTTTATTTTTTGAGTTTTACAAAATTTTTCTATAATGTCATCATTTTTATTAATTGATGTAGCAATAATAATTTCATCAATACAGGATGATTTTTTAATTCTATTAATCAAATATTCTAAAATTGGTTTGTCTAAAACTGGTAGCATTATTTTTCCTGGTAATCTTGTAGACCCCATTCGTGCCTGAATTATTGCCCCAATCATTTACGTCCTAATCCCATTTCTTGCTCATAAATTATATTAAATTCATCATAATTAATTTTAAAAACTTTAAATTTTTCCCCTTTTTGTTTAATTTCATATTCATAAACTAAATCTAAAAATTTCATTTCATTTTCATAAATTTCAAATAAGAATTTAGGTAAATCACTTTTATTATCAACCACAATATGAGTTAATGACTCCTTATTTTGTTGAATAAATTCATTTAAAGAATTTTGTTGAGGTAAAATTGTATTACTTTTCAATACATTATTCTTTGTAATTATTTCATTATGTGGAATTGGCCATTGATTTGGAAGTCGTTCTACATCTAAATACCTACCAATTGTAGGATGATGATTAATTCCTTCAGAAAATTCTAATATTTCTTGACTAATTTTCAAATATTCATCTTCATATTTTTTATCTATCCTCCAATCATCTTTTTTGAATTCATAAAATAAAATTGAACTAAATAAAATTCCTATTAAAATTCCAACTAAAATGTAGTTCTGATTTTTAATTTTTAAGAAATAACGTTGAATTGCTAAACCCGATAGTATACAAAAAATTGGAAAAAGAAAATACAGATATCTTGTATCTAGTGCTGGTACACTGTAAGCATATAAACTTGGTAATGTCATTACAACAAAAAATATTATGATAAAATTATTTTCTTTTTTCCAGTTTTTAAAATATTGTACTATTCCAAAAGGTACAAAAAATATTAAATTTGGAATCATTATCCATCCTAAATATTTGAAAAATATTTCAAAACTTTGAAAAAGTTTGAAATAACTTTGATCATTTGCAATTGGTGATGTTGCAACTAATGATGTTGCAGTTCGAATAAAAATTCCATCATTACCAACTGTCTCAATTCTAAATATCATTATTGGTAATAAAATTACAAAAAACAGTCCTATAGATGATAAAATTGTGAGAATTGATTTTTTTGTTATTTTATTCTGAATTAGATAAATAATAATTATTGCAAAAAAGAAAAAAATACCTTCACCACGAATAATCGTACAAAATCCAGCTAATGCAAATGAAATTAAAATAAATTTTCTATTATTTTTTAATAAAAATAATAATGATGTTGCACCTAGAAAAATGTATAAAGGATCTGTTGCACCTAATAGAGAATTATAAAGTATTCGAGGATCTAAAGCAAATAATGCTGATGCAATAAAAGCATATTTTTGTTTAATAAACTTTCTACAAATGTAATAAATTGGAATAACTGTAATTGTTGAAATAATTACTGACACTATTTTTTGTATTTGCATATATCCAAATGGATCATCTAATTTTATTATTGAAAACCAAAAAGAAAGAAATATTGGCCAACCATTGTTAATCGGCATCCATGAATTAGGTAATTGACCTAATGTAATTACATCTGCTGCATAAAGAAAATACTTTTTGGCATCTACAACTACTGGTAAATCATAGGGAAAATATACAAATCTTAAAACTAATCCGACACTAATTAAAATGAAAAGAAAAAAAACATCCTGATATTTTTTACATGTTTCAATTCTGGAAAGAATAAGTGAATTCATCTATTTACGTTCTCTGACAACACTAACCAATGAAAATAACATTACAGATGTCATTGTTAATATCATACCAAAAACTATTGAGCCTATCCCAATTAATGAAATATTTGTTATTATTCTACCTGTACTTGTAAATTCTTGAATTGTCCAAACTGTAAAAAATAAACCAATTAGTAAAAATCCTATACCTGGAATTCCGTAAAATTTCAATGGATGTTCAATTGAAATAAATTTCATTGTACTTAGAATAACTGATGTACCATGTGAAACAGGATTATGCGTTGATGTTTTTCCTTCATACAAAATTGTTATAGGAACTTCTGAAATCTTTAATTTTTGTTTGTTTGCTTTTATTAAAATTTCAGTTGAAACTCCCATTCCACTTTCTGATGGGTTCATCTGGTTCAATACTTTAGTATTGTATGCTCTGAATCCGCTTTGTGAATCAGTTATTTTTTTACCTGTTTGAGAATTTACAAGATCTGTTATAACTTTAATTCCTAGTTTTCTATATGGTGGAATATTCCCTTCAATCTTTCCAAGAAATCTTGAACCTATTACCAAATCTGCATGATCCTTTTGAATTGGTTCAATTACTTTTTCTATATCTGATACCATATGTTGGCCATCTGAGTCAAAAGTGACAAGTATATCTGATTTTAATTCACGTGCTTTTAAAAATAAACTTCTAATTGCAGCACCATATCCTAAATTTTTTTTGTGTTTAACTACTATGGCACCCATTTCTTCAGAAATTGCTGCAGTTAAATCATTTGAACCATCATCACATACAATAATTAATTCATATTTCTTTTTTAATTGTAAAATAATACTGGCAATATTTTTCTCCTCATTGAACGCCGGTAGGCCAATAGCAACTTTTGACATAATACTATTTGGTTAGAATATTTTGTGTTTAAAAATAGTTTACTAGATAATTATCAGTTATAGTAGTTAATTTTTCATTACATTCAGCCTGATTTCAAGTATCTTTCAAATGAAGTAAATTCAAATTTTTCTAATAGTTTACTCATTTTTGGTAATGCATTTGATAGATTGTAATATGTTACAAATTTATCCATTATTGGTAATCGTATTGATGGCATAAATTCTGGAGTTAATTCCCATGAGTGAATATAAAATGATGATGCGATATTCTTATTTTCATTATTTCTAATTGCAGTTTCAATCCATTTTAATGGAAGTAAACGAACAAAGAATCCCCCTGCAACAGAAACTGAATAATTAAAAAATTTTCTAGTGAGTAACGGAAATTCAATTATTTTTCCATTATTACTATTTTTTTCAAGATTTTGACTTGTTATTTTATATGGTTTTAATTCTGCATTTGGCATTCCATATAATGTAGTTTTTGCAGGTACAATACTACTGTCGTATTGATAACCATTTTCTACTAAAGCATCAATTGCCCATGAAGATGAATAATTTAATGAAAATGATGGTGCTCTAAACCCTTTTGATTTTTTTGAAGTTAATTTAGAAAATTTTTTTAATTCTTCTACAAATTCTTGCTTACTTTTCATAGAATCTAATCTTTTGTGATTCATTGTATGAAAACCAATTTCATGACCCCCATCTAAGATTTTATCTAGTAATTCTGGTTTAGATTCAAGTAATTCTCCAACCATAAAAAATGTGGCATATGTATCCTGTTTTCTTAGAAATTCTAAAATTTTATCAATACCAGCAACTACTGAAAGTTCATTATCTGTTTTTTTAATATGTTTTTGAATTAATTCTGGATGAAACCATTCCTCAAAATCTATTCCTAATAAATTCATAATTCCACATTATAATAATAATATTTGAATATAAATTTGCACAAATATTGATATGTAATACCACTAAAATAAAATAATGAAAATATCTACATGGATGGATACTGAAGATGAAAAGCAAGCAATTCTTAATTTGACTCAAAAAACATTTGGAAATATTGACATTACAGATACCATGTATTTTGATTGGCAATATCGAAATAACCCAAACGGAAAAGCAATAATTTTACTTGCTCGTGATGATGAGTTAGATAATAAAATCATTGGTGTTAATTCCATTTTACCCTTAAAATTGATTATTGATGGAGAAATATCTATGTCATCATTAGCTTGTAATGTTCAAGTACATCCAGATTACCGAAAAAAAAAAGTCTTTTCCAATCTTCTTTCATTAATGCCTAAATCTGCACTTTCTCAAAATATTAATTCTCTTTTTGCAATACCAAATGATAAATCATTTAAAGCATTCATTAATGAGGGTTCAATTGAAATTACTCATTTACCCCTTTTGATAAAGCCCATCAAATTATCTAAATATTTTGGTTTCCCTTTAAAACAAATTTTAAAACCATTTGATATTTTTTGGAAAAATAAAAATTGTTTCTCAAATATTGAAGAATTAAATGGTAATTTTGATGATTCCTTTGAGTACCTTGCTAAGAAACTAAGTAAGCGAGTTTCTGTACTAAATAATAGAAAAAAAGAATTTTTAAATTGGAGATATATCAATCACCCAACACAAAAATATCAAATTTTTACTGCTAAAATAAATAATGAATTAATTGGATATATAATCACTAAAATTCATTATATTGAAAAAAAGAAAATAGGAGTTATTCTTGATTATATGGTTAATTCTGATGTTAAGGATGAGACTCAATTTAAGAATTTAATTTATACAGCAATCTCTAATTTTTGGAAAAATAATGTTTCGATCGCAATTGCTACTAGTAGAAATGGATTGTTAGAAAATAAATTATTAAAAGAATGTGGATTTTTTACTTCTCCTTCATTTTTAAAACCTGTTTCACTTCATTTTACTGTTCAAATATTTGATTGTAATACACAACATGATAAATTAAAAAAATTTGAAAATTGGTTTTTTGTATTTGGTGACTATGATATTTTTTGAATTAAATAAAATATTTAGTAATTTTGCTTAAATTTGAAATAGTTTTATTAAATATTTTTGCGGTTAGATTATTTGCTAATTGATCTGGAATAAACATACTATCTGGCAGCTTTTTAATTAATTCTGCATCTGAAATTATTTTTTTACCCTCAATTTCATCATATTTTTTTTGTATCTGATTATGATTTTTTAAAATATCTACATATGCATTGAACTTCATTTTTATAAATCCTTTTGAAAGATAAAATATGATCATCATTATTTCTACAAGTATGATTGATGGCAGCATTTTGTAAAATGTTTTTTTTGAATAATGAGTTAGTAAACAATAATGTCTATTTCGTTCTAACCAATAGAATTTTTTTGCACTCCACTTGTAATTATAACTGCCAAGATGATGTATTCTAGATTTTGGAACATAATATGATTTAATTCCTAACTGCATTGCCCTCCATCCTAAATCTAAATCGTCATGATATAAGAAAATAAATGGATCAAAAAATCCTATTTTTTTAATTGTTTCTTTTTTTGTAAATAAACATGCTCCTGATGCATATCCTATTTCACAAAATTTATCATATTGACCATTATCTATAATTCCTCTACCTTTAGAATAACCAAAGCCAAATATCTGAAACATGTTTCCTCCACTTTCAAATAAATTATTTTCAAATGTCAATATTTTTGATTGGTATAACCCATCACCATTTTTTTCATATGCAGTAAATAACTCTAATAACCAATCTGGTTCAACAATTGTATCTGGATTTAATATGACAAGAAAATCTCCCTTTGCTTTTTCTATTCCAATATTGTTCCCTTCACAAAAACCTAAATTTTTCTGATTTTCAATTAATATTATTTTCTCGAATTTATTTTTACAATCTAAATAACTAGTATCATCTGAGTTATTATCAACAATAATTATTTCATAATTTTTAAAATTTGATTCTGAAATTGATTTAACACAATTAATTAATAATTTTCCTGCATTGTAATTTAAAATGATTATACTAACTAATGGTTTTTCTTTATTCTTCAATTTTATCTTAAAAAATTTGTACCTATAATTAACCATTCCTAACTAAAAAGAAGTATTCTTTCATTTTTTCTTATAACAATAGATTAAAACACATTTATCTCATAGTAATGAATAATTTTTATGACATTCAATTTTAAAAAATTAACTATTTCTGATGTTGTTCTAATAGAACCTAAATCTTTTAATGATGATCGTGGATATTTTTTTGAAAATTATAACGAATTGAATTTTAATGATTATGGAATTAAAACTAAGTTCATTCAAGATAATTTCTCTTTTTCAAAAAAAAATGTTTTACGCGGTTTACACTTTCAAAAGAATCCTAAAGCTCAAGCAAAACTTGTATCTGTATTAAAAGGTAAAATTTATGATGTTGCGGTTGATCTGAGAAAAAATTCTTCAACTTATATGAAATGGATTTCAGAAATACTATCTGAAAAAAATCATAAATCTTTGTATATTCCTGAAGGTTTTGCTCATGGATTCTGTGTATTAAGTGACACTGCCTATGTAATGTATAAGGTGAATTCAAATTATTATCCTGAATTTGATAGTGGTATAATTTGGAATGATAATGAACTAAATATTTCTTGGCCAACTTCTGAACCAATTTTATCCATAAAAGATCGGAATCTATTATCGTTAAAAGATCAAGACTATGATTTTAATTTTTAGTATTTTTAATTAACTAAAGTTAAATAATTAACTTCAAATTTGTTAATATGAAAATTTTAGTTTGTGGTGGTTCAGGTTTCATTGGTAGTACTTTCATTCAAGATATTTTAAAAAATAACTCTGAAGTTAATATATCAAATCTTGATAACCTTTCTATTGGGTCTAATCAAGAAAATTTAAAAAATTTACAGAACAATCCTCATTACAAATTTATCTATGATGATATAAAAAACGAGCCTATAATTTTAGATTTAGTTAAAAATCATGATATTGTTGTAAACTTTGCTGCAGAATCTCATGTAGATCGGAGCATTTCTGACCCAAAATCATTTGTTGAAACAAATATTTTTGGTATTTACTCTTTGTTGGAGGCAATAAGAAAATACGATAAATTTTTTGTTCATGTTTCTACTGATGAGGTATATGGAGATGCAAAAGATAAAGAATCTTTTAATGAATTATCACAAATTAATCCTAGTAATCCATATTCTGCAACAAAAGCTGCTGCGGATCATTTAGTTGCATCTTATCATAGAACATATGGAATTAAGTGTATTACAACTAGATGTTCTAATAATTTTGGTCCTATGCAATTTCCAGAAAAATTAATTCCTAAAACAATAATTCGTACACTAAAAAATCTTAAGGTTCCAATTTACGGTGATGGTAAACAAATACGAAGTTGGATTTATGTTAATGATCACGTCGATGCAATTGAATCATTAATTGAAAAAGGTAAATCTGGTGATGTTTATAATATTACATCATATGAAGAAATTTCTAATAAAATGATTGTTGAAAAAATTTTAGATATTCTGAATATTTCTCATGAAATGATTGAATTTGTTCCTGATAGACCAGGACACGATAAACGATATTCAATAGATTCATCAAAACTTGAAAAACAAATTAATTGGAAACCTCATTATGATTTTGATTATGCTTTAGAACAAACTGTAAATTGGTATTTAAAAAATAAAGATTGGTGGATGTCGTTAATAGATGATAAAGTACTTCATCCTCAACCCTGGACACTTAATTGGTCAAAATGAAATATCTTGTGACTGGTTCATCTGGTTTGATAGGAAATCAATTAGTTTACGATCTCGAAAAATCTGGAGAAATAGTATATTCCTGCTATAATAGTACCAAACCAGTTTATGGAATTCCCACTAAACTCAATTTATTAAATTTAGAAGATATTCATAAAATTTTTATAAAAATTAAACCTGATATAATTATTCATTCTGCTGCATTGACTGATGTGGAAAAATGTGAAATAGAATTACAATTAGCAAATTCACTTAATGTTAAAGCAACTGAAGTAATTTCAAAGGAAGCTGAGAAAATTAATAGTTACTTAATGTATATTTCAACTGATTATGTTTTTGATGGGACAAAAGGAATGTATACTGAAACTGATCTAACAAACCCCTTAAATAATTATGGACAAACTAAATTATCTGGGGAAAAATTTGTAGAAGATAAAACTTCTCCATGGTCAATAATTAGAACTAGTACCCCATTTGGTTTACATTCATTAAAAAAAACTTTTCCAGTATGGGTTTATGAGAATTTAAAAATTAATAAAAAAATCAATGTACTTGAAGATCAATTTACATCTCCAACATATATTCCAAATTTCACCAAAATGATTCTTGAAATAATTTCACGTAAATTAGAGGGATATTTTCATTTATCTGGTTTAACTAAAATATCGCGATTTGAATTTGCAAAGATGATTGCAGGAAAGTTTAATTTGGATCCAACTATTTTAAATCCCGTAAAAATTGATGCAATGCCATGGAAGGCTATTAGGCCTATTGATTCTTCTTTAGACGTATCAAAAATTAACACAATTTTAAAAACAAAACCCCTTACAATTGAACAAAGTCTTGATAATTATGCGGTCGAATCTTCTAATTCTTTTTCTTTATAACTAAGAAATTTTATCAGATTTTATAATAAAATGAAAGGGATTATTCTACATGGGGGACATGGAACTAGATTAAGACCACTTACCCACACCGGACCTAAACAACTTCTTAAAATTGCTAACAAACCTATGTCTCAATATGTTTTAGAAGATCTTCGTGACGCTGGAATTAAAGATATAGCGATTATAATTGGTGATGTTTATCCTGAAAAAGTGAAAGAATTTTACGGAAATGGGGAAAAATTTGATGTTAATCTAAAATATGTTTATCAGGATAATCCCAAAGGAATTGCTCATGCAATTAGTTTATGTAAAGATTTTATTGGAAATGATAAATTTATTGTTTATCTTGGAGATAATATTTTACGAACAGGTTTATCATCTTTTGTAGATGAATTTAAAAATTCATCATGTGATGCAAAAATTCTACTATCAGAAGTTGAAAATCCATCCCAATTTGGTGTAGTGGATATTAAAGAAAATAAAATTTTAAAAATAATAGAAAAACCAAAAAACCCTCCAAGTAATTTTGCTGTCATTGGAGTTTATTTTCTTACATCTGAAATTTTTAAAATAATTAGTGAATTAAAACCTTCTTGGAGAGGAGAATTAGAAATTACTGAAGCTTTACAATTACTAATGAATAAAGGATTGAATATCGAACATGATTATGTAACTGGTTGGTGGAAAGATACTGGAACACCAAAAGATATTCTACATGCTAACGAATTAATTCTTGATAGTATGAAAGATGATGATAATGATGGAATTTTTCTAGGAAAAAACTGTATAATTGAAACTGGTTCTAAAATTATCCCACCTGTCATTATTGATGAAAATTCTATAATTAAATCATCTACAACAATTGGACCAAATGTGAGTATTGGAAAAAATTCTCATTTAGAAAAATGTACTATTAAAAATTCAATCATAATGGATGATTGTATAGTAAATGCACCCATTAAGATTATAGATAGTATAATAGCTGACGGAACAGAAATAAAAAAGAATACATCTGATGAATCTATTTATCTTTTAGGTGAACGTTCTCACGTTAATTTCTAGAATGCTCTAAAACAACCTGAAATGCATCTGGCAAAGTATCATTATTTAATTTATTTAACAGTTGATTAATGCTTATTTTTTTAATATCTTTTAGTTTTCCTATTATTGGAGAATCATAAATTCTTGGTATGTAATATTTTATTTCATATCCTTTATTTTTAAGATCTTTAAAAATTTCACATGTTTTTTCTTTTCCTAAATACATTTTATGGATTTCAACAAAGATTTTTGGCTTAAATTTTTCTAAAGTTTCATTTGCCCCTAGTATAATGTTGTATTCGAATCCTTCAACATCCATTCTTAAAATATCAATTTTTGTTATATTATTTTCATTTACAAAAGTATCCAAAGTCTTAACTGGAATTTTAATTATTTTATCTGTAGAATTAATTTTTTCATTATTCATTCGAACTTTACTCCAATTTGATTTTGTACTAATTATAAATTCCATTTCTTCATTTTTATTTCCAATCGCAATATTATAAGCTGAAAAATTATTCTTTTTTTGATTTTCTAAATTTAATTTTAATGCTAAAAAATTTATTGGTGATGGTTCAATAGCAAAAATTTTTCCAGACTTTCCAATTATATTGCTTTCAATAACTGCGTAATATCCAATATTACTTCCTAAATCAATGCATACCATATTTTGTTTTAATTCATTAATCATTAAATGAGTAGTTAATGGTTCGTGTGATTCATAAATCTGTAATTCTGTGGATATTCCTTCGTCATTTTCTATAGTTTGAAATTTATATTTTCCTAAAATCAATTTATTTTTTTTAAATCTGATATTAGATCTTTTAATTTTATCATTTAGAAAAAAATAAGTTGCCCTAATGACTTTTTCAAATCCTCCATTTTTTAAAATAAATTTTATAGTATTTTTATGAACCATATTTATTTTAAATCAATATTAATGATTTAAACTCATTGAAGAAATGATTACTACTAAAATTAGATTCTATGAATTTTCTAAAGAATAAATACATATCATAGTATCATTCGTGATTTATCAAGAAATGAATTTTCTAAAAGGTATAAAACTAAATGTTGGACCTAGTCCTATTTGGAGAAAAGACGGTTGGGTTGGTTTGGATCATAAGTCTAGTAGAGTTGGTGGTGAAACTATATTGGGTGATTCTGACAATATCAAACTTAAATCAAAATCGTGTTCAGCAATATTTTCAAGTCATGTTATTGAACATATTCCTCACTATAAATTTGAAAAATGTTTACTTGAATTTAATAGAGTTTTAAAAAATGATGGTGTAATTAGAATTTTAACTCCAGATCTTTTTAGAATTTCTAAAGCATATGTTGAAAAGGATAAAGTATTTTTTAAAAAATTAGAACAAGAAGCAGGTGGATTACACAGAAAAGATTTAGGGTTTGGTGGAATAACTATGAATTTACACATTTCTTCAGGACAAGATACCGCATTATTTAATAATCAATTAACAGAATTTATTGGTGGTTATGCACATGTTTATTTATATGATTTTCAAATGTTGAAAATTTTGCTTAAACGATATGGATTTAAAAATATTAAAGAAAAAAAATTCTGTGAATCTAACTATGATGAATTTAATGAACCATTACATATTGATGGTTTGAAACCTAAATGGGTAAATCTAAATCAGAAATTGTATAAAAAACATGGATTGATTAATAGTTATAATCCAAAAAAGCAGAAATACGAAACAAATTTTGTCATGACTGGTTTTGATAGGAATCCTACCATGTCATTAATTGTGGAAGCACAAAAAAGTCATGATGTTAAAAAACTTGACATAAAAGATTTTGATAATTACATATATTCAAAATCCTTACTTGATAATCCCGAATTTAGAAAAAAATGTAAAAAATTATCAATTGATATTACTAAGTAAAATAATTTAAATTTCATGACTGAATATTAATTATATTTTGATTTAAAATGATATTAAATCAAAAAAGTCTTTAATGAAGTTTAATAAAAATAAGTTTTATGGAAAAGACTGTTATTTTTTTGTTAACTGAAAATGATTTAACTACTAATACTCTTAATGAAATAAAAAAATATTCAAACCCTGTGGTAATACCATTAACATTTAAAACAATAAATCTACTCAATTCATTTAAAATTAATTTTTTGTTAGATGAAAATTTTCTTTCTGCATCTGATTATGAGTATATTGATACATCTACTTATGAAATTGCAAGAAAATGGTGGACTCAGAAAGAAATACAATCACTTTTAGATTATAGAGGAATTGATGTTGGGTTAATACCTGAATCTGAGCTAATTTCATCATTATTGAAATTTATTCATCGAATTATATTGATTGAAAAAATATTCTTAAAATTTGAGCCTGATATTGTATATTTTTCAAATTCACAAAAAAGTATTTCTAAAATTCCAGAACTTTTTCAAAAAAAATATAATTTTTCTATTCAATACATTAATTCAATTTCTTTAGAAAAAAATTTTCGTTTTGATAATTATGTTATTGGATACGATTTATTTGGTAAAACAAAAGAATTTGAAATTTCCAGAAAAAATTTTTTTAGAATTAAGAAATATTATCAAAAATTTTGGGATATATTATATACTTTATCTTCTCTGTCTAAAACACAACAAACTGATAAAAATATTCTATTTTTTGATTTTAATTTACTAACTCATAAATCTATAGTTGAAAGTTTTTCTAAATCCGAATTTGGTTTACTTTTCTTTAACTCTAGAAGACCACTAATTTGGAATAAACTTTCATTATCGATATCTAAAAAATTTAATTTTAGGAAATTATCTATTCCAGACACTTTTCATAAAATTCATCCTGCTTCAAAAACTATTATGACTAATTTACAAAGATTTGACGTAAAAAATGATTATTTACAAAATTTTTTCTCAATCAATAATACTTCGTTTTGGGATATTTATAAAAATGATTTTTTTGATTTTTGTTCAAATAGATTTTCAGAAATATTATTTTTTATTGACTCATTTCATCATTTATTAGATAAAGAAAATATTAAATTACTTTTAACTTTAGATGATTCTCAGCCTCTTGAGAGAACTTCAATTTTAATTTGTAAACAAAGAAAAATACCTACCGTCTTTTCTTTAACTACTAATTTAAATATTTTTCATGATGGTAAAAGGAATTGGAAAATTTTTATGATCAATAAAATTTTTGCAGATAAATTTACAATTTCTGGAAATTTATCAAAACAGATTTGTTTAGATCACAAAGTTGAATTAGAGAAATTAGTTGTTACTGGAAATCCTAGATATGATGGATTATTTAATCACAAGTCACACTTATCTGATAATACTATATTGTTATGTCTGAGTGGATTACCTGGTGTTGCATGGTCCACATTTTTATCTTTATCATTTATTTTATCTTATGAAAAATTCATTAAAGCAATTTTTACATCATTATCTAAAACTAATCAAAAAGTTATAATTAAAATACATCCATCAACTGACACAAGTATTATTGATGTTAATCATTTAGCTTCTAAATTTTTACCTGATGCTAAAATTTACAAAAATGCAAATACTTTTGAACTTATATCAAAATGTGATGTTATAATTTCACCTCCATCATCAGTCATAAATGAATCATTGATTTTGGATAAACCTGTTTTAATGGTCAAATATCTTAAAAATGATTCTGGTATACCATATGAAAAATATGATTCACTACTATCTGTTGAATCAATAAATGATATTGATAATAAAATTAACCAAATTTTATTTGATACTGAAACAAGAGAAAAATTATCTCTTGGAAGAAAAAAATACCTTGAATATGCGTTTTCTTATCAGGGTAATGCATCAAATAAATTAATTCAATTAATCAGAAAATTAGTGGACTAAAGCGTAACACTATTTGAAATATAATTAGATTTTAACTTAACAGTATGATACTTCTAAATACGTTTTTTTATAAAATTTATTGGTTCCACTGAAAATGGATCTATTTCTCTGATTATTCCCAGATAAATTGAGGCATAATCTAGCACATAAATCAAATTAATTATTTTTGTTAGAATATCTCCTTCTAATGATCTAATTTCACTATATTCAATCTTCTTTTGTTTAAAAAATTCTTTTAATATTTTCCAATGTTTCTTTGTATGTACATTATCATCATGTCCTTGGATTAAAACTGGTTTCATTGTTTCTGAACATTTTTCCCATGCTACGATCCCGTTATGACAGGCTTCAATTATGTCTTCTGCAATTACATGAATTTTTGAATTTTCCTGTAAAGAATTTTTGAAACGTATTGCAGCTGAACTTAACCCAGCAGGAAAATAAATTAACGGCATATTGTTAATTGATTCCGCTATTTGTAATGATAAATTAGTTGAAGTAAGATTTTCTGAACAAATATTCTTTTTTGACTCTGATAATTTTTTTATTGATAAATTAATTTCACTTTCTGTAATTGGAATAATTTGGTTTAAGACTTTTAATATTGAATAAAGATATACTACAAGTGATGATCTTGGATTCAATTTTTGAGGTATAATTCTATGTATCACATTATTATTTTTGCAAATATCGATCATTTTTCCACCTGATGAAAAGGCAATAATTTTTAATCCTTTTTTAATTGAATTTTCTAATATTGTAATTGTTTCAGCAGTATTTCCTGATACACTTGTTGTGACGATCAATGTATTTTCAGATACTGTTTTTGGTAACCTGTATCCTTTTACAACATCCACTTGAATATTTGTACATGATAGAATAGATGAAAAAACATCACCTATAGTTCCAGAACCTCCCATTCCCGCAAATACTATTTGTTTTATTCCTTTAAATTCTTTAATTTCATTTTCAAATTCATATGCTTTTTGAGCTAGTTGAGGCCATTCATCATAAATTTTATGCATAGATTTTTTATCAAATTTTCTTAATGTTTCTATTTCAAACAATAAAATATTTTTTAAATCTCACATCTATAAATTCTTGTACTAATTTTGGTACATAATGTTTTGATATTTAATTGAATTATCTTATTCCTTTTTTTTTGCATAAAATGTCATAATATTACCATAAAACGGAGGCGATATTTTCCTAATATCCATAATTCTCAAAATATTTCTTAAAGTAAAATACTCTGTATTAAAAAATGGATATTCTGTTTTTATTATTTTAAAATTATTTTTTACAAATAAATCTGTCAAATTTTTACTATTAAACAAACTAAGATGTCCGATCCCAAATAATCTGAAATTACCTTTAAAAATTTTAGCTGCAATTGAACCAATATTTGGAGTACCAACTATTAAGATTCCTCCATTTTTAACCATCATTGATAGATGTTTGAAAAAAATATCAGGATATTCAATATGTTCAATGACATGATAACATATTACGACATCAAATTTTTTTTGGAATTTAACAGGGGGTTTTTCAAGATTTAGTTCTTCAATTACAATTTCTGGATTATTTTTTTTCATAAATGAAATTGCAAAATCTGATGAATCTGAACCATATTTTTCCCATGTATTTGGAATACTTGAAAGTAAATATCCTAATCCACATCCTACATCAAAAATTTTACCTGGTTTTTTATTTTTAAGAAATTCTGTAATTCCACCATACCAATTTTTCAGTTTAAATTCTTTCATCATAGTTTGATTTTTTTCTTTTCCATCTGGATCAGTAGCATTTACCCAATAGTTTTCATTATAGGAATATTCTTCAATTGGGTTTTGGAACACAAATTTACATTTTTTACATTTCCAATATTGATTTGTTTTGTAATCCATAACAAAAAATTTAATACTTTTATCTTTACATAAAGGACAATTTTCTCTCATGATATAGTCTTTCATAAATTTTATTTAAAAAACATCTCTTTAATGTTATCAATTTTTTCAATTAAATTTTCATTAGCATTTAATTTTATTGATTTGATTTTCATTCTTTTTGCAGTTTCTATATCTGAATCTGAATCTCCAATTAATATTGAATTTGATAGATTTATGTCAAATTCTTTTACTGCTTTGATAATCATCCCATTGTTAGGTTTTCTACATCTACAATTTTCATCTGGTTTGTGAGGACAATAATATATTTTTAAAATTTCACATGATTTCTCATTAAATTTTTTTAACATATATTTATGAATTTCATTCAATTCTGCGATTGAAATAATTTTTCTATTTATCGCAGATTGATTTGTAATGATGATTATTTTAAAACCTAATTCATTAATTTTTTTAACTGCTTCAAAAATTTTTGGAAGAAATTCAAATTCATTTACATTTTTTACATATTTTTCATTCTTTTTGTTAATTACCCCATCCCTATCTAAAAAAACTATTAAATCATTTTTCATGATTTATACCAATAATCAATTATGTTATTTGTATTTTTATCCTCATCCAGGACCTACTCCGTTTTCATTAACTTTCCATGATTGTAATCCATGATTCTCAAAACTAAATGGTATTACTTGGCAACCAAGCTTTCTTAATGTTTTTTCTAATTTCTTCTTCTTTTCTAAATCAATATAAAATAGCATGTGTCCTCCTCCCCCTGCACCTAAAACTTTTCCACCTATGACACCTTCTTCTCTTGCAGATTTGTAAATTTTTTCAATTTTTTTTGTAGATATTATATCTGAAATTTTCTTTTTTGTTTCCCATGACTGATGTAATTCTTCTGCAAATTCAGTTAATGTTCCTTTTAACAATTGATTTTTCATATTTATTGCATGTTTTTTCATTTCATGCAGTGCATCTTCTGTTTTTTCATTTTTAAATTTTGATTGTATGGAATGAATTTTTGATGAATTATGTGCGACTTGTGTATCTGCTAACACTAAACAGCTTTCAAGCTCATGAATAATATCACTTCTAATTTTTAAAGGATTAACAATAATACTGTCTTTGTGAAATTCAATAAAATAAAATCCACCAAATGTGCATGCATACTGATCTTGTATTCCTCCTTTAATGCCTAAGTTTTTTCTTTCAATGGTATGAGCTAATTCTGCTATTTCATATGATGTTAATGATAATTTCATATATGATTTTAAGGCACCTACAATAGAAGTTACCATAGATGTGGATGATGCTAATCCACTACCTGGGGCTGAATCACTTGTTGTGAGCAATTCAAATCCTAATTTTTTTGGTTTCATCACATTCAAAACAGCTTTTGCTAAATCTAATTTCCCATTATATTTGAAATCAAAAAATTTTGCTTTAATTTTTAATATTGTTTGTATGTCATAATCAGCCGATTTAAGCAAAATTTGATTTTTATCTAATTTGTTCAGTTTTAATGTAGAGTAAGCAAATTTATCTATTGTGGATCCTATTACTGCTCCCCCAAATTTTTCATAATAAAATGGAAGATCCGTTCCTCCCCCTGCAAAACTTATTCTAAGTGGTACTCTACAATGAATTTTTTCTAATTTTACTTTCAACTATTACCAATTTTCTTTATGATATATAATAATGAAACACAATATTGTCTAATCTAACATGATAATGTCTAAACATTAAAACTAATGTGTATTTTTTTAAAATTAGTTTGGAACATATTCTGATTACTGGAGGTGCTGGATATATTGGATCAGTACTATCAAAATCTTTACTAGATAAAGGGTATTATGTGACTGTTTTAGATAATTTCAGATATAATCAAAATAGTCTATTAGATTGTTGTAATAATAAAAATTTCCAAATTGTTAGAGGTGATGTTAGAGATGAACAAATTTTATCATCTAGTTTAAAAAATCAAGATTTTATTATTCATCTTGCTGCTTTAGTGGGGGCTCCAATTTGTAATGCAAATAAAAATGAAGCACTTACTACAAATTTTGAATCTACAAAATCATTGTTGAAATTGAGAGACAAAAATCAAAAAATTCTTTTTCCTTGTACTAATAGTGGTTACGGAATAGGTGAAAAAGGAAAATTTTGTACAGAGGAAACAGCTTTAAAACCAATTTCTTTTTACGGACAAACTAAAGTGAATTCTGAAAAATCTATTTTAGATGATGAAAATTCTATTAGCTTTAGGTTAGCTACCGTGTTTGGTGTTTCACCTAGAATGAGATTAGATCTATTGGTAAATGATTTTGTTTACAAAGCTCTTAACGATAAATTTATTGGAATTTTTGAGGGTCATTTTCAACGAAATTATATCCACATTAGGGATGTTGTTAGGGTATTTCTTCATGGAATAGAGAATTTTGAAAAAATGAAAAATCAATCTTATAATGTAGGATTATCTAATGCAAATCTTTCTAAATTACAATTATGTAAAAAAATTCAAGAACATATTTCAGATTTTATTTATGTTGAATCAAATTTAGGCAAAGATCCTGATAAACGGGATTATATTGTTTCAAATGAAAAGATTGAAAATACTGGATTCAAACCTGAATTTTCTTTAGATTTTGGAATTGAAGAATTAATTAAATGTTATAAAATTCTATCAAAATCTCAATATGGAAATTTTTAATTTTTTATTTTAAAATAGAATCTTTTTTGAAAGATAATTTATGTCCTTCATATGGATCAGAATTTTTATTGATTTCAAGTAATTGAGGGTCATTTTCAAATAATTCTACTAAATGTTTCATTAGGATAGGTCTTTGTTTAATATTCGAAACCACTTTTTGTACTAGTTTAAAATCTGCTTCATTATCTATTGTACAATTAATGTGAGTAAGGTCTTTTGGATTAATAAGATTAAAAATTCTAAAATTATTTTTTTTATTTTGAATATAAAGAACTACATGTTCTCTCTCTGAGAGTAATTTTGATTTTTTCCAAGATTCCTGTAATGCTAAAAATGAAAATACTTCAACAGATATTCCGTATGGGTAACTTCTTTTATTGCATGTTGTTACCATATCGAATTTTTTCTCTTCATATTTTTTAATTGCTAAATCAATTATTTCTGGATCAACTATTGGATTATCTGATGTGACTCTGACAATTGGATCAAATGAATATTTTTTTGCACATTGATAATGTCTATCTAAAAGATCATTTATACTACCTCTAAAGCAAATAATTTTTCTTTTTTCACAAAATTCTTCAATAATGTTATCTTCTGCTAAATTTGTAGTAGCTACAATTGTTTTCTCAATTTTTTTACTATGTTTTGTTTGTTCAATTACATAATCTAGTACTGTTTTTTCATCTAATTTCTTTAGAATTTTTTTAGGTAGTCTTTCTGAACCTGTTCTTGCTTGAATAATACATCCTATCACAAGTCTTATTGCAAGAATTTTATATAAAAACTAAATTGATAATGTAATTGTGTCTAAAAAATTAAAAATACCTTGGAGTAAGCCTGATTTTGCTGACGAAGAAAAGCAGGCAATTTCAAGAGTAATTGAAAGTAATTGGTATAGTCAAGGTCCATTAACCAAATCTTTTGAAGATGAATTATCTTCATATTTAGGTTCAAATGCATCTGTTGTTAATAGCGGAACATCTGCACTAATGTGTGCATTACTTGCAAATGGTTTTAAAATTGGTGATAAAGTTTTAGTTCCTGATTTTACATTTTATGCAACATTATCTTCGGCAAAAATCTTAGGAGCAAAAATTATTACTGCTGATATAGATCCCGACTCTCTTAATCTATCACCCAAGGTTGTTGAAGATATTGTAAAAAATAATAATATAAAATTTGTAATTGTAGTTGATATTGCAGGCCTACCTATTGATATAGATCAATTTGAAGAACTTTCAAAAAAATATAATTTTATTTTGATTGAGGATGCTGCTCAGGCTCTCGGATCAGAATATAAGCATAAAAAAATAGGTTCTTTTGATCATACTACCACATTCAGTTTTCATATTGCAAAACAAATTACAACTATTGAAGGTGGCTGTGTATCGTCCCCAGATAAAAATATCTCTGAAAAAATAAAACAAATTAGAGATCATGGTAGAATGAATTCAAAAAATTATACTCATGATGTAGTTGGTTCAAATTTTAGAACTACTGATCTTCAATCAAGCATTGGATTAGAACAAATCAAAAAAATTGATCAATATCTTTCTAGACGTAAAATTATTGCTGATAAATATAAAAATAATATTAAAAATGTTAGTTTCCAAAAATTTCCTAATTTTCCTATTAAGCATAGTAATATGATGTTCTTTACTATTTACCCTAATCAAGAAATACGAAACAAAAATTTTAAAATATTACAAGACAATGGTATTGATGTTAAATTACCTTGGCCACCATTACATATACAACCAGCTAATCCTGAATTAAATAATAATATTCATGAAAATACAAAATTAATTTCTGATTCAACATTAATGTTACCAATTTTTAATAAAATGACTGACGAAGAAGTTGATTATGTAATAGATTGTTGTAATTCAATCAATTGAATTAATGATTTGTTGACGTCTTTTATGAATATTTTTTTTATTTTTAAATAAACCCATGCTAATGACATGCCTATATTTCCCATTAATTTTTTCTTCGTCAATAAAAATTCCTTCAATAACAAATCCTAATTTTTGATAAATTTGAAAAGCTGATTTATTATCAAAATATGTTGTTAACCAGATTTTTTTAAAATCTTTTTTCCATGCTACATCAATCATATGTTTACAAATTTTATAACCAAATCCATTCCCTTGCCATTTATCTCCAATTACTATTCCATATGTACAAACATGTGCTTTCGTTTTTCTTGAAAATTGTGACAAAAAACTATATCCAATTAATTCATTTTCTAAATAAATAAAAAATCTAGTTTTCTTAGTGTCCTTTAACTCTAATGTGATAATTTTTCCAATATTTTTTTTTGTAATTTCACCAAAATATGTAAAATTTTCCAGAGTATTTTGACTTAAATTTAATAATAATTCTTCAAAATCTTTTTTTTTACATGTAGGTGATATTTTTATTTTATTCATTTTGTAGCATCCTTTGCAATTTTGATATTTTTTTTAATTTGCTC
>Ga0222718_10000537_pt1 | contig 38759 bp, 32 predicted proteins | sample C33_27DmetaG_FD_165045 | JGI IMG/M metagenome (GOLD analysis project Ga0222718, IMG submission 165045) | Estuarine water microbial communities from San Francisco Bay, California, United States - C33_27D | ecosystem: Environmental > Aquatic > Marine > Unclassified | place: USA: California...
AACACGACGGTGAAAGCGAGCCTGCGCGGGAAACGCCTGATGGCGGGCTGGAATCCGGCGGTCCTGGAACAGATTCTCTCGAGAAAATAAGACTCAACTCATGCGATTGCCCTGCTGATTCAGCCTCCCCTGCCGACTTCCGTTGGCAGCTCAAATTAGCAACTCGATCTTTGGCAATTTGAACGTCATGACGACATCAACTTAGCCCTACTGCGCAAGCAGTTGGGGCAGGTTCAAGTGTCATTGCGTGTCGCAGGTGATTTGTACGAGCCCGCAGTGCTCGCGCACTACGGCTATGCCTCTTTTGGTTATGCCACCATGTTTAAAGAGCACGGCGTGTATTACTTGGGTGGCTGTGGATGACCTGCGTTCGTCCCCAACCGCACCTGTCAATTAACCAGTTTTTGTAGGGCCGGTTCCACCGGCCAAGAATTATATTGTCAGTTTTATTGACTCATAACCTGTTGAAGAATAACGACCTCTGCAACGTGAGAAAGAGAGCGATTTCGCGTCACGTGGAAAATGCGCAACCAGAAAAAGCAACTGGCGCTCACAAAATGAAGATTAACATAAGGCGAACGATGCCAACAACTTGCTCAAGAGTACACAAGATACGAAATCAAGATTTGGCAAGATTTGATTCAACAGTTGGTCAAGATTCGGTCAAGGTGTGTCCCCGAATCTCCAAATCTTGACATCTTGAATCGGGTGTTGAGTGTTCGGGAATGAAGCGGTTTCATCACAGAGACTCTCTCGCAATCAAAGCATTGGTTCTTGCGGTTTCGATATCGTTTTCCAACGTAGTCACATGGCCCATCTTGCGACCAACGCGAGCTTCATGTTTTCCGTACAAGTGAAGTTTGGAAGTTTGATGTTCGCAAAGGGACTTCCAATCGGGTTCGCCACCTTCCCAAAGATCTCCCAGAAGGTTTACCATCGCGGCCGGCTGATGTTGCCGAACAGAACCGAGTGGTAACCCACAAATTGCACGGACCTGCTGTTCAAACTGACAAGTCAGATGAGCGTCAACGGTTAAGTGTCCCGAATTATGTGGGCGAGGAGCGAGTTCGTTGACCAGCAGTTGGTTGTCTTTGGTCCAGAAGAATTCAACACACAAAACACCAACAACATCAAGAATTTCGAAGATCGCTCGCGCGATTTGCTCGGCATCGTCTCGAACTTGCTGTGGGACTCTTGCCGGACACATCGTGACATCGAGAATATGATTGGTGTGTTCATTTTCGAAGAGTGGATAGGCTTTGAACTCACCGCCAACACCACGAGCCGCAACCAACGAGCACTCGCCCTGGAACTCGATAAAGGCTTCATAATTGGCTTCTTGACGCCCGAGTTCATCCCACATTGCCAAGGCGTCTGAGGGTGATTCGACAATACGCTGGCCCTTGCCGTCATATCCTCCACCGGCTGTTTTCAAGACTCCCGGCGTCTTCAAAGATTCGACCGCTTGATACAAATCGGCTACGGTATGAACGGGAGCAAACGGTGTCACCGGAATACCGGCTTCATTCAAAGTTGACTTTTCCCGGTTCCGATTCTGGGTAATGTGCAAGACATGTCCCCCCGGACGTACGGGAACAATTTCCCCCGCTGCTTGTGATGTGATTGCGGGGACATTCTCAAACTCAAAGCTGACGACCGAGACCGTATTCGCAAACTCGCGAACCGCATCAAGCTCTTCGTAATCGGCCACGAACTCCTGATCGGCGATTTGGCCCGTAGGAGAATCTTTGTCCGGTGAGAAGACATGCACACGATACCCCATTCGACGCGCCGCAATGGCAAACATACGCCCCAATTGACCTGAGCCCAACATGCCGAGCGTTGAACCGGGAAGAATCACATTACTCATCCCAAACCCTCTGCAATGACTTTGTCTGTCTGATTCGATTGGAACTCAACCAGTTTCTCTCTCAACTCAGGTCGAGAATTCGCGAGAATTCGAATGGCTAACAACGCTGCATTCTTGGCTCCTGACGCTCCGATAGCGAGAGTTCCGACAGGAACTCCACCCGGCATCTGAACAATTGAGAGGAGCGAATCGAGACCATTCAGTGCTCGGCTTTTAACGGGAACCCCAAGGACCGGCAAAACCGTTTGTGAAGCCACCATGCCGGGCAGATGAGCGGCTCCTCCGGCTCCGGCAATAATGACTTCGATCCCACGATCTGAGGCTGACTTTGCATACTCAAACATACGGTCGGGAGTCCGGTGAGCCGAGACGACTTCGCATTCATGAGGAACACCGAAATCGTTGAGGATCGCCTCAGCCTCCTGCATGGTCTCCCAGTCAGATTTGCTGCCCATGATCACGCCAATCAGAGGTTTCGTTTTTTCTGTCATAATCCTCTCCATGAAGTCTGAGCCGTCCCTCTGTGAAGAAGGATGGAGTATGATGAATACTATACTACCCAACTCATCGCTGGAGTTCAGCGGTATCGGAAAAAATCCCGAGATGTCCTTAGAATTTTCCCAGTTTGACGATGCTCCGCCGGAAGTCACACGGCGAGTTTACGACGTCCCGTATATCGAACAAAGCTTCGATGATGGCGGAGTGATGTGGATGACGCGCTATGGCTGGGCGTGGCGGGAGCATCTCGCACCTGAGAAATGGTATCACGAGAAACAATACGTGAATCACGGGACCAGACTGACTCGCGGAACCGGAGCCGTCTATCGAGTGGGAACAGCCGCTGCTGACGGACGTCTGCTCGACATTGTGGTCAAGTTCTCGCGTTTTGCTCAGGATGTGCCTTTGCACATCACAGTTACTTATCCCGGCAGTATCCCGTCAAACCTTGTGGATAACTCTCGATTCAACAGCCCGTTTTATGAATTCGGTCAGTTGAAAGCCATTCGAATGCCTTCTGAAAACGGGACACCTCGAATTATGACAGGTCGCCCGCTCGCGATCTATTCTCCTGCGAACCACTACAAACTTTGGCAACTTGGACGCACACAACATCGCTTCAACCATTATGACAGACTTCTCGCACGAGACCAACAATCTGTTCCTGAGGAACAACGATTGAAACTCGACATGCTACGACAGTACATCGTGCTGTTCAGTTGGGAAAAGGGAGAGGATGCAGAGCTGGCATTTCTCGCTGGTAAATTAACCGGGGATCAGCTTTTCAACATGACGGAAGAAGTTCAGGACCTACTCGAGCAAAAGGGTTTCTACGTCCTCGACAACAAACCCCGCCACTACATTGTCAGAACCCGAGAGAATGGTGATTTACTCAAAAAAGACAGCAAGATCGCGTACTCACTGATCGACTTTGAGTTATTGATTCCGATCCCTGATCAATCGGCTTTATCCTGATTCTTTAATAATTCGAACTGTAAGCGTCCAACCTCCCACATGTAATTTGGGCCATAACCGGCAGTTGGGGCCCAAGTGTTAGGGAGCATTTTGGAAAGAGAGGCTTTTGCTTTGTCTGGCTTTCCTTCAACCACGTGATTCAAGCCGATGTATAACGTGGCGTAGAACATTCTCGACTCGCGCTGCTGAGTGGTGATATCAGCAGATTGAATTTCGGTCAAGATTTTCTCTGGCGTGGTCTCTCCAGCAAACAATTGATAGACCGACGGGAAAGGCTCGCGGTCATCTTTTTCATATTTCAAGAGTTCCTTACGAGCCTTCTCTTTTCCATAAGCTTTGTAATGAGAAAGATATCGCCAGATCCCGTTTTCACGATCCACATCATCGAACGAATGATATCGATCAAATTGATCAGCCGCCTTCTGGTATTGCCCCGCGTAAAACAAGGCAATCCCGCGTCTCCAATGACTGGCATCAGTCGATGGAGACAATTCAACCATTTTGTCATAATCGGCAACAGCTAATTCAGGTTTTCCGAGGAAGAGATTCAGATCCCCTCGGCTCGAATAATACTCAATGCGTTCAGGTTCCTCAGCAATCATCATGGTAAGTCGATCAGCCGCTTGTCGGCGCTGCTTTTGGAGTTCCTGAAACTTCACACTCCAGTCAACGACCTCAGATTGATCTTGAGCATAGATCGTGGAGATGCTGAGAAGGACGATGGAAACGGTCAAAGAAAGAAATTTGGTGATCACGCGACTTGGCCTTATTACGGAAAGACTTTAGAATACTTACAGACGGTGAACATCACACCTATTTTTGGTGTCAAATTCATCAGACTGCCCCATAGTGTAACGGTAGCACTACAGATTCTGATTCTGTCAGTCAAGGTTCGAATCCTTGTGGGGTAATTCCGTACAGTAGTAGGTTGTCGCGATGGTTCGCATCCTCCTGTATTTCTAGTGTTTTCTCACTTTCGTCATTTTCTGATTTCTGGCCGTTACCACCATTCGCGGACGGTCGCTGCACAGAATCTGCACAACTTTTCGAGACTGCTTTTTCGTAGTCGCTATCGAGTACGTGCAAGTAATGTTTCATGGCCACGGGTTGAGAGTTCCCCAGCCATGCGGTAACGTCATGCAACGGAAATTCTGCGGCCAGTTCCGTCTCTCGGGAGGCTCGCAGATTCTGCCAAGGCTTGCCCCAAGGTTCTACGCCGGCTTTCTGAATGATTCGCTGAAAGTGCGTTCTGAGATTAGCGGACGAATCACGATAGCGATTGATGACGAATTCGGACGGGTTGCCTTCCGAGAGTTCATGAACGTCTTTCAGATACGGCATCAGTTCCGGGAAGATCGGAATGACGCGACTTCCCTTGCCTTCATGGTGTGCTGTCTTTGGGGATGTGACTTTGATTCGTTGGCGTTCCCAGTCAATGTCCGTCCATTTGAGTTGCAACGGCTCAGACGGCGTGCGGAGTCCTCCATAGCGTGCGAGTGCGATCAAGAGTCGCCATTCCGCACAGGGGGCGGCATCAATCACTCTCTCAATCGTTTCCGCTTCAATGAACTCGAATCGTTCCGCGTTCGCGTTCACGGTTGTTTTTAGACCGTTGAAGGGGTTTCTTGCGAGAAGACGATCCTCAATCGCTGCAATGAAGACTTGCTTCACACGTCCACACATACGACGGGCGGTGTTTTCGACCAAACCGCTATCGAGTAGCGTCCGATACCAGCGTTTCGCGTCCCCTTTCGTCACTTCGCAGAGTGATTTGTCTTTCACAAAATCAGCGAATGATTCGCCGGCTCGTCTAATGTGACCTCGGGTGACCGCTTTAATATCGGTTCGAGATTTCAGATATTTGGAAAGATACCCGGAAAATGTGGATGCGTCCGGCGGTTCGATCAAACCGACCTTAGCCAGCTTGCCTTTCATGGTCTGCCCCAACTCAGCCAGCCAGGATGATGTCTCTCGACTCGGGGAACGTCCGCCAATTGCAGCGGATTCCAGATCATCAATTCGAGTGCGGATGTATTCGGCGGATTTCTTCGGCATCTTACCGATACTGACAGATCGACGTTTCCCGTCAGTGTCGTGAAATTGTATTCGCCGATTACCGGCCTTGTCGCTGGTCAATGTCGCCATGAAGAATTTCCTTTCTCGGAAATACTGACCGGCGGGGGAGATGGTTCCGAGGCCATGCTCGGCCCCACCGATCAGCAAAGGTTGGTAATATCTTAACGTGATTCAGGGTTCAAAGGATCATCAGTTTCTCGGAATTCGGTTCTGCCTCGCACGCGACGCTGATATCGGCGAGATTGTTGAAGATGAATTATCGGCTATCCTTTCAAATCGGATGGAGATATCGGTAACGGTTGGCGCGTCGTTTTTGTTGGCTCCCCTTTTCGATCAACTTCAGGACCTTGTCTCGACACAATCCCCGCAAGTAACGATTGGCGGTGTTGTGTTCCACACCCAATAACTTGCCGGCGGTTCTGCAATCGAGAAAAAATGGCCCCTCTCCGGCGGCTCTCTGGAGTTCCCGGCAAACGGCAATCAATGCTTGCACCTCGGGGGAATCATAGTTCTTGGCAACTTCCGGCAGCTCAGATTTGGCGGCTTGTTCGGCACTCATTGCAATTGGCTCCTCTCCAATCGGGTATTTGACCTTTCCCCAGGATTCCGTGAAATCAAACCAGACCTCTGTGAAGGTCCGCTTCGTTGTTCCCGGCTTCGCTTGTTCAAACCATTGTTGCAGGATGGGCTTGAGTTCTGGCAACTCAGCGTGAGCAATCTCGGGAATTGCTTTGAGGTGTCGAGCAAACAAAAAGATTGATTCGTGGGTTGTTCCCGGTTTGATCAATGCGGTCTGTTCTATGGCGTAGGTGATCATGTCGGGTATTTCTGTGGAGTTTTTTTGTTTTTCCCTTCCATCATTACTTACTGTCTTCAGTAATCTCTGTTCTCCTCCGTCCTCTCTGTACTCTCCGTCCTCTCTGTAACATTTGACAGAAAGAAAGATCGCAGGATCGATCACTGGCATCGGTAACTCGGGTTCTCGAATCCAGCGGTATTGAAAACCGCTCGGGTGTATCGATGGGGGGAGAACTGAATAACAGCCGACTCCCGCCCTCAGTTCGCCCTGTGGCAGATGAATGGCTCCAGTACCGTTTCCGGGCTTGTGGAGGATCTTACGGGCTTCTGAGACGCTCTGAGGCGTTGTTTGAAAGTAAACATGACGACCGCGTCGGGTCTCCACGATGGGAAGCGTAGCGGCCAAGTCGGGATGCTCTTGTTCCCATTCCTGAAATGCCGGCAGTTCGTCAAAATCCCTCGATGCCAAGTTGTCTGAGACCGCACCGAAGATCACAGCCAGGTTCATACCATCATCAGCAAACCATCGACGGACGGTTGATTCCGATGGGGTACGTTTTTGGTACCGCTTCCACTTGGTTGCCGGCTTCTTTTCGTTGGTCTTCATAGGGATTACTGACCAGCCAATATCTCGGAAGTGCAGAGCAGTCTGCAATATTGCATTTGTCACCTTGAGTTCTCCTAATCAATCTTCGTGCCGGAATCGAACCGGCGAAAGTACCGACTACTCGGGGCTAATTCACAACACATCGATCGATTGCAATAACTGTTTGGCCTGTTCTCGAATTTTCTCGATGTGGATTGCATCGCTGCGTTCGGCTTCAATTTCGGCATTCAGAAAATCTCGATCCACGACACTCTCAATCGCCTCTGTGACGATGCCTTCGATTGCATCCGGTGGGAGTGATTCCAGTTCAAAAGCATCATCCGAACCGGTTTCACGCACGAAACGCTTGTAGTTCGTCGATGACTTCTTGGCCTTCAGCATCGGGGGAAGTTTGTATTGCGAGATCTGCTCTGGCGTGAGAGCCACTCTGACCGGGGTGATGATAGATTCATCCACTCCGAAATCATCGATCAACGATCTTGTGAACGCATGCGGAATCGTTACGCCTTCAGGGTCAAAATCCGCCACGTACAGAATGGCGAGACGTTCCTTGCCACTCTTCTCGAATCTCCCGAGCAGTTCGCGTCGCGCTGGTAGTGACGCGAATCCTCGTCCCGACGAAACGGGAATCCCGTAATTCGACGCTGCTCTCTTGCACGATGCGTAGACGGTATTTTTCTCGCAGTGAATCTCAATATATGATGGCTGGCTTTGCATCGGGTCGCGCCAATAGTTCTTCAGGAATGAATGGAGTTGTCCCCGAACAAATGCCGCTGGTGACGAATGACAATCCCACTCTTGCGCAGGGCGGGTCGGATCCTCGATCGCTGCAAACGGAATCAGCCCGTTGATTCGAGCCCGGGTTAAAATGTCCGTCAGGTCCTTGTAGCTCTTGAGGTCATTCTTGTAGACCGATGACGGCCTGTTGCTGTTGCGGAGAACTCCCGTGTTGAGCATCCGGTAATGTATTTGTCGATCGGAGAGAGGCCAGTGCTTTCTGAGAGAGCGAACCATTCTGCTGACAGCATCCAGAAACGGCCGCTTCGCTTCACTGATGGACTTCCGCGCCGAACGCTCCCTCACCTGGATCGTGTCCAAATCGACGGAAAGCGACTTCTGGCGTTCGGCAAGCAATGCCCGGTACACTTCCTCGGGATCGCTGTCGATCACTGATTCGCGGAATTGTTCGCCCGCATCCTTCAGCCGTGAATGGTTGAATGCCCTGAGCAATCGAACATATTCATCGCGTGAGGCTTTGCCTCTCTCAATATCCAACACCCGGCACATCGCATGCTCTAAGCCGGCCAGTTCGGCGGCACAATGGCGACGATGCCCTGAGATGATATAACGATCACGGGAGACCACTATCGGCTCCAGTATTCCTCGTTCCCGGATTGAATCGGCCAGATGTAAAATCTCCGGGTCGTCAGGCGATATTACCCTATAAATCCCGTCGTTTTCTGGGGATGGTGTGAGGTCCGATAACAGAAGTGGGACAAGTCCGACTTTGGATTGCGGCTTGTCAGCCTCGGGTAATGTTCGTATCGATTTCATTGCATATTCCTTTTATCCCGGTTCATGGCCTGCACAGCCGCCGGGGTGTTTTTATGGGTGGGGTTCATTCACTCTCAGAGGTCAATTGCTCGGCAGAGGAACGGGTGAGCCATTCCTGCAAGCCGGCAACCGGATACAGAACACGATTGCCCAGCTTGATCGATGGGATCGGGCCTCGGGGTTGTGTCGAAGCCCAGAGCGTGCGTTCGCTGATGCTCAGCGACTTAGCGGCTTCTCGGGGGCTGAGTGCAAGCGGTGCGTGCGTCAATTCCTTCATCGAATTTCCACCTTTCTATTGGCGCATAAAATGGGCGTGAACTGATTGGGCATTTGAAAAACCTCCAGTTTCAAGAATGCCGGCTTGCCTCAGATTCACGCCAATCGTATGATCGAAACTGTCAAAGCTTCGCTGGCGCTCGTCGGTTTACCGGCGGGCGTATTTTATTGGAGTATCCGAGAGTCGAACCCGGCAGCTCAGGTGTCAAAGCTTCGCTGGCGAACCTGCATACCCCAACGGCATCAATGCCGTAGTGATTCCTCCCATGGGATAAGTTCGGGGCAGCCAGCAGCGATCCAGGCGCGCAACTCATTCGCATTCCAGCGAACAGAGCGTCCCAAGCGGATCGGTCTCGGCAGCCGGCCAGAGACGTTCAGCGTATGCAAGTGACGTTTCGAGATACCCAGCAACTGGGCTGCCTCACTTGCTGGCAGCAGGAGTTGCTCCGATACCGTTTGATGCGACGTATTTTCCATACATGCATTTTGACGCAGTATTCATATCTGCCAAGATGGCGCCATAGAGCGCTAGGCAGCGAAATCAGAAAATAAAGTCAGTATCCTCAATTACATATCCATCCGGACTTGAGGAGACACCTGACTTTCGAAGTTCAGGCAACCAATGCTTTCTGAATGTGGTCTCTTTGATTTTACAGAACTTCGCAATTGCTGAAGCGACTACTGGCTGATTATCTTCAATGTACTTGTATGCTCTGTAGTGATTTTCTTTCAATTCAACTTTTTTTCTAGTTGATGCTTCTGATTGAATTTCAGACATATCAACTCCAGTTACAGTTGAAACATTTATTATTGCAATATCCAAGTAATCTACACAGCTATCAGGAATACTTTTTACACATCCATTCTCACTCCAGAGTAAATTCTCGTTTGAAGTATAAGACTCTTGATCTTTCAGACCACTCGGCCAAATCCCAATGAGTTCGGAGGAATGTGAAGGGTGAAAATAAGTGCAAACATTGTGGCACGCTACGAACGCCATTTGATCTCCCAAATCCATTTGAAACAAGATTTGATTTGCATGGTAACTTCTGAAAATGATCTTTTCAGGATCTTCCGCAGGCCATGCTGGATTTATCAATTGCTTAAAGCGCCTTACAGACAGTTCCAGTTGTCTTGAATGAAACGAAAGCCCAAGTTCTGCAGAGTCTTGTGAAGGGCCATCGATCCAACTTGCTACCCATTCGAAGTTGGATTTTATGTGACCGAGCACTTTTTGAATCTCTTCCCAGTTCAGCTTCATCTATCAACAACCTTTCTAAGTGAGTCGAGTCGGTGAGCAGCGCTGAGATAGTGGTAAACGCGACAACTCAGCCGACCCATTTGTGCTTCCACCGCTTGCAATCGGTATCAGCAACTCGTGACTGATATTCTATTTCAAAATAGAAACTTTCGTCTGTGATGATCGACAGCAATACGATACAAGCCTTCTGCGATTTGCAGATGGAGTACCTACCGATTAGATGGAACAACAAACGAATAATCGCACTTTGGGCACTGACTTTTTTTCCCAATGTCATTCGTACTTGCAACGATTCTTGCCCCACACCGACATTTGAGTTTAAATTTACTTTCAATAGCAGCTGGTGGCTCGGCGACCGATTCTGCAAATATTGGCACCGAAGATTCTTGATATGATGATAAGTCTATGGAGTACAGCACTTGGTCGTAAAAGGGGAGTTCTTCTTCATGGTGCTGATAGGCTTGATTGAGGCACAGTTCAAAATAAAAAGGGTCTTCATAGAGGTGGCCGTGTTCACTGCTGAAGACAACGCATATATTAAAGTCTCCATCGAAGGTTTCGATTTGAAGATTCATGAGTGCGGGATCATTCACGGGGTCATCGTTGGGATACCACAAATCGGACCATGTTGTCATTCGCGTAATTCGATCATAGGATAGTCCACATTTTGGTTTGCTCAGTGTTTGTTTGCCTCCACCAAAAAAACCGTATTTGACGTCGATTTCGCAAATGAGAAGTCGCCGAGTTGTAACTATGTAATACTGATGAACGCCGTAAGTATTGGCCAGCAGGTACTCATCAGGAAAAAAAAGTTTTTGAACCTCGGGGAGAAAACATCCGCGATACTTATCCTGAGAAAATTTCACCTTCTCAATCGACTTTTTGAGTTTGTTGGACATCTCAATAATCTGGTGGCATTTCAAGCACACATTCTGACCTGCGAAACATTCTGCTTTGCAATTCGGGCACTGAACCTTTCCCTCAGTATCGATCCTGTCACTTGAAGCAGATTCAACAAGATGCGTCCCACAATGTTTGCAGGGAGAGTTTGTCTTTTGAACCGGAGCACTACAGCACGGGCAGGTTAAGGGTTGGAGCATAACTGTGATGGTTCCATTAAGAAAAGTTCAAATCACCATTCTTCATATCAAATTCTCCAAGGGGCCGTTTCAATAAATCGTCTTGCGCAACCTTGAGACGAATTTGGGGTTTAAATTCAGGGTCCGGCCACGGCCGCCTGGATCATTGACCAGGTAAGGTAAGCTTGAGGCAGCTTTTCCAAACCCTGCACTTGATTGAGTGTCATTCGAATTGTCGTTCCGTCGCGTTCCACTTTCATTTCCTTAACAGCGGTCCGACCGAGCGCGATCAACTCGCGGAAGGGAGGCTGGATCTCCGCTTCCCGCGGGATTTCGTGCTCTTCGATGGCGTCGAGAATACCGGGAGCCTCAGCGAGAACGCCTTTGATCAGCTCCATCAGCCGGTCGGTCGACTCGTCGTCTTTCATCTCGATCGTGACATTGATCGGCATCCTCTCGGCATAATTGAGCAAGACTTCCACGCGTTTCGCATCTCGCAATGCCTGTGCCACAATCCGATCTGGTAGCGGATCGAAATGGCCGAACACGGAAGCCAGCATGCCTGCGTCGATGTTGCCATTGTTCTCCAGAACAAAATGCAGTTCGGCTTTCGGATCGAGATCGTTGACCAGCTCCTTACCGACAGATTTGACTGGTTCGCCATCAATCATCTGCCGGACGACGTGGCGGCTTCCCTTAGCGACGACATTTTTGTCGGAGAAGAACCAGATGCCCCTGGACTCGGTGCCCTTATGAATTCCCGATGACCATCGTCGCACATGGGTCTGCTGCCCTTTGTATTCTTCCTGCACGGTTTCAAAATACTTGGAATCGTGCATCCTGTCAAAAAACGCCCTCGGTTCCAACGGTGCGTCAAATTGCAACAACGTTCCAGCCGGGGATGCGACTCGTGTTTTCTCGTCGATCTGTGAAAGGAACAGCATGATGATCCGCTCCGGTTTGGAATCCTCGAAGTACAACTGATCGATGTGGTCCAGTTGCCTGAGTTGGGTCAGCAGCGGCTCGTCGAAATCGACTTTTTCGAGAATCCTTCCCCAGTTGATCGACATGGCAGCGTAAGTGTCGGCCGGCACAAAGCGAGTTGGGTGAGTTTCGGACGCCTTGGACGGTGTCGCGACCTGTTCGTTACGATCCGCCTTGTTGCCGTCTCCGTCGCGAACATCGTTTTCTTTCGCGTCTGACGGCGCAAGAGATTTAATGCGGCTGGAAACACACTCGGTAATACGATTGACCTCGAATGACTCTAAGTATTTTACAACTGAAGCTTTATCTTCCAGCTCTGCTTCAAGGACGAGCGCCACCTGATTCAGAATATGGCCGTCAAATCTGCCGCGTTCCGCCTCCGTAGGGTCTTGTCGCACCTTCCACTCAATGGCCCGTTTCCCTTTGGAAGCGTCCAAATTCTTGCTCTCCACCAGATGCCTGTTCCCTGAGATGAGAACTGCGACATGAGCTTCCGTGCCATCCGGTGGCGTGAATATCACCCGAACCTCAAAGGCGTTGGGTGTGCTGCGGTAAGGAATGTCAACTTCTCGTCTTTTCCAGTCGAGAAAATTCGGAATCAAAGCAAACAGCTGCTTGCGACTGTCGTGGTAAAGCTTCTGGGATTTACGACATGTATTCCCAAATTCAGTGAGATGCATGTTGGATGTAGTGAGCCGAATTGAGTTTGTCGCGAGCGAGACACGACGCGGCGATACGGAGAAACCAAGGAACTTTCCCGAATCGCTCCAGATGCGTTTCTGATTTGACCGTTCGGTGTCAACGGACATGAGTGTCCACGTCCCATTCACTTTCGAACGGTAAAACACGGCCTTTCCATCAGGCGAATACTCGCCGTCCAATGCTGGCTCGCCCGCCTTCGTCAACTCATTCTGATTTCGCCCGTCTGCACCGCTGAGGACAAGTTGGCCGTCGTTTTCGATAAGAAGTGATTGTCCATCCGGGGACCACGCCACGGGACGGCCGCGGACAGCGAGAGAGGACTCCTGGGCCCCATCGGCATTCACAACGCAAGCGGTTCCACTCTCGCGAGACGATGTGAAGGCAATCTGCTTTCCATTGGGCGACCAGGTCGGGACGATATCGTTCGCTTCATGACTGGTCAGTCGGCGAGCGTCGCTTCCATCAGCGTTCATAACAAAGATGTCCATGTTGCCATTTCGATTCGAGCAGAAAGCGATCTGCTTGCCGTCAGGCGACCAGGACGGAAAGCCGTCATTGTTCTCAACGGGTGTCAGCCGCTTCTGCTGCGTGCCGTCTGACTTCATGACGTAGATTGCCGATGACGCCGTGCCATCCTTTGCTTTGTTCTTTACATCCTCGTAGGAGGACTGGAATACAAATCTGGTTCCATCCGGCGACCAATGGAAAATCATGCCAATCGGCGTTTTGGTCACGCGACGCTGATGCTGGCCGTCGGCGTCCATAACGTACAGAAACCAGTGGAATGCGAGATCATTTTCTGTGGCCAACTCGTGGTCCTGTTCTCGCAGCGCCAGAAATGCGATCTGTTTTCCATCTGGCGACCATCGAGGAAGGATGTCGCTGCTGCCCGTTGTCAATCGCTGTTTTCCAGATCCGTCTGCGTTAACGACGTAAATGCCGCCATGTTCTTCGTCCAGGACGGAGACGGCAATCTGAGCGGGATGATCAGCGACCTGTACGCCAGTCGCTCCAAACGCGGTGCGCGGCGGCTTGGTCAAGATTGGCAAATGCTTCTCTGAATCAACGGGGATCTCATCGCGTGCCTTTTCCGCTTCTTTGATTTCTGATGGGGTTCGTCTGCGAAAGGAAATCTTAGTCGGCTTGGATGTGCTGGGACCTTTGAATCCCAGATTGTTGAACATATTGTGTCCCGACGCCCGGACGGATCCGTCTCGCATCAGAAACAGGCTGTAACTGTCCCCGGCGCATACAGAAGACACACCAGCGATAACCTGGAAAGGTGAGATGACATGTCTGTCTGCCGGGTAGAGATCCCATAATGCATCGCCCAACTGACCGAAACGGTTATCGCCAGTTCCCCACGCCGATCCATCATTCTTCAAAAATAGGCTGTGCACATCACCGGCAGAAATGGCTGTGACTTTCGTCAGGACGGGAACAGGTTTGCGTTGATTTGTCTTTGTCCCATCACCCAATCTTCCGTCGTCGTTCTGTCCCGATGCCCAAACCGTTCCGTCTTTTTTGAGAAACAAGCTATGGTTGCCGCCAGCTGAAATCGCGGCTACGTCCGTCATCACTTGCACTGGCTTGGTCCGATTTGTCGTCGTTCCGTCTCCGAGTTGTCCTTGATCGTTTCGGCCTGTTGCCCATGCCGATCCGTCTTTCCTGAGAAACAGGCTGTGTCCAAAGCCTGCGGAAATGGCCGCCACTTCTTGCATGATGGGCACAGAACTGGATTTGTCGCTCGTTGTGCCGTCCCCCAGTCTTCCGTCTTCATTCTCTCCAGATGCCCATACAGAACCGTCTTGCTTGAGAAATAGGCTGTGCCCCCATCCTGCAGAAATGGCTGCTCCCCCTTCCATGACGCGGACCGGGGTGACGCGTTGGATACCTTCGCCTTTTTTCTGGTCGTACAAGTCTGCAGGTTTCTTTTCGAGATCGACGCTGAATCCATCGCCTAATGCCCCGGATCCGACCCAACCGACAGCCCAGACGGACCCGTCTTTCTTGAGAAATAGACTGTGTAATTTCCCCGCAGAAGCCGCTGACACATCGTTGATGATGATCCATGGCGTTGGGCGAACGAAACCGTTCCCGCCCAATGCTCCTGTCAGGTTCGAACCTGCTCCCCATAGCGAACCATCCGACATGAGAAACAGGCTATGGAGATACTTCGCGTGGATCGCTACTACCGTAGGTTCTTCGACGATGTTGTCGGCGGCGTTTGCTGCAGCGCTGACGGCAATCAGCAACAGGGGCAGCAGCACAGTTTGCGGACTGCGAGTCTGAAACATTTTTATGGAATGCTCTCTGTTTGACAGTGGTGTTGAACCGAGATTCCCCAGATGGATTATTCGGCGGCACTGACGAAGGCCGCCTTGTTTCTTCGTAGTCATCGTAACCGGTGGTTCGATCCATTTCGACATAATTCGCCGCTTCACGGCCTGTTCTGTTCGCCTTGAAAGTCGTTTTTTCGCCAAAATTGTGACTCCGCGCGGACGCTGATCGCTGCAAGGTGTTGATTTTCAGTTTCTCTGGTCAGTCATCGCGTCATCCTGAATCCAGCGACAACGGTTTTTGTTTCAATCGCTCAATTCGTCGCAGGATCTCCCGAAACAACTGACGAGGGATCGCCACCTCGGCCATCTGAAATGTCACATAACGGGCGTGACGCACGATCTTCGCTCCGATCTTGATCAACTTCTCACGCAGTGTTGTCAGCGACCAATGCCGGACACGCTTCGGTAGAATCAGCCGCCGCAGGAAATTGGCCAGATTGTAGGCCAAGGCGAACAGTTGCAATCGTACTTGATTGGCAATGAAGCGGTGACACGACAACCGTGTCCACTTGAGTGCGTACTTCCCCTCCTTGATCCATTGCTCGGCGGTCCCTCGCTGGTTGTAGAACCGGACCACGTCACCGTCCCAGTCTGTCAGGTTGGTGACGATGAATCCCACGCGGGGATACAGTTCCCCTCGATGCCATTCCACCTTGGCCACCACTCGTCTGAGCTTGTCCCAGGTTGCCGCCCGATACTCGAAAGAGGTGAAGCGGACGACAGGTTTTCTCGGTGGTCGTCCCACCGGACGCTTGAGCAAGAAGGCGATCTCACTGTGTAGAATGTGGTTGGCAGGTAGACGGATGGCGTACTGATAATCCTGCTGTTCGAGGTATTCGTAAATCTCCGGCTTGGCAAAACCGGCGTCTCCCCGGAACAACCGCTTCCGCGTGGTACGGTATCGCTTCACAATCGGTTCCAGCACGTTCCGCCAGTGGTCCGCACTGTGCACTTGGCCTTCCCGTAACAACGCGCCTTCCAGATCGCCGAACTGGTTGAAACAAAATAGCGGATGGTAGCAGGTGCATTCGTAATGCCCGTTGTAGGCCGTCCCCTCCTGTCGACCGTGTGTGGGACTGACCGAACTGTCCATGTCGAGAATGATTTCAGTGAGCGGCTTCCGTTGCCGCACTTGATCGATCCAGCGTCCCGACAGATCCATGATCTCGACCAGGTTCTCGGGATCAGCGAGCACCTCGGTTTCAAAGCGACCCACCTGGCTGGTGGACGCAGCGGTTTTTTCGGTCGCCCGTCCCCCGACGACTCTCCGCATCGCAGGATCGACGCACAGCCGTTCGGCATCATTGGTATCTTCGTAACCGGCGAGACGACTGTAAACAGATTGCCGCAACAATGCTTTGAGCGAGTGTTGTGTATTCTGACCGGTGCGGGGATCTTGCAGAGCCAGATCCTCCACCATGGCAGTCAATCCCAACACTTCGTCGAGTTCTCGATAGGGCAGCAACCCGGCGTCACTGGTGACGTTGGCTCCGTGGAATTCAAGGCGAATCTGACCGTCAAAATCGAGCCGTAAAGCGTCCTTTTTGCGTTCACCCATCGCAATCTCCCATCCATGAGCGGCTGGTAAGCATCACACCTTTGTTTTCACAGACTCAGACCGACATTGGGAATGCCCGGATCTAGTTTCTATCTGGGAAATGCGGGTCAAACAATGTTTCCGGGATATTTCTCAATCACAGTCGCTTACCACATGATCAGTCAAGCACCATTTTGAAAACAGGTCATGATTAACAAGACCTGCAAACAGTCGTAATCGCGGAGATGCATTCAGCCAGGCTATAGCTCCCACCTTTTTCTTTTTGTTTGATATCCGGGAGGGTCGCGATTAACTCTACTCTCCAGAGATTTGATCGGCGTTTGTATCCAATCGCCCCCCCGAAATGTGTAAGTATCTCTGCTGCAATTCTGTAACAAATCTGCACATACAAATGCAGCAAACAATAGCCATATTCCCCTATCTCAATGAGACTTACAAAATTTCGTCCGTATATACAACTGGGGTGGGATCAAACCTCACAGCCTACCTACAATAACCACTCCCGAAGCCGCAGTGAATCGCGTGCATTTCGGGAGGGTACAGGCAGGGAATTCGTAGCCTCCCCCCCTCTCTGGTCACCTCCCAGTCTGACGGGTTTCATTTGGTCGGTTGCTCGGCTTCGGTCGCCAGTCGATACAGTTCATTCCTGACAGCATCAATCAGAGCCGGCCATGCGTCGATGATGCGTTGAAGACGGTCATCTGAAGGATTTTGCACAGAATATGCACATTTCGGATCTGGTTGATTCTGTAAACTATTGGTATCATTGTGACTTACGGGATTTAGTTCGTCCCCTTGTGGGGTAATTTCTTTGGTACATGATGCTCTGTTTCGAGACCGCTTGAGAACTCACTCGTGCCTGCGATACACTCGCTATTCAGCTATTAATCTATTCAATTCGCTTTCCAACCAGAACTGGTGCCTGAGGGATGCCGAAGAATACTCTGTCTACATTCGGCATCGCAGCCTTCCTTGTGACGGCGTTTTTGTTCCAAACAAATATTGCACAGAAATCGTGGAGTCTGACATTCGACGAAACATTTTATCTGAATTGTGCATTGCAAACAGTTCACGATGGCCGTCTCGACCCGAGAATCAGTGAAAGCGGCGTGGGATCACTCCCGATCCAACTCACGACAATCCCCGCCGCGATGATGGCACCTCGTCAAGAACGCACAGACGTCTGGAAGGGCCATATTTCAGATCCTGCATTGAACCAAGTGGCCCGACGATTGAATTCCCTCCTGATCGGCGTTCCCGTAATTTTGATTGTTTATGTGTGGTTGCTGAGACGACACGGTTTACTTGCCGCAGCGACTGGCGGAGGAATGCTCGCATTTTCTCCTTCATGGATCGCGTACAGTGCGATTGCTACGACCGACACATGCTTCGTACTATTTTCAATGATCAGTCTCGCCACAATTTCATGGTGGATTGTCCAACCCTCTAAAATACGTTTTGTTTTGGTGGCAATCTCAATTGGACTGGCAATCAGCTCCAAATATTCAGGAATTTATCTTTTCCCAGTCGTTCTGACACTATTGCTGTTTCAGAACTGGCCCACAACAACGGGAACCCGTCTCCTTCGATTTTGGAATGTGTCATGGAGATGCGGTCTTCAAATATCTTTTTTGTTGTTCGTTTCATTAACGACCCTCTGGGCGACCGATTGGTTCTCTTTCAGCGGACCTCTCAAGAATGTACCCGTCGCAGAAACACCTGATGACTCTCCCTGGGTAAAAATTTTTGGGAGTGGAGCTAATGCCAAAAAGTTGATGGAGAAAGCTCACACGAAATTCAAAAGGCCTACCGTCTTTTCTGCCGTCGTCGCTCGCTGGCTACACAATAAAAAAGGACACCCTGCATACCTTATAGGGCATAAATCTCAGTACGGCTGGCCTTGGTATTTTCCGCTCGCCTGGTTTTTTAAAGGCACACCTGCCGAATGTCTCCTGACACTGACACTTTTTGGCGTGTTCTATTGGCATGTTCGTCAAGTCGACTCGGAGAACACCGCACCGCGTCAGACCAGAACGATTTGGATGCTTGCCTGGACCGTCCTTTGGATATTGTTCTGTTTGGCGAAGGTCAATATCGGCTATCGATATTTATTGCCTGTTCTTCCGCTGACCATTTTGATTTCACTAGATGGTCTTTGGCAATGGGGAAAATCGCGGCCGAGAGTGTTGGCAGGACTTTCGATTATTTTGGTTTCAGGACAAATCATCGCATCTGCCACAATTCAGCCACACTATCTATCCTATTTCACTCCAGCCATCGGAGGAGCGGAAGAAGGTCACTATTATCTGTCAGACTCAAACATTGATTGGGGCCAGGATCTTCCTGCACTCAAAAAGGTACTCGATCAAGGGGACTACCATAATTTGCTGCTGGAATATTTTGGAACCGCAGAACCAAATGCGTATGGTATCGAGACAGCTCACTTTGCGATTATTGAACGTCATGAACTGAACAACTTTGATGTCTTCGCAATCTCCACCACGCGTCTTCAAGGAACATACCACCGAGACTCAGATCCGTTTCGTGACTTTCGAGAAATTGAGCCCATCGCTAAGGCTGGCTATTCGATTTGGCTGTATGATCTGAGTCAAACAGAAGTCCTTGATGCACTTCGTATTGCCTGGGATCGTTTCCCACCAGAAGTACGAAAATTGCAGCGAGAAGAAGAAAATGGACTTGGGCACTAATTTCCCGCATGAATCAACAGACATTCCAACGCTCAGAAAGATTTCCGGTGCCGCGAAGAAGGGATACTCATCATTTTTCGATACTTGGTCACTGTGCGACGTGCCAAAGGATAACCTTGTTTTTTCAACTCTTTGACTAAAGCATCATCGCTTAACGGCGAGTCCTTATTTTCGTTTGCAATGATATCTTTAAGTTTCAATCGCACAATATCGAGAGCGACCTCTTCACCATCTGCCGTTTGAGTTCCACCGCCGAAAAATCGCTTGAGCGAAAAGAGCCCACGGGGTGTCTGAATCCACTTATCATTCACAGCACGAGAAACAGTCGTCACATGTACGCCGACCACATCGGCAACCTGCTGCATTTTAAGTGGTTGAATATATTCCGGGCCGTTATCAAGAAAATCGACTTGAAAATCAACGATTGTTTGAGCGACTTTTTTCATGGTGCTAAATCGCTGTTCGATGGCTTCAATCAACCACTTCGCCGATTCCAGCTTGTTTTTAATAAACTCACGTGTGCCATCATCGGCTCCATTCTTCAGCATCTCGGCATACTTAGGGCTGATCCTCAAAGTGGGAACATACTCATCCAGCAATTGTACGACATACTTCCCTGCCTCGTTCTTCTCAACCACCATGTCGGCGGTTACTTTTTGGACGGGTTCCGATTTTCGAGTACGACCGGGAAATGCGTTGAACGCCTTCATTTCTTCAATCGCGTCTTTGATCGTTTCAACAGAATAACCCGTTTTTCTTTGAATTTGAGGCAATCGGCGATGGGCAAGATCTTCAAGGTGAGATGAAATCAAAGTTATCAAAACATCACGCATCGGATGTTTTGGAGGAACCTGCAACAACCAACACTCTTTCAAGTCGCGAGCACCAATCCCGGGTGGGTCAAGTTTCTGAACAATGCGTAAGGCCGACTCAGCATCTTCGAGGGAGAGTTCTGCGGGGAACACCTGAACCATCTCGGGTAGATTTGTCTGTAAGCGTCCATCATCATCCAGGTTATAGATCACATATTCAGCAAAGTCTCGAACCACCTTAGGCAAATCGAAGAAACCAAGTTGTTCGACAAGTGATTCCTGGATTGACTGAGCATGACCGACCGCGTTGGCCATCATGTCATCCTGCCGCTCGCGCATATCACTCATTGAATTCGACGAGGGAGCACCTGCTGTCATCACATTATCTTCGGGCCATTCGGAAGCCATTTCGACAAGTCGCTCGAAATCGTCTTCATTATTGTCGTTGTCTTCAACGACCATCTCTTTTTCGTGATAGATTTCCGTATCTAATTCGTTGTCGCCAGATCGCTCATGATCCTCATCGTTGGAGTTATCTTCTCCCGAATTGTCGTCATCGAGTAACGGGTTGTCTTCTAGCTCCTGATCCAGTCTCTCCTGTAACGCCATGGAGTTGAGCTGAAGAATTTCCATCGACTTAATCATGTTCGGAGACATTACGTGCTCCTGTGACATCTTCATCTGTGGAGACAGATTCAAATGCATGATTAAGTCTTTCAAGTATTCTAATTAAGTCAGAAACAGGTTTACGTCTAAAGCCGCTAGAACAACTCAAATATTTTGGCGACCGCGCATCGCATCCGCGAGCATTTCACGGTTCGCAAATTCGAGGACACTACCGGTCGCGATTCCACGTGCAAGACGTGTGATTTTCACCGGTTCATTTTGTAATAAATTCGTGATGAACAAGGCCGTTCCGTCACCTTCGGTATTGGGGTTGGTCGCCATCACCACTTCTTGAACTTCATCCTGCCGTACTCGCTTCAACAACGCATTCAAAGTCAAATTTTCAGGTCCAATACCATCCAGTGGAGAAATTCGACCATGCAGAACGTGATACACCCCCGCAAACACTCCGGCACCTTCCATCGCGGTCACATCTCTCGGCTGTTCAACCACACAAATTTGAGTGTGATCTCGCCGGGTGTCACGACAAATCGGACACTTATCTTCTTCACTTAAATTGAAGCAGACCTCACAACGCATGACGAGACGTTTGACATCGAGAATCGCTTGGACGAGTTCATCAGCCTCGTTCTGATTCGACATCAAGACATGACTTGCCAGTCGTTCTGCCGACTTCTTGCCGATTCCTGGTAATTTTGAAAAACGATCAATCAATCGGGCGAACGCAGCCCCAAATGGGTGAGTGACTTCGAAACCATCCTTGCTCATAGTCCATTCCGTAATCAATATCGCGGCTAGCGTTGTGTGGAGAGAAAGTACAGCCGTCATCCTCGGGTGACCACTGAGGTGTGTCACTTTATGGGGAGGGATTTGTATCTGTGGGGTTCAGTTGCTCCATCATTTGTTCCATACCAGGCAGATCCATACCGCCGGTAATTTCTGCCATCTGTTCTGCGGCTGCTTGCTTTGCAAGATTCAGAGCATCATTGGTTGCAGCGGCGACGAGATCTTCAAGCATCTCTCGGTCATCAACATTCAGCAGTTTTTCGTCAATGCGTACCGCAAGAATTTTTTGCTGACCGTTCGCTTCAACACCAACCATGCCACCACCAGCCGCCCCTTTCACTCGAACTTCGACAAGCTTAGCTTCCATCTCGCCCATACGAGATTTCATCTCCTGCGCTTGCTTCACCATATTGGCAATATTTCCGAGTGATTTGAACACAGCCTAACTCTCCTGATTTTCCGAAGGTTTTCCCATCGGCTGAACTTTGACCAAATTCGCCTTGAATAACTCGACTGCCTGATGAACCAGAGGATCATTCACAGAACTGAAATCAGCCGCGATTACTCGCGGAGACTGTTCTGGCTTCGGCTTCTCCTCATTTCTTAATGGTTCTTCTGGCTTCGAATCACGGCCAACACTAATGCGTATGTGTATAGGTCGCCCTGCCAACTCAGAAGCCGTATTTTCTATCAAACGAAGGTTTTCTGGCTTCTCACAGTATCGCCTGGAAAGATCATAGTTCACCGGAAAGAAGATTTCCAGTTGATTTGGCTCGATAATTGCAGATTCGACGCTCGAGGAAAGGTGCAATTTCACCTTATCTTCGATTTTCGCAATCATTTGCGCGATGAACTCTCGTCGATTTTCATCAGATAAATCGAGAACCATGCACTCTTCTGAGGCATCAATGTTCGCAGGACTGTCAGATTCATCAGTTACGGGACTTTTTTTTTGAGCCCCGACAGAGGTATTGGAGATATCTGATTGGGTATTTAAAGCGACGCTGTTCGTCTGGCCAATCATCAAAGGTTGACCCTTTTCCAAAGCCTTCAAAGCAACCGCCAAGGTTTTGAGATCGCCAAGATGACATAACCGAATCAACGCTAACTCCGAAATGGGGCGAAAGTTAATTGACCGTCCCATCTGAGTTTTCGCCTCCGCAAGAATTTGCATGGCAGTCACGATCGTTACCAGTCCCCAGTGATCAGCTTGTTTTTGCAACACTGATCTCTGAGAGTTAAAAACGGCTTGAAGAGATACTTTTTCTGCTCCAGAAGCAACGATCATCAAATCGCGTGTGTAGGTAAGAATCTGGTTAAAGAATTCAGTGAGCTGAACTCCAGAGCTTAATGTTTCGTCTAACTTCTCAAGAAGTTGAGCAGGCTTTCGAGAGACGATGGCGTCATACACAGTGATCAACTGATCGTCTCCCGCCGTTCCCAGTAAGCGGTGCACATCATCCGCGGACAAATTACTGTCCCCAAATGCCAACAATTGATCGAACAGAGACTGACTATCACGCATCGACCCGGCTGCTCGACGCGCGACTAAATCAAGAGCTTCCTCATCGACCGTGTACCCTTCCGCTTCGGCAATTTGTCGAAGACGTTCCGTGATACTCGAAGTTTCAATGGATGAAAAATCAAAACGCTGACAGCGCGAGAGAATTGTGTCGGGGACTTTTTGAGGCTCGGTCGTACAAAACACGAATTTCACATTAGGTGGCGGCTCTTCCAGCGTTTTGAGCAGTGCGTTGAAGGCCTCGGTCGTCAACATGTGAACTTCATCGATGATGTAGACTTTGTATTTTGACCGCATCGATTTGACGCTGACATTGGCTCGAATGTCTCGAATATCGTCAATCCGACGATTCGACGCTCCGTCGATTTCCAAAACATCCACATCATGTCCAGAAGAAATGCTGGTGCAGACTTCACACTGATTGCAAGGAACCGCGTCTTTTGCCTGAGGGCAGTTCAATGTCTTCGCAAGAATACGTGCCGTCGATGTTTTGCCTACTCCACGGGCACCTGTAAACAAGTAAGCATGAGCCACGCGCCCGCCACGAATTGCGTTTTGCAACGCTTGGGCGATGTGTTGCTGCCCAACAACATCTCCAAACTCTTGTGGCCGAAACCGTCGAGCAAGAACCGTATAATGCGACGTTTCCGTCATCGCGTATCACCGTTTTCTGTGTGTAATAAAATCATGATGGGTATCTCCCGCGAACCCCCATCATAGACGAATCATGTGTTGAGCGTAGAGAATGCACCAAGAATTCACGCGAATTCTCCGACAAAATTGCGCACGAAAAAGGGAGTAAAACGCTACCTCCGCATACACCTGAGACGGAATGCTTAGGGCTGCTTCAGTTACGACCTGACCCGGTTCACAAGGCCCCACCGTAATTGGAGGCAGCGTTTTACTCCCTACAAACATAATTATGAAGAATTTGGCGGGGAAATCAAGCAGCTCGAAGAAATGAACTAAACCATGTCAGATCTTCAAATCTGTCCATTTGCCCCATAAATATCGATATGTGTAGAGTCCCGCTTTGAGGCAGACATCTGAAAACATCCCCACCCAGGCGCCCAGAAGTCCCCATCCGAGAACCACTCCACAGAAATACGCAACTGGCAAACGAACGAAAACCACCCCCACAAAAGAGATGATCATCGGAGAGCGAGTATCACCGGCACCACGCAGGGATGTACTGAAAATGATGGCCGCCGCCAAAGGCAACTGAAAGAGTGCCATAAAACGAAAAGCAGGTACTCCAACTGCCGACACTTTGGGTTCGTCGCTCATCATCCGATAGATTTCATCCGCGCCAAAGAAAAACACAATCGTCAAAAGTATCATGAAAACGGAGCATTGCTTTAAGGCCACGACTCCTGCCTGTCTGGCACGCTCTGGCTTCATGGCTCCCAATGCTTGTCCCACGGCTGTTGAGGCTGCCAATCCCCAGGCAAACGCAGGCAGGAACGAGATTGCTTCAACACGAATCCCGATGACGTGGGCTGCAAAAACATATGATTCACCTGGATTCGCTTCCAAACGCGAGATAATTATTAAAAAGAAAAATTGTCCAATCCAGACAATTCCGTTGTCGATGACAGCAAGGCTTCCAATCCTCAAAATTCGGCTGACATATTCATCCATCAACCCAAACTTGGAACTGTCCCATTTGAGTGAGCCGCTTCCCCGGATGAGACACGCGACCATCGCCAGGCTTCCACATATTTTTGCCGAGACCGTCCCCGCCACAATTCCGTCAACGCCCCACGTTGTAACCCAATCTTCTGCGAGACCGACATTTTGTCCCAAGCCATAAACCAAGACGGTTGAGACGACAATGTTCACCAGATTCATAAAACCGAGAATGTACATTGGCATCCGCATGTTTCCCGCACCACGCAGAGCTGCGGCCCCTATAAATGTCATCCCGGAAAACAGATGACCAAGTGAATCAAATCGTAAATAGCGTACCGCGATCACGTACGCTTCTCCCTGCATATTGAGCAGGTGAGCCAGTGTTGGCGCTGCGACATAAAACGCAACGGCAATAATAACTCCAATAACACCCGCCAGAGAAAGAGAGCGATTCAGAAATATATTGGCGTCGGTATATTTTTTCTCTCCATAATGCCTGGCAATCAGCGCTGTTGTTCCCGTCCCGACAAGACCAAACAACATCGAGGCCAGCCAACCGACGTATGAAGTAATCCCGATGGCTTTGGTAGCGTGTTCAGAAAGTCGCCCCGCGAGGATGACATCGTAAAAACCAACCAGAAACGCCAGAAAGTTTTCCAGAAGAATGGGCAATGCCAGATAGAAAATCACGCGCGGCAGTGGGCCGTTGATGATATCTGCTTTTTCCTTGGGGAGTGTCTCACTCATCCTGTAGACGATGCCCCAAGTCATGAAGACAGTATCGAATCAACCCAGCCGCTTCGCGAGATTCACGATGTGAAGCATCACTGGTCACCGGAATCCGCTTTCCAGCAGCGATTAGGATACATGAGACGCCTTTCGATTTGGATGTTCGTGAGGAACTGTTTGAATTGTTTTTTAAATTTGAGAGTGCTCCACCATGTTTAATCAGGACTTCCGTTATAGAAGAGGTGGAAAAACTCATCGTATAGCCCACAGGCCCCAAACACCATTTTGCCCGACTTCGATCTGTGCCTATTGTTAAGCGAAAACCGCCAAATAACGCAAAGAGTGAAAAAAGAATGAGACCCACTCCCACTAAATGAAATGGAAGCGTAAATAGCAACATGACGATCCCCATGACATCACCGAATGTCGCAACTGAAAACGTAAAAAATGAGATGAAAGTCTCCCACAATAGACCAAACACCAGCAAACACCCCCCGCTCGAACTGTTATCGGCCAAATTTCGGAGAGAATATTTCAGCAACCATTCACCTGTGCTTCGCCTTGAGATCGACAGAAAGGAATCAGATGCAATTTCCTCTGGCGTGATGACTTCACGAATTTGTGCCGAGACAATTTTCCCAGAGTTTTTCTCCCAGAGAACTCCGCATTCAGAACACGACTCAGAGCTTTCATCGAGCAAAGTCGTCCCACAAGCAGGACACACAAAACCGAGATCGGCATTACCGAACATATCACGAGTTGCCGCTGAACTGCCTTCCTGCTTTCCGCAACTCCAAGCGATAAACGTATTTGCTGTCTCGACATACCACTCCTTCATCTCTTTCGAGAGTCCTATTCCGAAAGAAATCTTTTGCCCATCGGTCTCGACCTCTACTCGATAAACGGGAGTATTATTTTCCTGATAGGCCTCGACTAATCGAGCCTGAGTTTTTGAATCGAGTGGAATCTCGACCGTCTTTTTGCGAGAGAAGAAGATGCTCTGATGGACGGCCCGATCACGAGAAAGAAACAAGTACCCCCGCGTGTATTTCATTTTAATCGCGAAGTACAACATCACCAAGCCGATCAACCAGAAAGCTCCCAGCACCCCAAAGATGAAGATCGGGACGTCGTCTCCTTCTCCGTACAATTTGGCAAAACCAAATCCTCCGGAAACCGCTCCAGTGATCAACAACCAAATTACTCCGAAACAACCTAACGAGTTAGCACGTTTCCCACCGGAGGGAATAGAAAGCATCAATCGGTCGTTGGTAGCTTCGAGAATTTCCGCCTTTGATTCATAAGGTGGGGAGTCAATCTTGTAATCAACATCTAGTTCTAGATGCGACGTGATCTTGTCAACTTCCGTTTGCAAATGGCAAGTCGGACATTTTGTGGGGACAGCCCCCCTCTGATAATCGATGGTGCTTCCACAGCGTGGACACTCAATGATGTCTGACATTTTTCCAGTCCTGGGCTGTTGTCTATCGATTCAGAAGCAGAAACCAGATGCTATCAACAGGAACGTATACTCGCACTCAAGAGATCATTTTTTCCTGCTGCAACATATCGATGGCCTCTGAAATGCCAGTCACTGACGAATCCAGCACTTCTTTTGAATGCACCGCGGACATAATCGCTCCCCAGCCCATCAGATCCACACCGTTTATCAGCGTTGCTGACCGAAAGGAGCGTGTCAATTCACGAGAAATCGGTTGATCAATCAGTCGATGCTCATTTTTATAAGGCAGAAAATGATCACTTTCAGGCATAACCCCCCGATAATTGGGGAGAATCTTTGTGAGAGAAAAGTCTCCATAGGCAACCCAGTTCACGCCTTTTTCAGAAAACATCCGATTCAATTGTTCCCGGAAATATCGAGCAGATTCATTGGCGACCTCACAGGCACTTCCGCTTTGAATTTCTCGAAGAGCGGCAATCCCCACTGCCGCAGATAGAGGATTTCCATTGTAGGTTCCAGGATGTTTCATCTTGAGACCGCTGGGATGCTCGTACTCCAGGTATTCAAGCAAGTCAGCTCGACCCGCTAAACAACCTCCCGGCAATCCTCCCGCGAGAATCTTCGCCAATGTTGTCAGATCGGGAGTGACTTCATATTCCTGTTGAGCACCACCCGGACTGACGCGGAACCCGGTAATGACTTCGTCGAATACTAACAAGACTCCAAAGCGATTCGTCAACTCACGGAGTTGTCTTAAATACTCTCCTCGAATCGGCACCGCCCCCCAGCGTCCTCCCGTCGGTTCAAGAATGACACAGGCAGGTTCATGCTCGGCAATCGCTCGCTCCACCGCAGAAATATCATTGGGAGGAACGACAACAAGATCATCATGGACAGATGCAGAAATTCCTGGTTGTCGCCAGTTGCCATCTGCTGGAGTTCCATCGGCAGCAGGAATCAACTGGTCGTGCCAGCCATGAAAATGACCAGCCAGCTTGAGCACCTTGGAACGCCCCGTCGCAATGCGAGCCAACCGCAAGGCCATCAGTGTCGCCTCCGTTCCACTATTTGTAAAACGGACTTTTTCCGCAGATGGAACTAACTCAACGACCAACTGCCCCCACTCTGCCTCCAACTCATGCGATGCTGAGTAGTGCGTCCCTTTGAGAATCTGGTCTTGAACTGCTTTCACAACATTTGGATGCCCGTGCCCCAAGATGAGCGAACCATGCCCCATCCAGAAATCAATAAGGCGATGCCCCTCAAGAGTCGTTTTGTAACAACCATCAACTTCTGTGACACACACTGGAAAGGGCTCGTGATGACGGGCATCGTGCGTGACACCATTGGGGAAGATTCGTCTCGCCCTCTGCGATTGTCGCTCAGAGAGATAAAAACGCTCCCGATATTTCATCTCAATCTGAGAGATTCCCACAACATGCCCTTTTCAAATTAGCTTGATGCTTCACATTGCACGACTTGCGAATACCAGATTACATCTAACAGAAGTGAATAGAAAATGTATGTTCCCCCCCAGTTCCCCGCAACAAAGTCGTCCCAAGCTCTTCGCAATAATTTCGTATCTAATGCTTGACGATTATGTGCCGATTCAGACAAAACAAGATCTTCAATCATCGGCCGAAGACTGCCTTTTAACCACTCATTCAGTGGAATCGGGAAGCCTTTCTTGGGGCGAGACATCTCATTGGGAAATTTTCGCCCCATCGTTTTGCGCAAAATATACTTTCCGGTACCGTTTTGTGCGATTTTAAGATGAGACGGTAAGCTCGCCGCAAACTTGGCCAACTCCACATCCAAAAATGGACAACGAAGTTCCACAGAGGCCGACATGCTCATTTTATCCGATTTTTGCAACAGCGACTCCGCTAAATGCCACTCGATATCAAACGATGTCAACTCCATCAACACATCAGGATGCGACGTGTAAAGGTCATGCGCCAAACGGCGACACATTTCAGGAATGCCATTTAACTGTGCTGTAGTCAACCCTCTTGGAGTCCGCAAATCTCCCGGAAATCCATTCGACAAGACTGACGCAATACGTGGCCCCGGTGTCATTCCCGCCGCATACATAAATCGATTAAATTTCGAATGAGGATATCGTTCGGGAGGCTTCACCAACCACAACATCATTTTTCGATAGAGTGCAGTGCGGGCCAGCGTCTCACGTCCACCTTGATAAGAACCCTCATACCCTGCAAATAACTCGTCTGCCCCCTCACCTCCTAAGAGAACAGTCACGTCTTCACTCGCGCTTGCAGACCGCCATGACTGCAAATGCGGCAGGATCTCCAACGGGTTCATCAAGATGCCAAGCCACACTCTCCAAACTCTCTCGAAATATATTTTCAGAAACCATGACCTCTGTATGCCCAGAAGAGTTGATGTCCTTCGCCGTTTGTGCGGCCGCTTCGAGCTCGCTCTCTTCGTCCGCATGAAACCCCGCCGTATAGGTACGCACATTCTGATTGAGATTCTGGTCGGCATAGTAGGCAATCGTTCGACTATCCAAACCGCCTGAGAGTAATAGCCCCATTGGGACATCCATGCGCAGATTCATCTTCATCGAGTCATGCAATAACTCATCAAGCCGGTCAACCGCATCCGACTCGCTCATGGACACTTGAGGGCAATCAGGATATCGCCAATATCGAACGGGATCAGAAACTCTCCCAATCTTCAAATCATAAGTAAGGTAGTTGGCGGGCTTCAGCTTCATAATATTTTTGAAGTGGGTTCGTCCAGGGCCCACTTTCAACCAGACCAAATATTCTTCAAATGCAAGAGGGTCTTGCTCTCGAGATACTTCAGGATGCACCAACAACGATTTCAATTCCGATGACCAAGCAAAGAACCCGTCGGAAGCGTGATAATACAAAGGCTTTTGACCAAAATGATCGCGTACCAGTATCATTCGTGATTGACGAAAATCAAACAATGAAATCGCGAACATTCTACGTAGTTTCTGAAACATCGCACAGCCGTATTCTTCATACAAATGCACAAGAACTTCGGTGTCAGATTCTGTCCGAAACTGATGGCCCCGTTTGATCAGCTCGGAACGCAACTCTCGATAGTTGTAGATTTCTCCATTAAAAAGAACAGCAATTGTTTGATCTTCGTTCCAGATCGGCTGATCTCCGCTTGCCAAATCAATGACTGACAAACGACGCATCCCTGCATAGAGACCAAGTTCAGCCTTAACCAGTCGCCCCTCAGCATCAGGGCCACGATGAATGATTCGGCGCAACATTTCGGTGAGGCGTGAGTCGCTTTCATCTATGGCAATCTGCTGACTGACAAACCCTGTCACACCGCACATTTCAGACCACCTAACTCATCAGTTTGGTATTGTATGTTGCACATTTTTTTGATTTTCATATCCGTTATTGGCTTGTTTGCGTCACATGCCGATAGATGTCCATCGTTTTCTCGGCAATACTGGCCCAATCATGTTCTTCTCGCCAAGGGCGGGCGGAATGATAATCAACATCCAGTTCCAGCGCGCGTTTTAACTGACTTTCCAACGAGTCCATGCACGAGAACCGTAGCACGCGTGAGTTTGGCTCTCCCAACTCAATACTGGTGAGCCTCTCCGGCAGCAAAACGGGAATCCCGAGAGCGCGAGGAGGATGAATCGACCCCGAAGTCAGTATCTGTCGATAGTTATAAAGGCAACAATCGGCGAGAGACAACCATTGTTGTAACTCTTCGCTGGTCACAAATTCGAGTCGAAATGTGATGTTCTCATTCGTTCCGGCAATACTTCTTAAGGAAGCACCGTATTGAGAAGAATCAGGGCGTCCCACAATGACAAGTTGATACGCGGGTTGATGTTGATTCCAAAACTTGATGACTTCCTCGATCCCTTTATAGGGACTGACTGCTCCGAACATCAAACATATCGGCCTCTCAAGAGACCATTCTAGTTGGGATGCCGCATCTTTCCTTGTGGGCAATTACGGATAAGTTCCGGTACTTCTCCATGCCGAATCACTCGAATTTTCTCACTGTCGATTTGAAACTCCGCAGAGAGTTCCTTAACCGCTGTATCTGAGTGTGCGATGATTGTATCCGCCCTGTCATACATCGCCTTGAGATTTTGCTTGAGAAGTTCGGTACGTGGGTAATTGTGGGGATAGATGTTGTGTGCCGTAACCACTAATGCACGTGACCGACACGCGAGTGTCAGATCATACACGAATCTTGCTTGACGAAAGGCATACAGTTTTTGGCCTGGATTCCCCAGATAGGCTTCGGGCCAATGCAAATGCAGGATGCTCTTGTCAGGGAACGATTTCATGCCTCGCATCAATGGAAACACACGTCGATAATGACTGAGATACTCGACTTGAACTCCCAGTTTCTGGAGCGACTCTCCCAAATGATGCTGGTAAGAATTCCCAGCCCTCCAATCTGGAGCAAAGACGGTTGTCAGAAGATTCTCATTGGCCATATTGGAAGATCAACTTACATTTCAACGATTGACGTAACAATCACTCAAAGGACCAAATTTTTAACCGGGTGGCCAGTTCAACTTTCTTCCCCCAAACAGATGGATATGAAGATGATCGACTGATTGGCCACCATCCTCCCCACAATTTACGGCAATTCGATATCCGCCAGAGAGCCCCAAGCTTTTGGCAACTTCACGGACTTTGAGCAGAAGATGTCCCATCAGAAGCTGATGATCTGAATCCAGTTCATCCAATGAGACGATTTGCTCTTTAGGAATGATCAGGACGTGGGTCGGGGCCTGTGCGTTAATATCTCTAAAAGCGAGACATAAGTCATCTTCGTAGACAATATCGGCAGGGATTTCACGATTGATAATTTTGTGAAAAATCGTCATGTATGGCTCCTCGAAATGCGTGTTTTACAGCATATCGACCAACCTAAACTGTTTGCAACACTCACTTTTTGTTTGATCACAGACTATGATTTTATCCCGCAGGTTGAAAGATTAACAATTGCTTAACATTATGAAGAGCCCGATCTTAACAATTCACCCCTATGATCCTCAGCCATGAATTCAGGAGAGCCCTCGACAAGTTCTCACACCCAAATCATTCAGACAGGACTTGTTAAACAATGAACAAAACGAAAACGACATGTAATTTTGTGTCTCTACTGGCCTTGGGACTTTTAATTCCCCTTACCTATTCTGGCTGCACGGTTGAAGAAGAAAATGCTGGAACCAGCAGTTCGGGTTCTAACAACGGCTTGAGTGGTGAGATCGCCATCGACGGCTCAAGCACAGTGTTCCCTGTCAGTTCAGCAGTTGCTGAAGAATTTCAAAAATTACATCCCGATGTAAGCGTGATTGTGAACTCCTCAGGTACAGGTGGTGGATTCAAATCATTTGCTCGTGGGGAAACCGCCATTAGCGATGCCTCACGTCCAATTAAAGAAGAAGAGGGCAAACTGTGCAAAGAAAACGGAATTGACTTCATCGAACTTTCCGTAGCGATTGATGGCTTAACCGTCATGGTCAATCCCGAGAATGACTGGTGTAAAGCTCTCACTGTCGCTCAGTTGAAAGCGATCTGGGAAAAAGACAGCAAAATCACAAAATGGAGCGATCTCGACCCAAGCTGGCCTGATCACGAAATCAACCTGTATGGACCTGACACAGACTCAGGAACTTACGACTACTTCGTCGAAGAAATTTGTGGAGAAGAAGGTAGCCGTAGTGATTACACCGCGTCTTCAGACGACAACATCCTGGTCCTGGGGATTGCCGAAAGCAAATATGCTCTGGGCTACTTCGGTTACGCTTATTACATCGAAAACAAAGAGAAGCTGACCGCCATCGGAGTTTCGCCATCCGACAAAATTGAAGATGCCGTGGTTCCCACTGATGAAACTGTGGAAAGTGGTGACTATACACCGCTGTCACGCCCGCTGTTCATCTATGTGAGCAACAAAGCACTCGCACGACCAGAAGTTGCTGAGTTTATCGACTTCTACCTGCAGAGTGGCCAAGAATATGTCAAAGAAGTCGGATATGTTTCTCTCAAAGAGAGCATCGTTGAAGAAATGAAAGCTCGCGTTGAAGCCGCAAAGAGCGGTGGAGAATCAACGGAAGACGCTAAAGCTGATACTGAAGAGTAGTCACTTTCGATGTATAACACATCACAATTACTCGGGATGATCTCTTTTCGGCACTAATGCCGAAAAGAGTCTCCCGATTAACCTCATCATCAATAAGGCGATTCCTTGTCGTCATCACCATCTCCACCATCAACAGACCGTTCGCTCGAATTCCGGCGAACGTGGACGCGTACCCGCGAGCAACTGATTAAGTTCGTTTTACTGCTGTGTGCGTTACTCTCAATTCTCACGACAATCGGAATATTGTACGTTCTATTGACGAACGCGGTTTACTCGCCGAACAGTAAAGCGACTGCCTTCTTTCAGGAAGTTTCCATCTGGGACTTCGTCACAGATACAAAATGGACCCCACAATACGCACAGGATCGCCATTTTGGAATTCTGCCGTTATTGATTGGAACCCTCAAAATCACGGGGATCGCTGCACTTATCGGATTACCCATCGGCCTTGCCGGTGCTGTATATCTCTCCGAGTATGCTGCACCTCGCACACGAAATATGATCAAACCAACTCTGGAAGTCCTTGCAGGAATTCCGACTGTTGTTTATGGATATTTTGCCCTCATCTTTATCACCCCCTACATTTTGCGGCCCATCTTTTCAGACCTACTCGGTTTTGAAGTTAAGATATTCAATGCGGCCAGTGCAGGAATTGTCGTAGGAATCATGATCATTCCCATGGTCTCTTCGTTGAGTGAAGATGTGCTACGGTCCGTCCCCCGCAGTTTGCGTGAAGCGGGATACGCCTTGGGGGGAACACGTTTCGATGTCTCCACGAAAATTGTGGTACCAGCGGCCTTGTCGGGCATTATCGCTTCATTTCTGTTGGCAATTTCAAGAGCAGTCGGTGAGACAATGGCTGTCACGATTGCTGCCGGTCTCTACACAAGCAACTCACTGAATCCATTTGAACCTTCACAAACAATGACCGCCTATATTGTGAATGTTAGCTCTGGCGACACTCCCGTTGGCTCCATCGAATACAAAAGTCTGTATGCCGTTGCCTTCACTTTGTTTCTCGCCACATTGGCAATGAATATTCTCTCTCAATGGGTCTTGAAACGGTTTCGAGAGGAATATCAATGAGCAACAATCGAGGAGAATTCAATTCCAAAATCAATTCACGCCATCGAACCAGTAAACTCTTTGAACTGTTTTGTCTCAGTGCGGTCTTATTGGCTCTAGTCGTACTGTGCGTGCTGTTGTTTAGCGTGATCTCCAAAGCATGGGGCTGGGTTGATGTTGATTTTCTCACCAGTCACCATTCTCGAAAACCTGAGGACGCCGGAATCAAAGCCGCTTTATGGGGAAGCCTATGGCTTATTTTATTGACTGGCTTATTTTCGATTCCCATTGGGGTCGGAGCAGCATTGTACCTTGAAGAATATTCTCGCAAAAATCGATTGACGACTTTCATTCAAGTTAATCTATCGAATCTTGCCGGAGTCCCCTCCATTGTGTATGGAATTCTCGGCCTGACCGTTTTCGCACGAATGTTTGATATGTTCCCCGGTGAACAACAATCCGTGATGACAATTTCACTTCTGATCACAGACCTTTCAATTCCTCTTCCCTTTGGCCCAACGCTGATTACAGGCGCGATGACATTGAGCCTTTTGATTTTGCCTGTTGTGATCATATCTTCCCAGGAATCGTTACGGTCAGTCCCCCCTTCTCTACGTCATGCGTCTTTAGCTTTGGGGGCGACTGAATGGCAAACAATTCGTAGTCAGGTCCTTCCAGCCGCACTTCCCGGCATTGCCACGGGAGTGATTCTTTCACTCTCCAGAGCTATCGGGGAAACCGCACCACTTTTAATGGTCGGGGCCGCATCCTTTATCACGGCAACACCGGGTGGCATTGACGGTATGGGAGATATTTTGACGAACCCGGGAAGCTTGCTTGAAGTTCCTTTCAGCAAATACACATGTATGCCCATGCAAATTTATAATTGGGTCAAATTTGCAAAAGTAGAGTTTCAGGAATATGTGACCTCCGCAGGGATCGTTGTGTTGCTTGGTGTTTTACTGCTGATGAACGCCACTGCTGTTTACATCCGCATGCGATTCCAAAATAAAATTCAGTGGTGATATCATGAATCAACCTTCGCATAACTCCACAAAACCAGAATCAGATTCTCCGGGCCTCAAACAGTCTGCCCCGCTAGAGGAGACTGCCAACAATGACGAGTCAACAAACGCATCACCGAAACGATCATTAGTCAGCGGCAGCAATTTTGATCGCTCGAAGCCAGACAATAAAAACGCTTCCACGATGATTGACGTCCGAGACGTCAATTTTTACTACGGTGATGTCCAGGCATTGTTCAACGTCAACTTGACCGTTCCCGAGAAGTCAGTAATGGCTCTAATTGGCCCTTCAGGATGTGGAAAGTCAACATTTCTTAGAACACTGAACCGCATGAATGACATCATTGATGGGACACGGGTCGAAGGAACAATTAAACTCGAAAACCAGAATATTTACGACCCCACAATTGATGTTGTTGCACTTCGCAGTCGTGTAGGGATGGTGTTCCAAAAGTCGACGCCGTTTCCGAAATCAATTTTCGACAACATCGCATTCGGACCACGACTTTCTGGAACGACCAGCAAATCGAAGCTGACTGAAATCGTAGAACGATCACTCCAGCAAGCCGCATTATGGGATGAAGTCAAAGATCGCCTCAGCGATTCTGCAATGGCACTTTCAGGCGGACAACAACAGCGCCTCTGCATTGCCCGCACGCTGGCAACGAATCCTGAAGTGATTCTGATGGACGAACCTGCCTCCGCTCTCGACCCCGCCTCAACAGCGAGAATTGAAGACTTGATTTTCGAGTTACGCAAACAGTACACAATCGTCATTGTCACACATAACATGCAACAAGCCGCGCGTGTCAGCCAATACACAGCGTTCTTTTACCAAGGACGGTTGATTGAAGTTGGCCCGACGAAGGAACTCTTCACAAACCCAACAGAAAAACAAACTGAAGACTACATCACCGGGCGGTTTGGATAACAATTCAGATGACGACTTCAAGTTCCACATCTGCGCATACTGGGGAAATCAAAACATGTCCATACATTTAATTCGCGACCTTGAAAACTTGCATCGGGATATCCTTTCGATGTGTGCCAATGTCGAGGAAATGATTTACATCGCCGTGCAGGGTTTATCACAACCGAGTGCCGAACTTGGAACCGACTTACTTGAACGCGACAAATTCATCGACCGCATGGATGTGAAGATCGAGGAAGACTGCCTCAAAATCCTCGCTTTACATCAGCCTGTTGCGATTGATTTGCGACGCATCACGACCGTCATGAAAATCACGGGTGAACTTGAAAGAGTCGCAGATCTCGCGGTCAACATCGCGGAACGAGCCTGTAGTTTAATGAACATCGAAAGCATGAACGTCCCTGCTCGATTACAGGAAATGGCAAAAAATACCCTGGAAATGCTACATCACAGCATTGATTCATACGTCGAATTGGATAGTCAACTTGCTCAACAAGTCATTCAAGAAGATTCCAGAATCGATGAAATGAATCGGGGAATCATTCTTGAACTGACAGAATTGATGCAAACAAACAACCATCACGTTGAAGCTGGACTTCATCTCTTTTCTTCTTCACGCCATATCGAACGAATCGCCGACCATGCCACAAACATTGCGGAGGATGTTGTATATCTTGTCGAAGGCGAAATTGTTCGGCATCGAATGAACCTGGAAACACATTCTGAAACATGAATGTTTGTAATTATATATCGCGTTTCACATCACTCATTAGAGGAATCATTTGCCATGCCCAAGCAAAAAATACTCATCGTTGAAGACGAGCGCGATCTGGCAGAAGTCCTGACCTATAACCTCACAAAAGAGGGTTATGAAGTCCTCACCGCAAGTGACGGTAAAGAAGGACTTCAACGTGCGCAATTAAATCAACCTGATTTGGTCGTTCTCGATCTCATGTTGCCAGTCATGGATGGACTCGAAGTGTGTCGACAAATAAGAAGCGATTCCCGTACACAGGGCATTCGCGTTTTGATGCTGACGGCTCGTAGTGAAGATGTCGATGAAATCGTTGGATTCAACATGGGTGCCGACGATTATGTGACAAAGCCGTTCAAGGTCAAACCTCTCGTACATCGCATCAAGGCGCTTCTACGGCGCGGCTCCGATACCGATTCAGAATCTGAAATCATTGTCGCACATGGTGTTGAAGTTGACCGCGTCAATCACGTTGCCAAATGCAGCGATGAGGAATTATTGCTTACACCCACTGAGTTCCGATTGCTCTGGACATTCGTTAGACAACCCGGTCGACCGTTCTCTCGTCATGAATTGATGGATACTTCTCGCGGCGAAGATGCGAATGCATTAGAACGCACAATTGATGTTCATATCCGTGCATTGCGCCAGAAGCTCGGCAACCAATCAGGGTTAATCGAAACTGTGAGAGGAATCGGATACCGGTTTCGACCAGTAAGTGTCGCAAACTCAAGCGTGTCTTAGTAACCGAAACCTTTCATGATTCAACATGCAGCGTCATATTTTTGATGGAATCTTAAAATCCACCGCCCGCAAATCCATTGAATAAGAAATTGAATTGCAAGAGGTTCAATGACGCGTTGTAAAGTTCTTCAATAATGGTGTATTGAACAATAATGGTGTCTTCAGGTTGAATCAGAATTCTCTGACTTGGGTCAACTAAAGCTCGATTCAGATCAACTCGGATTGCCATTTGCCCACCGTTACACAGCTTACGCAGGATGATGGCTTGCGAAGGCGGCTTTCCGGCAGCAACTGTTGGGCTACCCGAACCTGATCCGATCGAAGAGACTCCTGCACCCGCAGATCCGACAAATCCTCCGGCCTTTGCAATGGCACCGAGAATATCCAAGTCCTCATCTCTAGGAAGAAGATATTCACCACCTTGCAACGCACCACCCGTGTAATACTTCTCCCGGTCCCGAGATTCAATCATCAAAATGTCGCCGGTTTGCAACACAATGTCTTCTTGATCAAACCGTGGAGGTTGTGAGGGATGATATCGTAGTGGGATCCTGACAACATTCGGATCTTCAGGGATGGGTGGTGAACAAAAACAAGGATCACGACCAGCAGCAACTTGTGCCAATATTTGATCACGGTGAAAACCAGATTCAAACATTCCACGATATATTACAATCTCATTCTTCGCATCAGTACCGGGCATTCCTCCCGTTTCATTTAATGCGTGTAAGACATCATTCTCATAGGCATCAAGGTCAATATTGTCCCCACGCCCACGCTTACTCACATCTTCTACCCCTCCTGCTTCCTCGCGTACAACAAGAACTCTAAACTGTCGTTTACGGATCAAGGTTACGATGATTTTCGCAGAGACTTGCCCATCTTCCAGAGTCAGAATATTTTGCTTAACCGTGTATTCATTCTCAATCAGTCGATCAACTTCATCGAGGGTTTTACCTTCGACATAGATATCATTGACGAATGGCAAGCTAATCGTACCATCATCACGAATTGGAATTGGGAAGCCGACAGCAGGCGGATCATCGCCGTCTTCAGGAAAATGAACTGGAGGCGATTCCTCTTCGCTACCGAGAACATTTTCAATGTAGATCCCTAATACATCCCCCGCTGACAAAAGATACACTGAAGTGGACCCCAATATTTGGACCACGGGTTAAGAGAGAATATTTGCGTTTTGATCGGTAAAAATGGAGCCCATTCAGGATTCAATTGACCGAGGAAAATCA
>Ga0222718_10000538_pt1 | contig 38753 bp, 42 predicted proteins | sample C33_27DmetaG_FD_165045 | JGI IMG/M metagenome (GOLD analysis project Ga0222718, IMG submission 165045) | Estuarine water microbial communities from San Francisco Bay, California, United States - C33_27D | ecosystem: Environmental > Aquatic > Marine > Unclassified | place: USA: California...
CCTGACTGGATGGTCGAATACGCACAAACATCGGAGGACAGAGGGCTTGAGGCGATCATTGCGGGAGCTGGAGGCGCCGCTCACTTACCGGGCATGGTCGCTGGCCACACGATCGTTCCCGTCGTCGGTGTTCCCATCAAGAGCCGGTCACTCAACGGGATTGACTCGTTGCTTTCCATCGTCCAGATGCCAGCTGGTGTGCCGGTAGCCACGATGGCGATCGGCGATGCCGGTGCCACCAACGCTGGTTTTTTCGTGGTCGCAATGTTGGCTCGGCACGACAGCTCCATGGCCCAGGCCCTTCGAGACTTCCGGGCACAACGGGCATCACAGGTCCGATCGATCGAGCTCGAACGCTGATCTGATGTCCTCTGCGCCCCTCGGACCCGGAACCACCATTGGAATCGTCGGAGGCGGACAACTCGGTCGGATGCTCGCGCAGACCGCCCGCCAACATGGTTACGGCGTGGCTGTGTTCACCGGAGGTGGCTCCGGCTCGCCGGCCGGTGTACTTGCGGATCGCGAGTTCTCTGGATCCTTCGATGACCCCGACGAGGTCGCCGGATTCCTCGCCATGGTCGATGCGTTGACGTGGGAGTTCGAGAATGTCGACCCTGCACTAGCTGATGCCGCCGAAGCGATGGGCGTTGTGGTGCGTCCGTCCGGTTCGATCATCGCAGTTGCTCAGGATCGCGAGCTGGAAAAACAGGCCCTCACCGCTGCCGGCGTGGGTGTCTCTCCCTGGCGCTCGGCCGAAACACTCGCCGATCTCGAGGTGGCGGTAGATGCGTTGGGGGTGCCGGTGATCGCAAAAACAGCGCGATTCGGCTACGACGGCAAGGGCCAGGTTCGCATCAACAACCGAGACGAGATCGCTGCAGCCTGGGATTTGCTGGGCGGTGCCCGCCTCGTCGTCGAGTCGCTGATCTCGTTCGATCGTGAGCTCAGCGTGGTGGTCGCGCGCGGCATCGACGGCGAGATTGTCGACCATGGCGTAATGGAGAACACGCACGTCAACCACATCATTGACACCACGGTGGTGCCTGCGATGGTCGACGCGGCCACCGCAGAGGCTGCTCGCAAGACGGCCCACATGGTTGCCGAGGGACTTGAGCTCGTCGGTGTTTTGTGCGTCGAATTGTTTGATACCGCCGAGGGGCTTCTCGTCAACGAGATTGCCCCGAGACCGCACAACAGCGGTCATTGCACGATCGAAGCGGCGGCTGCTGGGCAATTCGAACAGCAACTCCGAGCCGTCACCGGAATGCCGCTCGGAGACGGCTCGTGCCGTCCGGCGGCGATGGCACAGCTCCTTGGTGATCTCTGGGAGTCCGGCGAACCCGATTGGTCTGCCGTCCTGGGTCAGCCCGGTGTGCATCTGCATCTGTACGGCAAAAGCGAGGCCCGGCCGGGCCGGAAGATGGGGCACCTCACCTGTGTGAGTGATGACCCCGCTCGTGCATTGCGACAAGTACTCGAGGCGCGGGAAGCGCTGGCTGGACGGTGATCTATGTATCCGAGCGATGATCGACCCAAAGAGGAGTGTGGTGTAATCGGCATTCACGCTCCTGGACGTGACGCCGCCCGGCTCGGGTTCTTTGCGCTGTACACGCTGCAGCATCGCGGTCAGGAAGCGGCCGGTATTGCCTCGATCGAAGATGGAGTCGCACATATCCACAAGGGCCAAGGACTCGTCTCGGCGGTGTTCAACGAGGACAACCTGTCGACTTTGCAGGGTGACTTCGCGATCGGACACACCCGGTACAGCACCACTGGTGGTTCGGGTCTGCGGAATGCCCAGCCCTACATGATCGAGACGATCGACGGGCCACTAGGCATTGCCCACAATGGCAACCTCGTCAACGCGCACGTCCTTCGGCGCCAACTCCTCGAGCGGGGTGTGGGTCTCCAGACGTCATCCGACACCGAAGTGATGGTTCACTTGTTGACCGCAGCTGGTGGCGGGGACTGGTCCAGCCGGATCAAGATGCTCATGACCCAGGCCGAAGGTGCGTTCGCGCTCACGATTCTCACCCGCGACGCCGTCTACGGCGTGCGCGACCCCTGGGGATTCCGCCCTTTGGTTGTCGGTCGATTCGATGGTGGTCATCTGCTTGCCTCCGAGACGTGCGCGTTCTCCGCGATCGGAGCCGAACTCGTGCACGAGGTTCAGCCCGGTGAGATCGTCCGACTCGACGCAGCCGGTTACCACGTCGAGCAAGGTGCAGTTCCGAAGAAGCGGGCGTTCTGCACGTTCGAAGAGATCTACTTCTCCCGACCGGATTCCGTCCACCACGGCAAGTTGGTGCACAGCACTCGCCAGAAACTTGGCCGCGAACTCGCACGAGAGGCACCGGTCGAGGCCGATCTCGTCGTGCCGGTTCCCGATTCGGGAACACCGCATGCAGTGGGGTTTGCCCAAGAAGCCGAGATTCCGTACACCGAGGGCCTCATCAAGAACCGATACGTCGGTCGTACCTTCATCGAGCCGACGCAACGGCTTCGCGAGACCGGGGTGCGAATGAAGTTCAACCCACTCGGTGACAACCTTCTCGGCAAACGGGTCGTCATGGTGGACGACTCGATCGTTCGCGGCACCACATCGGGCCCTCTGGTGCAGATGCTGCGCGATGCAGGAGCGACGGAGGTGCATGTTCGGGTGGCGTGCCCGGCGATTACCGATCCCTGCTACATGGGTGTCGACATGGCGAGCCGTGAAGAACTCATCGCCGGCAACCAGAGTGTGGCCCAGATCTGTGAGCACATCGGTGCCGACTCGCTTGCGTTTTTGTCGATCGAGGCGATGATGCGCGCCCTTGACGCCGACGAAGGATTTTGTAATGCCTGTTTCACCGGGGTGTACCCGTTTGAGTCCGAGCGGTTTGTGCAACTGACGCTCAACCCCAAAGAGCAGTTCGCGAACGTGTGGGGCGATTGATGGGCGAACGCGTTCTGGTCGTCGGGGGTGGGGGGCGCGAGCATGCGCTCGTATGGGGTCTGCTGCGCTCCCCCCGAGTCGACCAAGTAATCGCAGCCCCCGGTAACCCGGGGATGGCGGCAGAATCCGGGTGTCTTTGTGTTCCGGGTACGTCGGCAACCGACGTCGACGCTGTTGTTGCCTTGGCGGAGCGCGAGAAGGTCTCGCTCGTCGTCGTTGGGCCCGAGGATCCGCTCGTCGCAGGTCTGGTCGACCGGCTGACCGAGGCCGGTATCGCCGCATTCGGACCCTCGGAGGCAGCGGCCCGGCTCGAAGGGTCGAAGTCGCACTGCAAGGAATTCCTGCTCGCCCACGACATCCCTACGGGTGCTGCGGTCTCGTTCGCCGATGCCGACCAGGCGCTCGAGTATCTCGACACTCTCGACGCCGTGCCGGTCGTGAAGGCCGATGGACTCGCCGCAGGGAAGGGTGTGATCGTGGCAGAGACCCGAACGGAGGCGGCGGATGCCATTCGCGAGATCCTGGTCGATGGTCGGTTCGGCCGGGCAGGTAGCGAAGTTCTGCTCGAGGAACGGCTCAGCGGTACCGAAGTGTCTGTGCTTGCGTTCTGCGACGGCGCAGATTACGTCGTGATGCCGGCCGCCCAAGACCACAAACGTCTGTTGGTCGGCGATCGGGGCCCGAACACAGGCGGTATGGGTGCGTTTCACCCGTCGCCGATCGCCGACGAGACCCTTGTCGAAACGGTCGCTCGCTGCGTGATCGAGCCAACGCTCGCCGGGTTGGCAGCGGAGGGACGGCCGTACCGGGGCGTCCTCTACGCGGGGATGATGCTCACCGAAGCAGGGCCAAAAGTGATCGAGTTCAACTGCCGGTTCGGTGATCCTGAGAGCCAGGTCGTCATTCCACTCCTCGTGACCGATCTGTACGAGGTGCTGGCTGCGTGCGTCGATGGCGACCTCGCGTCGCTCGACGTTGTGTGGGCCGATCAGGCAGCGGTCACCGTCGTATTGGCTTCTGGTGGATATCCAGTTTCGAGTTCTCCTCCGGCCGCTGTCAGCGGCCTAGAGGACGTCCCTGATGATTGCGTCGTCTTCCACGCCGGTACCGAGATCATTGACGGCGCCATCCACGCGATCGGCGGGCGCGTGCTCGCAGTGACTGCAGTGAAAGCGACGCTCGCCGAGGCCGCCAACGCCGCGCATGCGGGCGTCGCCGCGATCGAATTCAGTGGTGCGCAGCACCGCGCCGACATTGCCCGCGAGACAGCTCAGGTTCGAACATGACCAACTATGCAGATGCTGGCGTCGACATCGATGCCGGTAACCGAGCCGTGAAGCTGATGGGTGAGGCGGTCCGATCGACCAATACCCCTGCAGTCCTGTCGGAGCTCGGCGCGTTCGGAGGCCTCTTCTCAACCGATGGCCTCGGCGAAGGCTCGGTACTCGTCGCCTCGACAGACGGTGTCGGCACCAAGGTCGAACTCGCAGCTCGCTACAAACGATGGAAGGGTGTTGGACAGGACCTCGTAAACCACTGCGTTGACGACATCCTCGTGCAAGGAGCTCGGCCGCTCTTCTTCCTTGACTACATCGCCACTTCCAAACTCGTTCCTGAGATCGTGGCGGAGATCGTCACGGGAATGGCAGAAGCGTGTCGGGCAGTCGACTGCGCACTCTTGGGTGGGGAGACGGCCGAGATGCCAGGGGTCTACACCCCCGGATCCGTCGATGTCGCCGGCACGATCGTCGGGGCGGTCCACCGCGACGGACTCTGGCCCCGTACGGAGGCGATCAAGCCGGGCGACGTATTGCTCGGGATGGCGAGTGACAGCCCCCACACAAATGGCTATTCCCTCATCCGGCTCCTTCTCGACCGTCACTGTGACGACCCTTCGGACGAACTCATCGAGTGGCTACTGACGCCTCACAGGAGCTACCTGGGCGACGTCGACGAACTCCGAGCGCTCGGAGTCGAACCCAAGGCGCTTGCGCACATCACCGGCGGTGGTTTCTACGAGAACATCCCGCGCGTCCTTCCAGAAGGTGTCGCAGCCGAAATCGAACTTGGAACCTGGGCTGTTCCGACTGGCTTTCGTCAGCTGGCCGAGTGGGGTGATGTTCCCGACGCCGAATCATTCCGGACCTGGAACATGGGTATCGGCTTGGTCGTTGCCATCGACGCTCACGATGCCGATGTGGCTGCAGCTGCAGGGCACCCTGTGATCGGTCGTCTCGTGGCGTCTGACACCGGCGACGTGGAGTTGGTTGGGGACTGGCGGTGAACGCCCGGCTGGTCGTCTTGGCGTCTGGCTCGGGCTCGAATCTCCAAGCGATTCTTGATGCGTGCGCTGAAGGGCGGCTGCAGGCGGACGTTGTGTTCGTCGTGGTGAACCGTCGTTCTGCGCTCGCAGCAACCCGTGCAGAGGCAGCCGGGGTGCCAGCGGTCTACCGGCCGTTGGGACCGTATCGAAACGCGTTCCCCGCCGACGCCCGCAGCGCTCGTGAGGCCTATGACGCAGCGCTCGCAACCGAGGTCGCCGAGGTGAAGCCTGATCTGGTCGTCCAGGCCGGATGGATGCACCTCTTCACCGCAGCGTTCCTGGACCGGTTCCCCGGCAAGGTCATCAATCTCCATCCTGCGATGCCAGGGGCGTTTCCCGGGGCCCATGCCATCGATGACGCGTGGGTTGCCCACGAGCGGGCGGGTCTCGACCACACTGGGGTCATGGTGCATCTCGTTCCCGACGAAGGAATCGACGACGGGCCGGTTCTGGCGGCTCAGCGGATCGAAATCGGCCCGGACGACTCGCGTGAATCGCTGGAGGCGAAGTTGCACGAGGCCGAGCACGAATTGCTCGTCAGGGCCATCGGGGAGTATCTCCGACGATGATGAGTGAGAACCCGCCGACCGGCATACCTCTCTGGGTCGCAGGCGCCCGACCGCGCACCCTTCCGGCGGCGGTCGTACCTGTTGCTGTCGGTGCGGCTGCTGCGGTAGGCCATGAGACCGGTGGCGCCTGGTGGCGAGGTGCGCTGGCGCTCGTGGTTTCGCTTGCGCTCCAGATCGGGGTCAACTACGCCAACGACTATTCCGACGGTGTCCGTGGCACCGACGACGAGCGGCGGGTGGGGCCGCTGCGCCTCGTGGGGTCAGGCCTTGTCGAACCGGCACTGGTAAAGCGGGCAGCAACCGTCGCCTTCGGTGTCGCAGGCGGCGCTGGTGCCGGGTTGGCGTTGGTCGTTGGTCCTGAGCTTTTTGCGGTTGGGGCGGCTTGCCTGCTCGCCGGCTGGACCTACACCGGTGGACCGCGGCCCTACGGGTATCTGGGCCTCGGCGAGGTGTTCGTGTTCGTCTTCTTCGGGCTGGTCGCAACGGTCGGCACGACATACGTGCTGGTCGAGGAGATCACTGCGCTGTCGGTGCTTGCCAGCCTCAGTGTTGGTCTGTGGGCGACTGCGCTCTTGGTGATCAACAATCTTCGCGACATCTCTGGTGACAGGCAGGCCGGCAAGAACACCCTGGCGGTGCGTATCGGTGCACCTGCAACGCGGGTGGTTTTCATTTTGATCCACCTTGTAGCGCTCGCCCTCGCCATCACGACGAGCATTGTGCACGATCGCCTGGCTGGGTTGATGGTGGTCTTCGGGCTGGCGTTCATGATCCAGGCCTGCGTCGACGTCGCCAAGGGCACTACCGGTCCGGCGCTCATCAAGGTCCTCGGACTCACCGGTCAAGTCCAACTGGTCTCTGGGCTTGCCTTCGCCTGTGGTCTTGCCCTCAGCGGCTGAGTCAAACGCGCTTCCGAGGCCTCGCCGTGAGTTCAGAGAGGCTGGTTGAGTTCGACCTCGTTGCCGGAGGGGTCCTTGAGGAAGGCCTGACGGCAGATCCCATCGATCTCGCCGATGCGGGTCGGCGAGATGCCTTTTGTGGCAAGTTCGGCCAACGCCTCTTGAAGGTCATCGACCTGCAGGGCGAAGTGTTGCCCCACCGCCTCGGGTGCCGGGAAATTGAGCAGGTGGAGTTCGCCCGTCCCGTCGAGTGTCATCCATGCACCGTCGAATCCGAGGTCGGGTCGTTGGAACTCGCGAAAGCCGAGTGCCTCATAGAAGTCGATGGCCGGCGAGACCTCATTGACGTTCAGCGAGACGTGATGGAGGGCCTTGGCGACCATCAGTGCGCTGCTCTGGTGGCGGTAAACAGGTGTGCACCTGAGAACACGGCCCGCTCGACGTCGACAAAGCCAGCAGCCTCGAGCTGGGCTTTCAGTTCGGGCCACGGCGGAAGATAGGCAACCGACTTTGGCAGATAGCGGTAGGCACGACCCTCGCTGAGCAGGCCTCCGATCAGCGGCACAACTCGGTTGAAATAGATGCTGTGACCGAATCGAAGCAGCGTGTTCTCGGGCGGCGATGCATCGAGGAACGCGATCCGCCCGTCAGGGCGCACGACACGGGCCACCTCGTCGAAGAAGCCGGGAAGCTCAATGAGGTTTCGCAACGCAAAGCCGCAGGTAGCGCCGTCCACCGCAGTCTCGGCCAGAGGCATTTGGAGGATGTCGGCGTGAACCAGAGGTGCATCGGTTCGTGCCTCGGCGAGCATCCCCATCGACAGGTCGAGACCGATCGCGACCATGCCTTTGCGCTCGATTTCGCGACAGAAGTCGCCGGTGCCGCATGCGAGATCGATGACCACTGAGCCGGCTGGCAAGCCGAGTTGTTTCATCGAGGCCTTCCGCCAACGAACATCGAGCCCGAACGACATGATTCGGTTCACGAGGTCATAGCGGGGTGCGATCGTATCGAACAAGGAGCGCACCTGACGACGCTTTTGTTCGCCAGATGGCAGCGCGTCGGGGTCGAGGGTCACGCCCTCGTCGAGGATCGGCGAATCGGGGCTCATTCGAACCACTGCTTTTGGTATGCCCGGCTCTCGGGGTGCAGGAGAGCAGCGATGATGGCGACATCGAAGAGCAGGCCGATCGGGTTCCAGCGGAGCATCTCGACGATGTCGAGTCTGCGAATGATTTCGAGTCGGATGATGAAGGGCGCGATCGCAGCGGCAATACCGAGTAGGTAGCCCCACCTCCGGGCGTTTGCGATGCCGTACGCACCGGCGCCGGCACCGACTGTCATGAGGAAGACCACCAGATATCGCAGCGGCAGTGCCTCGACCCAGCCTTCACCGACTGAGCGGAACAGCACTGCCCCGACGGCGGTGATGTAGAGCAATATCTGTGAGATATAGAGCGTCTGAGGCTGGCGGGGGTTGACGAACGTTCGATCGGTCACCAACCCATTATGCGCCCGGCTGGGCGCTCAGCGTCGCCGCGGTGGGTCGACCAGACGACGGCTCGCACGGAGCTGGCCGCAGGCGGCGTCGATCTCGGTGCCTCGGGTGCGGCGCACCGTTGCATTCGCCCCTCGTTCTTCGAGCGCAGCGCGAAATGCGTACACCCGATCGAGCGGGGTCCCTTGGGTCAGATATCCCGGCGTCGGGTTGAGGGGGATGAGGTTGATGTGCGCCCGCAGGGAGCGGGCGTAGTTGGCGAGTTCGTCGACGTCGGAAGGCCGGTCGTTGACGCCGTCGATCAACGCCCATTCGAACGACAGGCGCCGGTTTTTCGCTGCGATGTACCGAGCACACGCCTGGGCGAGATCGGTAAGGGGGTAGCGCTTGTTGAGCGGGACGAGGGCATCGCGGTCGGCGTCGTTTGCGGAGTGGAGTGAGACAGCAAGATTCACCGGGAGCGACTCATCAGCGAGGCGTTCGATGCCGGGTATGACACCAACGGTTGAGATCGTGATGTGTCGGGCGCCAATACCGAGATCGTGGTTGAGGCGTTCGACCGCACTCCAGGTTCGGTCGTAGTTGGCGAACGGCTCTCCCATGCCCATGAAAACAATGTTTGACACGCGGCGTGGGGCCGATTGTCGGCGAGCACGAACCACCTGCTCAACGATTTCACCCACCGAGAGGTGTCGATCGAAACCCGACTGGCCGGTAGCGCAGAAACCGCATGCCATTGCGCAACCAGCCTGCGACGACACGCAAACGGTAGTGCGGTCGTCGTAGTGCATCAGAACGGTCTCGATGTGGTGCCCGTCGTGGAGACGCCAGAGCCATTTCACGGTCTCGCCGTCATCACTGACCGACTCGTGTTCCGGTGTGAGACCGAGCGGCAACTCCTCGGCAAGTCGGGCTCGAAGCGCCTTCGGAACATTGCTCAGGTCCTCGATCTCGGCGCCATGCTTGTGGATGCCCGCCCACACTTGATCGACGCGGTAACTCGGCTCGTCGGCGAGGAGTTGGGCGAGCTCGGCACGGGTCGGGTCGTAGCGGAGAGTCGGGGCTTCGCGATGCGATCGTCCGAGGATGACAGGGCTACTCACGATCTCTCGAGTTCGTAGGCTCGGTCGGTGTGGTGTCGGGAGAAACCGATGGCGGCGTAGGTGGCGTTTGCGGGGTGATTGTCCGACTCGACGTAGAGCATCCCATGTTCGAGGCCCTGAGCGGCGAGCCACTCGAGCCCGGCCAGGGTCATCGGTCGCCCAAGGCCCTGGCCATGGCGCGAGGGATCGATGGCGATGACGTAGACCTCGCCGAGATCCGGCTCGAGGTCGCGGTGAATCTTGGTCCAACAGAAGCCGACTAGCACGTCGTCTTCATGAAAGAGCCGGAAGCCGTCGGGGTCGAACCAGGGCTCGTTCATCGTTGCTTCGACCGCTTCGCGTGTGAGCCCACCCTGCTCGGGGTGCCAGTGGAAGGCACGGTTGTTGACTCCGATGAACTCCTCGAGATCGTCGGGTGTGTATCCGCGGGTGGTGAGGCCGCTCGACTCGCTGGGAAGGCTGCAACGTAGCTGCCAGAGGTCTCTATGGCGCCGGAATCCCATTGCGGTGGCGACAGCATCGGCCTCATCGTCTACCTCGCGAATCCAGAGCTGTACGGGGCCACCGTCAGTAGCGGCAAGTGTGGCCGCGATCTCGACGTGGAGATCGAGCGTGTTGCGGTCCTCTGGAACCACGATGCTCCAGCGATGAGGGCCAAGTGAAGGGCCGGAGAGGTCGAGAGGCACATCGTCAGGGTATCGACCAGCAGCGGTACCAAAAGTACTTCCTTCACCGTGACCGGCTCGAGATGCGCCCGAACGGCAAGGACAGTGCGCAGCAAGGACAGTGCTCAAGGCGCCGGTGAACGGGCCGTCGTCGAAATGTGTCGAGCGACTCATCGCGTGTATCGTGCGGCCTTGACCGAGCGCTCGCCGCTCGGTCAGAGAGGCGACATGAGGGATCCGCCGCCCTGTGTCGCCGGCGGCCACCCCTTTGGGGGTGGCCGTTCTTTGTTTTCCGGCAGACTCCATGGCGTGCGAAGACTGACGGTTGTCTTGGTAGTGGGTCTGCTTGCAGGTTTCGCGGTGATGCTCAACGCAGCGGTCACAGCCAGCGATGTGGAGGAGTTCCTGCTCGGGCGGGGTTGGCTCGGTCCGATCGTCTTCGTGCTGGCGATGTGGATCCTCCAACCGATGCTCCTGCCTGGGCCGGTCTTCATGGTCCCTGCCTCGCTGGTCTGGTCCGCGCCGGTGGCGATCGCGCTCTCGTGGATCGGCAACATGGGGGCGAGCTTCCTCGCTTTCGCGTTTGCTCGTTGGGTTGCACGTGACTGGGCCCAGGAAAGGCTCACTGATCGCATCCGGGCGTGGGACGGCCGTCTGGAGCGCGGCGGCATCCGGGAGGTCACGTTGTTTCGGGTGTTCACTGGCCAGATCACGCCGGCTGATTGGCTGCTCGGTGTCAGTTCCGTTCGACTCACGCCATTTTTCGTCGGTACTGCCGTCGGAATCATCCCGAGCGTTGTGCTCGTCGTGCTCGTGGGAGCGTCGGTCGGTGAGTGGCTGTTCGCCGAGCCCGAGCGGTGGGGAAGCGTCGTCGTGGCGATCGCTTGCGTAAGCGCGCTCAGTCGAGTGCGCGCCCGACGTCGCGCAGCCGCCGCTGCACGGTCGTGAGCTGCCGCTCGATCTCATGCAGCCGACCGACCACCGGGTCGTCGGGGTCCGACCTCCGGTGCTCGGCGAGGCTGCCGATCCGCTGGGCGGCATCGGCGATGACAGTGGTGAGTGAGGAGATCTCGGCGGCGTCGGAGTCCATGCCGCAGTGTGCCGGAAACCAGCCGGTGAGCGACAGTCGCGCCGGTAGCGTGTAGTGGTGCTCCGCCGAATAGACCTGCGCACGTTCGGTGCGGAACTCGACGAGGTGCTACCCCGACCGACGACGCCCTCAGGTGGCCCGATCGATGTCGTACGAGAGATTCTTGCTGGCGTGCGCGCCAACGGCGATGACGCGGTCCGTGCGTACACCGAGCGGTTCGACGGCGTGACGCTCGACGGCCTTGTAGTCGATCCGGCAACGATCGACGCCGCTCTCGATCGAATCGATCCACACGTTCGAAAAGCGCTCGAGCAGGCTGCCGAACGAATCCGGGCCTATCACGAGGCGCAGATGCCGGCGTCCATCGCTGTTGACCATCCGGGGCTTTCGATTCAAGGTATGCATCGCCCGGTCGAACGGGCAGCGTGCTACGTGCCCGGCGGACGTGCGGTGTACCCGTCAACGGTTCTGATGACTGCCGTTCCCGCGTCGGTGGCAGGTGTCGATGAGATTGTGCTGTGTGTGCCTCCGGGCCCTGATGGGGCCGTGCCTGACGTTGTGCTGGCAGCCGCGGCCGTCGCCGGAGTGCGCGAGGTCATTCCCGTCGGAGGGGCACAGGCGATCGGCGCAGTCGCGTTCGGCACCGAGTCGATTCGGCCAGTCGACGTCATTGTCGGTCCCGGCAACGTGTACGTCGCGTTGGCGAAGCAGGAAGTTGCCGGTTTGGTCGGCGTCCCCTCATCGTTTGCGGGACCGTCCGAGGTCGTCGTCGTCGCCGATGGTTCGGCACCCGCTGCTTACGCAGCAATCGACGTGATCGTGCAGGCCGAACATGGACCCGATGGGTTGGCGTGGTTTGTGACCTGGGACGAAGCATTCGCCGACGAGGTGCTGAGCGCTATCGAGCGGCTCGTTGCCACAGCACCACGACAGGCCGAGATTGAAGCAACCCTTGAGGCTTCAGGTATCGCAGTGCTTTGTGCGTCGGCCGAGCAAGCGATGGCGGTTGCGAACTTCATTGCGCCTGAACATCTCGAGCTTCAGACCGCCGACGACGATGCGCTGTTGCCACTCGTGCGCAATGCTGGTGCGATCTTCTGCGGTGCGAATGCTCCCGCATCTCTTGGCGACTACGCCGCCGGACCGAGCCATGTGTTGCCCACCAACGGCACCGCAAGATTCGCCAGTGCACTCACCGTGCGTGACTTCATGAAGGATCTCCATGTCGTCCGTGTCGAGCGGGAAGGCTTCGAAGCCCTGGCCGACACGGTCGAAGTACTCGCCGGTGCCGAAGGTCTCGACGCACACGCTGCCTCGATCCGTATTCGTCGAGGAGCGAGCCGATGACCCGTCCGACGCCGCGCGAGTCGATCACGTTGATGACCGGTTATCACTCGCCCCAGATCGACGTCGACGTTCGACTGAACACCAACGAGAGCCCCGAGCCACCCCCGGGTGGATTTGCCGAGGCGGTCGCTGAACAGGTTTTGGCGATCGACTGGAACCGCTATCCGGACCGATCCGCGACCAAGCTCCGTGCTCGCATCGGCGCGAACTACGGCCTGCCGGGAGAACAGGTCTTCGTCGCGAACGGCTCCAACGAGGTACTGCAGACGCTGCTCTTGACGTTCGCAGGCCCCGGTCGCACCAGTGCGGTGTTTGAGCCCACCTATGCGCTCCACAGCCACCTGAGTCGGGTGACGGGAACCACCCTGGTCGAGGGCGAACGGGCCAACGATTTCTCGATCGACCTGGCCGAGGTGGAGCGGGTCATGATCGAGCACCGACCCGACGTGCTGTTCCTGTGTTCACCCAACAACCCCACCGGAATCGTCGATGCGCCAGCCACGATTCGTGCTGTCCTCGACATGGTGACGGCCACGGGCGGACTGCTCTGTGTCGACGAGGCCTACGGTCAGTTCTCCGACTTCTCCGCCGTCGACTTGCTGGGTAACGACACCCCACTCGTCGTGAGTCGCACCTACTCAAAAACGTGGGCGATGGCCGCCGTTCGACTCGGCTATCTCCTCGCACCCGACTGGATCGTGACCGAACTCGAAAAGGTCGTGTTGCCGTACCACCTCGACGCAATGACCCAGGTTGCCGGCACGGTGGCGCTGGACCATCTCGACGCCATGACCGCTCGGGTCGCCCGGCTTGTCGAGGAGCGAGGCCGTCTCATGGCACGACTGGCGGATCTGCCGCTCGACGTCTGGCCGTCGGGCGCCAACTTCATCCTGATCCGTCCCACGTGTCGCGACGGGAACGCCGTGTGGCAGGGTCTGGTCGACCGTTCCGTGCTGGTCCGAAACTGTGCGACCTGGCCCCGTCTCGACGGTTGCCTACGGATCACGATCGGAACTCCAGAAGAAGACGACCGCCTACTCGCTGCTCTCACGGAGGTTCTGACGTGAGCTCTGCCCCTTCCACCCGACGCACTGCGGCCTATGAACGATCGACGAAAGAGACTGAGATCGTCATAGCGCTCGATCTTGACGGCTCTGGTGCGACCGATATCGAGACCGGTGTGCCGTTCTTCGGGCACATGCTCGACCAGCTCGGACGTCATGGCAGTTTCGATCTCAAGGTCCATGCTGACGGCGACCTCGAGATCGATGCTCACCACACCATCGAGGACGTCGGCATCGCGCTAGGGGAGACGTTCCGGAGGGCGTGGGGCGACAAGAAGGGGGTCCGTCGCTTTGCGTCGAACACCGTTCCGCTCGACGAGGCTGCCGTCGAGATCGTGCTTGACCTTTCCGGTCGCCCGTATCTTCACTACGAGGTCGACTTTCCTGGTGAAAAAATCCTCAGCGATCCGCCCTTCGATCCCCAGTTGGTCGAGGAGTTCTGGCGTGCCTTCGTGATGGCATCGGGCATAACGCTCCACATCGTGATGCACCGAGGACGCAACACCCACCACATCGTCGAGGCGACGTTCAAGGGTGTCGCCCGTGCGCTTCGAGATGCAGTTCGGATTGAATCCGACACCCTGCCATCCACCAAGGGCACGCTCTGACGTGACCCGGCCCCGTCTCGCGATCCTCGACTACGGGATCGGGAATCTTCATTCCGCACTGAAGGGCTTCGATCGCGCAGGGGCAGACGTTCGCCTGACTGCTGATCGTGCCGATATCGAGGCGGCTGACGGCATTGTGCTCCCCGGAGTCGGGGCGTTCGGTCCGTGCGTGGAGGCCCTGCGCATGCGGGGACTCGACAAGGTAGCGCTCGAGCGGGTGGGGTCCGGCGTCCCCTTCTTCGGGATCTGCATCGGCATGCAGCTGCTCTTTGCCAGCTCCGAGGAGGCCGAGGGTCAGCGCGGACTTGGCGTGTTCGAGCGTCGGGTTGTGCAGATACCCGCTGGTGTGAAGCGGCCACAGATGCAGTGGAACATCCTGCAGTACTGCGATGGCGACCACCCGATGTTCGCCGGCTTGGGCGATGAGGCATGGGTGTACTTCGTTCACTCGTTCAGCGCCGAACCTGGCGAGGATGTGCTCGCCACCTGCGCATACGGCGGTGATCTCGTAGCCGCAGTTGCTCGAGACAACGTCTGGGCATGTCAGTTCCACCCCGAGAAATCTGGTCGCAACGGCATCCGTATTCTCGAGAACTTCGTCGCAACCGTCAGGGAGGCGTGATGTTTCTGTTTCCGGCCATCGATGTCCGCGACGGCAAGTGTGTTCGGCTCCGCCAGGGTGACTACGGCCAAGAGACCGTGTACGGCGATGACCCGGTCGCCCAAGCGGTCGCCTTCGCCGAAGCTGGTGCGGGCTGGATCCATGTGGTCGACCTCGACGCAGCCCGGACGGGCGTGCCCGTAAATCGGGCCGTCGTTGCAGCGATCGCTGATGCCGTGGACGTGCCGGTACAGACCGGCGGAGGCGTGCGCGACCCCGCTGCTGCCGATGCACTCTTCGTGGCGGGTGTCGAACGGGTGGTGGTCGGCACGGCAGCACTATCGAATCCAGATTTCGTTCGTGTTCTGGCACGCGATCACCGCGTTGCGGTCGGACTCGATGCGAAGTCCGGTGAAATCGCTATCGATGGCTGGCTGGTCGGATCTGGGCGCAGCGTCCTCGATGTTGCCCGTTCCTTTGCCGACGCAGGCGTCGACGCGTTTGTCGTCACCGACATCAGCCGTGACGGAACACTGGAAGGCCCCGATCTCGACGGTCTGCGAGCGGTGGTGGCGGCAACTCAGGTCGATGTGGTCGCGAGTGGCGGGGTAGGGACTCTCGACGACCTCCGGGCGTTAGCGGCGATTGAAGCCTCAGGGAAGCGGCTTGCCGGGGCGATCGTCGGTAAAGCGATGTACGAAGGCCATTTCACCGTCGAAGAGGGAGCCGCTGCGCTTGAGGAGCTGATGTGACCGTTCGTGCCGTCCGGGTGATCCCGTGTCTCGATGTCGACGGTGGTCGTGTGGTGAAGGGTGTCAACTTCGTCGACATTCGCGACGCAGGCGATCCGGTGGAACTGGCCGCTCGATATGACGAACAAGGGGCTGATGAGCTGGTGTTCCTTGACATCACCGCCTCGTCGGCTGAACGAAACACGACGGTCGAGATGGCTCGGTCGGTCGCTGAGCAGGTGTTCATCCCGTTCACGATCGGAGGCGGGATCCGTACTGTTGACGACGCGCGCCAGTTGCTCATGGCCGGTGCTGACAAGGTCTCGATCAACACCGCTGCGGTCCGGCGCCCTGAGCTCATCAGGGAGATCTCTCGTGAATTCGGCGCTCAGTGCTGCGTCGTCGCAATCGACGCTCGCTCAAGCGACGACACGACGTCTGGCTTTGAGGTCTTCACTCACGGCGGCCGGATACGTACCGGTGTTGACGCAGTCGAGTGGGCGCAACAGGTCGTCCGGTTGGGAGCGGGTGAGATTCTGTTGACGTCAATGAACCGTGACGGCACCAAGGACGGCTTTGATATTGCGCTGACGTCGGCGATTAGCGGAGCTGTAGACGTGCCGGTCATCGCCAGTGGTGGCGTCGGCGCCCTCGACCACTTGGTCGAGGGCGTGATCGACGGCGGCGCCGATGCCGTGTTGGCTGCCAGCATCTTCCACTTCGGGGAGTGCACCGTCGCCGATGCGAAGGGCGCGTTGCGCGACGCTGGCGTGACCGTCCGGCCGCCTGAGCGCTAGGCACCAGGTTCTCCGGCATTTGGACTGAGATCTTGAGGCGGGATCCGGCGAAGAAGCGTTTCGCAGCGCCAATCTGGACCGTTTGGAAGGCAGGTTCGATGTCGGCGCGGTCGCGGTAGCGTTGTGCTCCGTGCCCGCCGAGAAACGCCCGCTCCACGATGACGACCGCCTGCCGGTCAAGATGCTCAACGACCGGATCTTGGTGAAGCTTGGGGAGGCTGACGGGGAACGCCGAAGCAGTGGCGGCATCCTGATCCCCGCAACTGCGCAGGTCGGAAAGCGCCTTACCTGGGCCGAGATCGTCGCCGTCGGACCGAACGTTCGCAACATCGAAGCTGGGGACCAGGTGTTGTTCAACCCCGACGATCGCTACGAGGTCGAGGTTCACGGCACCGACTACATCGTCTTGCGCGAGCGCGACATCCATGCAGTCGCCGCCGAACGTCTCGACGAGGGCTCTACCGGCCTCTACCTCTGAGGCACGTCGTCTCGTAGACCCGGTTCACGACCTGCTGGGGTAGTTCGCGTCTTCAGCGCTGGCGATGCGATCTCGGGTGCGAGGGACTCAGGGATGGAGAGGGGAGCGGCGGTCGGCCCAGCGATATTCGGACTCGAGTTGCGTCGCCAGCTGCAAAAGGAGATCCTCCCGGCCGTAGGCAGCCACGAACTGCATCCCGATCGGCAGCCCTTGCGATGATCGGCTCAAAGGAAGCGAAATCGCTGGCTGACCCGTGATGTTGAACGGCTGTGTGAGCTGGCTGTAGTGCAGTGTCGTGTTTTGAACGGCTACGAGATCGTCACTGTCGGGTGCCATCTCACCGAGGCGCGGGGCGGGTCGGAGACAGGTTGGGGTCAAGAGGATGTCGAAACCATCAGCCCACCACTGTGCCGTGTCCCGGCGAAACGACATCATCTCCCGCTGGGCCTCGATCACCGCCGCCGGGTTGAAGCTCGCCGCTCGATCAGCAATGAAGCGGGTCCATGGTTCGACGTCACCGTCGCTGATGCGCCGCCCGATTTCTTTCTCGATCGAGGCGATGCTTGCAGCCGTACTGGCAGCGAAGGCAGGACTCCACGCAGAGACACGTGCTTCTTCCAGTAACGGCGCAGGGACGCTCGCTTCGACCGTGTGACCGAGCGACTCAAGCCGTCTGGCCGCGGACCGGACGGCGTCCGCGACCTCTGGGTCGACCTTGGTGTTGCTTCGGATCGCATGGTCGAGGAAGCCGATACGGAGGGAAGCGACCTCTTGTCTTGCAAGCACCCGGTACGGTGCCCGAGGCGGGGGTGCAATGACGCCGTCACCTGTGTGTGCACCGGTCGTGGCGTCGAGGATCGCAGCGGTGTCGCGAACGGTGTGGGAGACCACGTGCTGGACGCTGTTGCCCCATTCGTCCAGCTGCGGACCCATCGACATGCGCCCTCTGCTGGGCTTGAGCCCGACCAGGCCACACATCGCAGCAGGAATCCGGATAGAGCCACCCCCATCGCTCGCGTTTGCAGCGGGGAGCACACCCGCAGCGACCGCTGCGGCAGCTCCACCCGAAGAGCCTCCTGTGCCGTGGTCGAGGTTCCATGGGTTACGACTAGGCCCGTACGCAAGTGGTTCGGTCGTCGCACCGGCGCCGAGTTCGGGGGTGTTGGTACGGCCAAGCGAGACGAAGCCAGCGGCTCGATATGACTCAACGAGGTGGGAATCGCGCGCCGCGAGTGCGCCGAGGTCCTTGAGCACCTGCACGCCTCGATGGTGGGGTCGGCCTGCTTCGCACGCCCAAAGATCCTTCATCAGCATCGGCACCCCGGTGAAGGGCCCGTGCGGCAATCCTGCGCTCACCTCGGCACGTGCAGCGGCGTCGTGGCGATGGATCACGGCATTGATCGCGCCGTTGATCGAATCGAGGCGCCTGATCGTCGACTCGAGAACCTCGGCAGGCGTCACGTCGCCCCGACGAACGGCGGCGGCGAGTGCCACGGCGTCGAGACGGGCGAGTTCGTCACGCATCTGGGCAAATCTACGCACTCGCTGCAAGGCCAACCCAATACGCTGCAAACCATGTCCGAAGTGAACGCGCTCGAAGAAGGACTCGCAGTCCAGCTCGATTTCGACAAGGTCGGAAAGATCGGCCGGGCCGGCCATCAGGTTGTGCCGGTCGTGTTGCAGGATGCCGACTCCGGGGACGTACTCTTCGTTGGTTACGCGAACGAAGAGGCCTACCGCCAGACCCTCGCACGCGGCTCGGCCGTGCTCTTCAGCACATCTCGAGCAGAGATTTGGCACAAGGGCGCCACCTCTGGCGATGTACTTGACCTTGTCGAGGTAGCAGTTAACTGCGAGCAGAACAGCCTGATCTACAAGGTCCGCAAGGCCGGTTCTGGGGTGTGTCACACCACGGATACCGACGGAACAACGCGCCAGACCTGTTATTACCGAGCCGTCGACAGCCCCGAGACCCTTCGCTTCAGCTGATCGATGCAGATCCGTCCGACGTTCGACGAGTTCAAGGCACTGGCTGCCAGCCATCGAGTCGTTCCCGTGTGGTCCGAAGTCCTCGCAGATCTCACTACGCCGGTTGCGGCCTTCGCCCGTGTGGTCGGCGACGGTCAAGGCTTTCTGCTCGAGTCGGTCGAGAATGGCGACACCTGGAGCCGCTGGTCGTTCATCGGCCGCAATCCACAAGCCACAATTGTCTCCAGGGGCGGCGAACTCGACATCACCGGGGAGATCGGGATCGAGTTACCGACCGACCAGGGCATGCTGAACGCGCTCGAGTCGCTGCTCGATCACTATCGATCGCCGGATATCGATGGTCTTCCGCCATTGCACGGAGGGCTGGTGGGCTATCTCGGCTACGACGTCGTGCGTGAGGTTGAGCACCTACCCGAGGCTCCCATGGACGACCTCGGCTATCCCGACGCCGTTGTGTCAATGATCGGGGAACTCGCCGTCTATGACCATTGGAAGAAGCGCGTCACGCTGATTGCGAATGTGTTCGTTGCCGACGACGCCAACCTCGAGGCTGCGTACGACGACGCTGTCGACCGCATCCGTCTTCTCGCTACCGACGGTGCCAAGCCACTAGACGAACCACTCATGGCACTACCCGAACCGGGTGATCCCCTTCCTGAGGTCACATCAAGCATGGGCGAGCGCGAGTATTGCGCGGCGGTGGAAGCGGCACGCGAGCTCATCTTCTCGGGAGACATCTTCCAAGTGGTGTTGTCACAGCGCTTCGACCTCGCCGTCGATGCAGACGCCTTCGACGTGTATCGAGCCCTCCGACAGGTCAATCCAAGTCCATACATGTATTTCCTCCGCCACAGCGACCTCGAGGTGGTTGGCGGGTCACCCGAACCGATGGTCCAACTCCTCGGGAACCGGGTGATCAGTAGGCCCATCGCCGGTACCCGAAAGCGCGGCGCTACCGAGGAGCAGGATCGAAAGATGGCAGCCGAACTCATCGAACACCCCAAGGAGGTTGCTGAGCACGTCATGCTCGTCGACCTTGCTCGCAACGATGTCGGCCGGGTCGTTGAATTTGGGTCTTTACAAATTGATGAGATGATGACGCTCGAGAAGTACAGCCACGTAATGCACCTCACGTCGCAGGTGTCAGGCGAACTGCGGTCAGGCAAAACCGCAATCGACGTGCTGCGAGCGACGTTGCCTGCCGGCACACTGTCAGGGGCGCCGAAGGTCCGAGCGATGCAGATCATCGACGAACTCGAGCCGGTGAAACGTGGCCCCTACGGTGGGGTCGTCGGTTACCTCGACTTCTCCGGGAACATCGACACGGCCATCACGATTCGCACGATGCTCATCAGCGGAAATCGGGGATCGGTGCAAGCGGGGGCGGGTATCGTCGCCGATTCGGTGCCTGAGGATGAGCACCTCGAATGTCAGAACAAGTCCAAGGCGCTGTTGGCCGCGATCCCTGCGGCGCGCAAGATGACCGCTGCACGCCAGGAGGCGAAAGAATGACCGCACGCGACACCGTCAGAATCCACGGCTCTGATGCGGCGGCCTACCTCCAGAGGCAGATTTCCCAAGATGTCGATGCTCTCGCCACGGGCGATACGGCGTGGTCGCTCATCCTTGAGCCCAACGGCAAGGTCTCGTCATGGTTCCGGATCCACCGGCTCGACCGCGACGACTTCCTGCTCGACATCGACGCTGGTCACGCCGACTCGCTCGTCGCCCGTCTCGAACGCTTCAAGCTTCGCACCGATGCCGTGATCGAGTTCGTCGACACGCCGATTCCTGCTCCTGTCACTTGGCCGGGTACCGATGATCCCTTCGACGAAAAGCAGCGCATCCGAGCCGGCATGCCCCGGCTGGGAGCCGAACTCACGCCGGACACGATTCCCGGCGAGGCTGGTCAGCGTCTCCTCGATGTCAGTGTCAGTTTCACGAAGGGCTGCTACACCGGCCAGGAACTCGTGGCCCGTATCGACAGTCGTGGTGGCAACGTGCCCCGCCCGATTCGAGTCCTCGTCGCAGACGGGCCGCTCGAAGTAGGAGCGGTGGTTACAGCGGACGGGGACGACGTCGGCCAGGTCACGTCTGCGTGCGGTGAGGTTGCGCTCGCACCGCTCATGCGAAAGGTCGAGATCGGCGACGCCGTCTCGGTCAGCGGTGTCCCGGCAATAGTCAGCGAGCCAGCTGGAAGCTGATCACGAACTCGGCGCCACCCATTGCTGAGCGACGAGCAGCGACCGATCCTCCCATCCGTTCTGTCAGATCCCGCACGATCGCAAGGCCGAGTCCGGCTCCCGACTCCTTGATCGCCGGATTTGCAGCCGCGGTGTAGAGCCGCTCGAAGACGTGCGGGAGGTCTTCGTCCTCGATCCCAACCCCGTCATCGCCGATGGCGAGATGGGCATGGCCCGCTCCGCTCCACAAGGTGAGAGACACCGTTCGTGACGCATAGCGGAGTGCGTTACTTACGAGGTTGGTGACGATCTGCGCGAATCGATCGGGATCCACATCGATCGCGATGGTGTGGTCGGGTAACCGGGCGATGAGCTCGAGCCCACGGTTCAACGCGTCGGGCTGGAGCGCGTCGGTGACCGATTGGATCGTCGATCGTGGGTCGATGACGTCGTGGTGCAGGGGAAATTCTGTGCTCTCCAGCCGGGCGAGGAGCAGCAGATCGCCCACGAGTCGCTCCAGGCGGTTCGCTTCGTGCTCGATGATCTCGCCGACGCGTGCGGGATGGTCGACGGTGCCGTCGGTCAGCGCCTCGGCATAGCCTCTGATTGAGGTCAGGGGTGTGCGCAGATCATGACTGACCGACATGAGGAACTGTCGTTCGAGCGCATTGGCTCGCTGCAGGCTGTCGGCCATCTGATTGATTGACGTCATCAGCTCTCCGACCTCGTCCCCCACGTCGGCGGCCTCTGCAGGGATTCGGGCGGTCAACGCACCTTGCGCAAGTTGTCTGGTGACATCGCGGGCGTGGCGGATCGGTTCGGTCAGACGGCGGGAGAGGCGGACCGTAACCAGAACTGCGATACCGATTGTCGTGACCGACGCGATGAGGAACCATCGAAATGCAGGAGGCAGGGTCGGGTTTGCATCAGCGGTCATGACGAGTAGCTGTGGGACCCCCTGGCGGTTCATGCTGCTCCGAGCCGCCCAGATCAGCTCGCCCTCATTACCGCTGATCGTCTCGCCGACCCGGAGCGACGCCAGATTGAGATCTTCTGGCGTCAGCCCCTCGGGGAGTACGCCAATCGGATCACCAGTAGGGGGCAGGACGAGCAAACCGATGCCCTCGACCGCTATCGACGACGCCATCCTCCGGAGTCGCTCTCGGAGTGTCTCTTGGTTGTCGCTGGCGGTCCGCGGGATGGTCAACTCGCTGAGCAGTTCGCCGATGGCCTCGACCTGCTCTCGCAGATCTTGTTCAGCGTCCTTACGACTGGCGACGCTTGTCAGCACGATCGTCCCTACCCCGGCGAGGAACAGAGCGGCTACGACGAGACCGACGATGGCGATGGCGAGTCGACGGCGCATATCAGTCGAGCCGGTACCCGACGCCCCACACGGTCTCGAGCACGAGGCCGTCGCCGAGCTTCTTGCGGAGCTGGCGAACGTGGACGTCGACGGTGCGATCGTCACCGATCCAGCCGTCGCCCCACACGCCATCGAGCAGCTGACGTCGGGAGAGCGCAAGCCCACGGTTTCTGCTCAGATGAAGGAGTAAGTCGAACTCGCGGGCGGCAAGCGCAACCGCTGCACCCCCGACCGTTACCTCCCGCCGTGCCGAGTCGACGATGATTTCGGCGCCGAGCTCGATCGGCGCGGGGCGCTGGTTACCCGCCCTCGTTGCGGAAGCGTCGGCGCGCCGCAGGATTGCCTTCACCCGAGCGACGAGCTCGCGAGGACTGAACGGCTTCGTGACGTAGTCGTCAGCGCCGAGCTCGAGCCCAAGGACACGATCGACCTCGTCATCGCGGGCGGTGAGAAGGATAATCGGGACGTCTGATTCGGCACGGATGCTGCGACAGACGTCCAGCCCATCGAGCTCGCCGGGAAGGCCGATGTCGAGCAGAATGAGCTTCGGTCGCCGGAGGGCGACGATCTCCAGCGCTCGCTCGCCGGTCGAGGCCTGATAGGGCCGATAGCCGTCACGCCGGAGATAGAGCTCAACCAGGTCGGCGATGTTTGGATCGTCCTCGACGATCACGATGACGGCTTCTTCGCTCACACCGACATCTTCGCTCACAGGTGTTAGAGAACCGTGAACAAGTACGGTTCGATCCGTGAACGGCCAAGGCTCCAAGCACTACCAGGTTCTCGGCGTTGCGCCGGAGGCATCGATGGCGGAGATCAAGCGGGCCTATCTCTCCGCTGCCCGAAGCGCGCATCCTGACCTCCACAACGAATCGGAGTCATCTCGTCGCCTTGCCGAGGACCGCATGCGCCGGATCAACGAGGCGTGGGCAGTTCTCGGCGATCCCGACGAACGGTCTGCGTACGACCGGCAGCGTCTTAGAGATCTGCCGCCACAACCTGGTCCTCGACACCATCGGCGTCACCACAGCCGAGAGACGTTTCGCCCCTTTGACGACGGCCCCGCCGAAGAGTTCGATGAGGCTGATGATCGGCCGATCACCGACAGCGCGCTTCCGAGGTGGCTTGCGGTTGCGCCGGCCGTGCTGTTGATCGGCGGTTTCTCCTCGATCGTCTTTGGAGCGATCCTCGGCGCCGGTCGTGTGATCAGCCTCGGTGTCGTATCGATCGTTGTTGCAGGCTTGCTCCTTTTGGTCGCAGCGCCGATCGTCGCGCTCGGCCGAGCGGTTCGGGGCGAGCGACGGATTGGGGCCTGATTCGCGCGAGCGGTACAGCGAGCCCTAGCCTTCGGGCCATGTCGAAAACTGCGATGATTGCGAAACTTCCTCTGAAAGAAGGCGCTCGTGAAGCCTTCCTCGCCGCCTTCGAGGCGATGAATTCCCAGGTCGCACAGGAGGCGGGAACCGAGATCTATATCCTCCACTTCGACCGCAAAGACGACAACGTCGCCTACATCTACGAGCTCTACCGTGACGTCGACTCGCTTAGGCACCATGGCGGTACCGACGCCATGAAGGATTTCCAGGGCGAGATCGGTGACTTGCTCGGTGGCCTGCCGGAGCTGATCAGCCTCACCCCGGCCACCGGAAAAGGACTCTGAATCCTGCCCGAGACGTACCTCGATCGCATCCTCGAGACACACCGAACGGCGGCCAGAGCCGACGCTCGGTCCCTCGACATCCTCCTCGAGGAGGTTGCGGGACTCGAACCGACTCGCGGCTTTCGGACGTCGCTCATGGGCGCGACCGGTGGGGTCGCAGTCATCGGTGAGGTCAAGCGGCGCTCACCGTCGAAGGGAGACCTGCTCGCCGATCTCGACCCGGAAGCGCTCGCCCGCGAGTATGAAGTTGGGGGAGCAAGTTGTCTTTCCGTGCTGACCGATGAGGCCTGGTTCGGTGGATCGATCGCTGACCTGCAGTCGGCACGCAGTGCCACCCTGCTGCCAGTCATTCGCAAAGACTTCACCGTCGATCCTCGCGATGTGGTCGATGCCCGCATCATGGGGGCGGATTGTGTGCTGCTGATCGCTGCAGCGCTCGATGATGCGGAGCTCCGCGATTTCCATACCCTCGCCGAGGAGGTCGGCCTCGATGCGCTTATCGAAATCCACGATGAAGCTGAACTCGGGCGGGCACTTGCGGTCAACGGTGATCTCATCGGCGTCAACCAGCGCGACCTCGTGACGTTTCAGGTCGATCAGCAGCGGGCGCTGCGATTGGCGCCGCAGATACCATCGGGCGTCGTGCGGGTCGCAGAGTCGGGTGTGCGAGATGCGGGCGACGCTGCACGGCTCGCTGGCGCCGGCTATCACGCCTTGCTTGTCGGCGAGACGCTTGTGACCAGCAACGACCCTGCTCGAGAGATCCGCCGCCTTCGCGGGCTGGAATGACGACTGCCCTTGCATCGCAAACCTGAGCCCAAGGCGGCTGACTCCGGGTAGCGTCATCGACGTGTTCGTGAAGATCTGTGGCTTGACTACTGAGGAGGATGCTCTTCTTGCGGTAGCCCTCGGCGCCGATGCGCTGGGATTCAACTTCGTCAACGGATCTCCGCGTCAGATTGCGCCCGATAAGGCGCGTGAAATCGCTCGTCGACTCCCTCCCGAGACGCTGACCGTCGGGATCTTTCGCGACGAAGTGCCGGGCCGAGTCGTCGAACTGACGCAACGAGCCGGGCTCCGTGCCGCCCAACTCCACGGCAACGAGTCTGCCGAACAGACCCGTCACGTGCGGTCGCTCGTGCCCATCGTGATCAAGGCCTTCCCTGCCGGACACCCGGGACTCGCCACCATCGATGACTACGGCGCCGACATCGTAATGATCGATGGAGCTGAACCCGGTAGCGGCGAGGTCTTCGACTGGAGCCTCGCCGAAGGTGCGCCGACCGCAGGCCACCGGGTGGTGCTGGCCGGTGGACTTCATGTCGGCAATGTCGACGATGCAATCGAGCGGGTACAACCCTGGGGTGTTGACGTTGCTACCGGAGTGGAATCGGCACCGGGACAGAAAGATGCGGTGAAGATGCGGGAGTTCATTGCGAAGGCAAAGGCGGCGGGCGATCGGCTGCCTCCAGCCGATGCCGATACGTCGTATCCATCTCGCGGTCCCTACAACTGGGAAGAAGATTTCTTGACATGACCATGGCCGATCCAACCACACAAGGTCGTTTCGGCGATTTCGGCGGGATGTACGTCCCCGAGACCCTCGTACCTGCGTGTATTGAGCTCGACAAGGCGTTTCGCTCGGCATGGGCAGATCCGTCATTTCGCTCTGAGCTCGATCACCTTCTGAAAACCTACGCGGGCCGACCCTCCCCGGTGACCGAGTGCGTCAACCTCAGCGAGAAGCTCGGATGCCGGATCTTGCTGAAGCGAGAAGACCTCAACCACACGGGTAGTCACAAGATCAACAACGTCCTCGGCCAGGCGCTCCTCGCAAAGCGAATGGGAAAGACGCGCCTCGTCGCCGAGACCGGCGCTGGCCAGCACGGCGTTGCCACGGCAACCGCAGCCGCACTGTTCGACATGGAGTGCGTCGTCTACATGGGCACCGTCGATATCGAGCGTCAGAAGCTCAACGTCTTCCGGATGAAGCTGCTCGGTTCTGAAGTCGTTGCGGCCGAAAGCGGATCACAGACGCTCAAGGATGCCGTCAACGAGGCCATGCGGTACTGGGTATCGGCGGTGGAAGACACCCACTACTGCCTGGGCTCTGTGATGGGGCCGCACCCGTATCCCTGGATGGTGCGCGAGTTCCATCGGGTCATCGGTGACGAAGCCCGCGAGCAGTGCCAGGAACTCCTCGGTGGTGCCCCTGACGTCGTGGTGGCTTGTGTGGGTGGCGGGTCGAACGCCGCTGGCATTTTCGCTGGTTTTGCTGACACTGACGCAGTCCTCGTCGGGGCCGAGCCGGCTGGCGGCGCAGCAGTCGGCCGAGCCGTTCCCGGGATCGTTCACGGCTCCAAGAGCTATCTGATGCAGGACGAATGGGGGCAGGTGCTCGAGGCGGAGTCGATCTCTGCCGGACTCGACTACCCGGGTATCGGCCCGGAACACGCGCACCTCGCAGCGACCGGTCGCGCACGCTATGAACCAGTCACCGACGCTGAGGTCATCGATGCATTCCAACTCCTGTCGCGCACGGAGGGCATCATTCCGGCGCTTGAGTCAGCGCACGCGATTGCGTGGATTGCGAACGCGCGCGACGAATTCCAGGGCAAGTCCGTGCTCATCAACCTCAGTGGTCGTGGTGACAAGGATGTGAATCAGATGATGGACATCCTGCAGTGACAGGTGCCATCGAGACGGCGCTCCGTGCCCGTCGCAACGATGGCGGCAAGTGCCTCGTGCCCTACCTGACGGGTGGTCTGGGTGATGACTGGCTTGAGACCGTCATGGCTGTTGCCGACGCAGGCGCCGACGCAATCGAGATTGGTGTGCCGTTCAGCGACCCGGTCATGGACGGCCCGACAATCCAAGAGGCCAATGACCGGTCGCTGGGGGCGGGCACGACCCCGCAGATGATTCTCGATGCGCTCCGAGACGCCGACATCGGCGTTCCGACTGCGGTCATGACGTATGCGAACGTGGTGTATCGCATGGGCTGGGAACGGTTCATGAACGAACTCAGCGCCACGGGAGTGAGCGGTTGCATCCTCCCTGACATCCCACTCGAGGAGGCCGACGACTGGACACGTGCAGCCGACCACGCGGGGGTCGAGACCGTAATGTTCGCAGCGCCAACTTCTCCTGATGAACGTTTGCCGCGCATCGCTGAACGGGCTGGCGGCTTCGTCTACGCCGTTGGACTCCTTGGTATCACCGGCGTGCGGGCCAACCTCGCGTCGTCTGCGCTCGAGATCGCCGGTCGAGTGAAAGCCATCACCGACAAGCCGGTCTTGGTTGGTGTCGGCGTTGGTACACCTGCGCAGGCGGTCGAGGTCAGCGCAGTTGCGGATGGCGTAGTCGTCGGTTCGGCAATCGTCCAGCGCATGCTCGATGGGGCTGGTCCGGAAGGTGTCGCCGAACTGGTGAATGAGTTCCGCGTCGCGCTCGATGCCTGACACGCAGCACTCCCCTCGGTCTGCCAGCATGGAGACATGGAGAGGCCGAACGTGATCGCTGTGCTGTGGATCACGATCTGATCATCATCGGCGGCGGCGCGGCTGGGCTGGGCGCTGCGAGGGCCGGGCAGTGGAGCAAGGCCGACACATTGCTGGTCACCGATGGGCCCCCAGGTGGCGATTGCACCTTCACCGGGTGTGTTCCGTCGAAGACCTTGCTCAGTGCAGCCCGCGATGGTCTCGCCTTCCCAGAAGCGATGGCTCGAGTGCGTTCAACGGTCGAGCGTATTGCGGCAACCGAGACCAGCGACGTACTCCGCGAACTCGGTACCCACGTCATCGAAGACCGGGCCTACCTCGCCAACCATGACACGATTGTGGTGGGGGAGCGACGGATCACCGCCCCGCGTATCTTGATCGCAACTGGCGGCCGTCCCAGTCTCCCTCCGATCCCCGGGCTCGATGATGTCGACGTGCAGACGAACGAAACGCTGTTCGACCTCAAGCACCAGCCTGCGACACTTGGGATAGTCGGCGGCGGCCCGATCGGGTGTGAGATGGCCGAAGCGTTTACACGCCTCGGAACATCAGTGACGCTGTTCGAGACGGCGACCCGCCTCCTTCCGCGTGAGGAGTTCGAGGCATCATCCATCGTCGAGGCTGCGCTTCGTTCGCTCGGGGTCGACGTTCAAACGAAGGCGTCGATCCAACGGGTCGACGGAGCGATCCGGCTGCACTCCGAATTCGGCTCAGTCGAGGTCGAGGCGCTTTTGGTGGCCACTGGGCGGGTTCCGAATACCGGCGGACTCGCACTCGACCAACTCGGGCTCAAGGTCAATGATCGCGGGTTCATCGAGACCGATGCCCGGCTCGAGACCTCGATACGAGGTGTGTATGCAGCTGGAGACGTCACCGGCAAGCTCCCCTTCACCCATGCAGCCGATGAGATGGGTCGCGTGGCGGCGAGTAATGCTCTTGGCAAGGGCTATGGGGGTCGCTATCGAACCGATCACACACCGTGGGTCACGTTCACGATGCCAGAGGTCGCTCGTATCGGGGTCACGGAGTCTGAAGCAGCGACAATGGGTGGCCGCGTCGCGTACCTTCCGCTGAGCGAGATGGATCGGGCGATCACCGACGGCGCCGAAGAGGGTTTCATCAAGTTGATCGCTGCTCCGAAGCGCCTCACCCGCCGCCTCTTCGGCGGGCGGATCATCGGCGCAACGATCGTGGCGCCCCGAGCTGGCGAGATGATCAACGAGGTTGCCCTTCTGATGCGGTCGGGTTCGTTCACTGGTCGTCTTGCGCAAACGGTTCACGCCTATCCGACGTGGGGCTTTGGCATCCAGAAGGCAGCCGGTCAGTTTTTCGGCTCTGTCGAGGGTCGCGAGGCACGGCCAGCACGAGCATCGTGACGCACGTCGCGTGTGTGCCTTTTGACGACCGTTCATGAGCGAGTCCGATCCCGCCGGGTGACCGAGAACGCTTCACTGTTGTCGTGCAGGGGGGAGGGTTCCGCCGGCAGTGCTGACGTACCCGCATCATTTGGTGGCTTCCGTCGTCGAGGCCTACCGTCCAGGCATGCCAGATCTTCTCGTCGAGAAGCGCGATCACGTACTGATTGCCACCATGAATCGACCGCAGCGGAAGAACGCCATGACACTGCAAATGTTCGGCCGGATGCGCGATGCATGGAAGGACGCAAGTAGCGACGACGAGATCCGGTGCATCGTGTTAACCGGCGCAGGGGGAGACTTCAGCGCCGGTATGGACCTTCGCAGTCTCGCAGGTGACGTCGCTGAAGAAGACGACTGGGATGTCAAGAAGGCGATGGCCGAGCACGGTACGGCGTGGATCTATGAGGGATTGACCAAGACCTACCGCCCGACGAAGCCAATTGTCGCGGCCGTTGAAGGGGTTGCGATCGCTGGCGGTACCGAGATTCTCCAAGGTACCGACATCCGGATTGCGGCCGAGTCGGCGACATTCGGGGTCTCAGAAGTTCGGTGGTCGCTCTACCCAGGTGGCGGCTCACCGGTCCGGCTGCCTCGCCAAATTGGCTATGCAGAAGCGGCCGACATGCTTCTTACGGGCAAGCACATCACCGCCGCCGAGGCGAAGGCGATGGGCCTGATCAGTCGAGTCGTGCCCGATGGGGCTGCGTTCGACCATGCAATGGAGGTCGCTGAACTCGTTGCCGCAAATGGTCCACTCGCCGTTGAAGCGGTCCTTCGCACCATGCACGAGACATCTGGCATGACCGAAACAGAGGCTTGGGAGCATGAGGCGCAGTACGCCAACGAGGTCATGCGTTCCGACGATGCCAAAGAAGGGCCCCGAGCATTTGCCGAGAAGCGAACGCCGAACTTTCAGCGGAAATAGCGTGCTCAGCCGGTGTTGCGGAGTCCCGCCGCCACACCGTTGATCGTCAAGAGTAGGGCCCGTTGCAGGCGCGCTTGCTCGGTCTGGTCGGCAGTTCCTGCGCGACTTCGGGCCAAGAGATCGACCTGCAAGACGTTGATCGGGTCGAGGTAGATGTCGCGAACGGCAAGGGTGCGACGCAGGATGGGCAGATCATCGAGCAAAACGCCGCCGGTGAGCCGGCTCAGTTGCTCGACTGTGACCGTGTGTTCGGCGATGACATCGTCGAAAATCCCATGGACCGATGGATCGACGAGGTTTGTCACGTAGTGCCGCGCGATCGCCAAATCGGTCTTCGCCAACGTCATCTCGACATTAGAGATGAACGTCCGGAAGAACTGCCACTGCTCGTACATCTCGGTGAGCTCATCGGCATGCCCGCCATCGACTGCAGTAAGGAGGGCGGTGCCGACTCCGAACCAACCAGGGATGATCTGGCGCGACTGGGTCCAGCCGAATACCCACGGGATGGCCCGAAGATCTGAGAGATCGCTGTTGCCCTTGCGCCGCGACGGACGCGAGCCGATGTTCATCGCCCCGAGTTCCTCGACCGGGGTCGACGTGTTGAAGTACTCCACCAGGCCGTCTTGTTCGACAAAGGACCGGTAGCGGGCGAAGGCCGCCTCCGACATCGTCTCCATGACCTGGTTCCATCGATTCACGTCGGTAGGGGCACTGCGCGGCCTCTGATGAGCGATCGACGCTTCGACCACAGCCGAGAATGCGAGATCAAGGTTGCGGTTAGCGATCTCCGGAAGCCCGTACTTGTCGGCGATGACCTCACCCTGCTCAGTGATCTTCATCACCCCGCGAACGGCGCCCGCGGGCTGTGAGAGGATCGCGGCGTGGGTCGGCCCACCACCGCGACCGACGGTCCCTCCACGCCCGTGGAAGACGGTGATGGCGATGCCGTACTCGTCTGCGACCTCTGCGATCGTGCGCAGTGCCTTGTGGATCTCCCACTGTGACGTGGTGATACCTCCGTCCTTGTTGGAGTCGCTGTAGCCGACCATCACCTCCTGAACGTCGCCCCGCAACGCAACGAGCCTGCGGTAGGACGGGAGGGTGAACAACTCGCGAAGCACCGGGCCAAGGGCGCGAAGGTCGCCGATCGTCTCGAAGAGAGGTACAAACCCCAGACGCGCCACGCCGGCCGACAGATCGACGAGGCCGACGTCTCGGGCCAGGACAGCCGGCGCGAGAATGTCGTCAACGCCTTGGGTCATCGAAACGATGTAGCTCTCGACGATCTCGTCGCCGAACAGGTCCATGCGGTCGCGCAGTACCTGAAAGAGCAGTTGGGTCTCATCGGTGTCGCCCGTTTGCGGTGCTGCGAGCGGACGAGGTGACGCCAGTTCCTCAGCGAGGAGGGCAGTTCGACTGGAGTTGTCGAGCGACGCATAGTCGATGCCAATCGCGGCGAACAGTCGGGACAGCGTTGCGTGATGCTTCCCAGCATGCTGACGGATGTCGAGCGTTGCCAGGTGGAAGCCGACGAGACCGACAAGGTGGCGGACCCGGGCCAGTCGCCCTCTGGCGATGAGATCACCGCCTTCAGCCTCGAGTGAGCGTGCGATCACGGCAAGGTCATCGGCGAGTTCACCGGGTCGGCTGTAGGACCCGGGACCAGGCGGGTCCGTGGCAGCTTCACGCAGACGATGGTGAATCACCGAGAGGCGCTGGCGGTACGGCTCGCCGGCAGAGAGCGCCCGAAACCGTTCCCGTACTTGCGGGAAATCCTCGTCATCGGCATCAAGTTGCACCTGGAGTTCTTCCGAGATGGGGCGGACTGCGGTCGAAATGCTGATCTCGGCAGACAGCCTCTCGATCTCACCAATCAAAAGCCGCAGCGCTCTCGCTCGTTGGAACTCGAGCACGTCACACGTTGTTTCCGCAGTCACATTCGGGTTGCCATCGCGATCACCCCCGACCCAGGAGCCAAATCGCAAAGGCTGACTTCCGGGCTCGAGCTTGTGGCCGTGGTCCTTGAGCGCCGCATCAATGTCGTCAAGGAGTTCCGGCACGCCCGCCTCGAGCATCTCGCCGAGGAAGTAGAGGATGGATCGGGCCTCATCGACCGGATCGGGTTTCTCTCGCCGTAGCTCGTCGGTCTGCCAGATCGTGTCGAGGAGTTCGTCGACCCGACGGTCGAGACGGGCGATCACAGACGCTTCCTGTTCGGTCTCGCGCTGCTCGATGAGCGTTGCGATCTCTGCAAGCTTGTCGAGAATGCTCCGGCGCGAAGCCTCCGTCGGATGCGCCGTGAAGACCGGGTAGAGCTGGACGCGATTGGTTACCTCGGCGATCTCGTCGGGCGTAAACCCGTCCGTGATGAGACGGTTGACGGTCTCGGCAAAGCGTTGTGAGCGTGCCGTGCGGTTCTCGGCGAGACCGTCGATGCGGTGGACCTGTTCGGCGGTGTTTGCGAGATGGAAGTAAGTCGTGAACGCCCTGACCAATTCGATCGCTCGGACCACCGGTGTGTTGCGCAGCGTGTCGGTGAGTTCACTACCGACACCATCGTCACCGTGTCGCAAGGCGCGAGCCAAGGTCCGGACGTCTTCAACTTGTTCGAGGAGATCTGATCCGACCTGCCGAACCAAGGCCTCACCGAGTTGGTTTCCCAAGCGGCGGATGTCGCGTCTGATGGCGGAGTCGAGTTTCGCCAGGTCATCGGCCACCCGATGACCCTACCCTTCGGCGGCCGGTCGCCGTCCGAACAATCGTCCACCTTCGGCAACCCCGGGAAGGGTGGGTTGCACACCGTGGACTCCTGACCATTTCGTGAAGCGGTCGAGCACGATGTCTTCGATCTGATTCCATGTCGAGGCCCGTGGAGCGTCCATCGCTTGGTTGTAGGGCTGATCGAATACGATGACCTCGTTGCCAGCGCGCCGGAGCGCCGAGACGTTTCCGGGCGAGTCGTCGATGTAGAGGTCGGCTTCTACTTGGGGTTTCGCGCCAAGAAAGCAAAGGTCGCGATAGGGAATGCGGGCGGCGTCAAGCCACTCGACCGTGTCGCTGACTGCCGCTTGGTGCCCCCAGTTGACATAAAGCCTGTGGGTAATGATCCGGATCCACACTCCAGCATCGCTCAGGCGCCACAGGACTTCAGCAGCGCCCTCGATCACATCGAGGTCGCGGAACATCCTTCGCTCTACGACGGCGTATCGGTGGTGATCCTCGAAGTCGCCAGGACCAAAGCCCCACTCGGCGAAGTCCCATCCCCGCTCGAGAGGTAACGAGTCCGGACTGACCCCGAGGCGATCGGCCACGATGCCTCGGAAACCGAGCGTGTGTTCGGCACAGACCCCGTCGAGATCGACGCCGAGAACGAACGCGTCGAGCTCCGTCATGTCACGCTGCGGTCAATCCACCATCGGCACTGAGAATGCTGCCGTGAATGTTGGCGGCCTCGTCGCTCGCGAGGAAGGCAAAGAACGCTGCGATCTGATCGGGCGAACTTGGGTTCCGGTAGCCGATGTGGTTCTGCATCAAGCTGAAGTCGATGCCGTCGGCGAGTTCGAAGTTGTGAACGAGTGGCGTGTCGATACCACCGGGAGCGATGGCGTTCACCCGCACGCCGGTCTTCACGAACTCCATAGCAAGAGCTCTCGTGAGGTTGACGATTCCACCTTTCGTGGCGCAGTACGGCACGGTGTAGGCCTGTCCCATAAGGCCTGCGTTGGAAGCGATATTGATGAGTACACCGGCGCGTTCGATCAGGAGCGGCATCGTTGCTTGAGCGATGAAGAACGGACCCTTGAGGTTGATTGCGTTCATGAGGTCCCACTCGGCCTCGGTCACGTCGGCAAGGTGGTGTTGCTTGGCGATGCCGGCGATATTGCCGACGATGTCAATGCCGCCGAGCTCGGCAATGCACGCAGCGACGGCACCCTTGATTTGGTCGACGTCGGCGACGTCGACGACACGGGTCACCATTGAGCCGCTCACCTCTCCGAGAGTCGCAAGCGTCTCGGCCATCCCTGCCTCGTTGACGTCGATGCCGAAGACCGATGCCCCTTCGGCGGCGAGACGTCGTGCGGTCGATCGACCGACGCCGCTGGCGACGCCGGTGAGAAATGCGACCTTGTCGTTGAAGCGGGTCATCGAGCCGGATCGTACCCGTGCCGATCGATGGCTGCGATTCGGACGGCAGGCGCAGGCGTTCGCAGCGTCCTCGCTTGTTGCAGCGCCGACTGGGCTGATCGCAACGTTGTGGCGGACCATCCATGTTTCTCGTGTGGCCGGTGCCTCTCAGATCCCGAAAGGCGACCTGGCGCTAGGCGTCGTCGTGTTGTTTGTGTTCGCAGATCCAGTTGGCCGTACTCGTCCGATGGAGATCGGTCTCAAGATCTTCTCTCGACCAGCCCGAACAGCGGATTGCGAGAAACGGTCGTACCCCGGCGAACGCTTCGCGCCGTGACCGGTGAGCTGAGGTCGAGGGCAGCGACTGCGGCGTCTACAACTGCATCGAGTGGCGCCGCCGCGTCGACCGACACCAGGTCGGTCTCTGCTGCACTCGGAAGTTTGCGGGTGGCCAACTGGTCGTCGGCCGGCACGGTCAGTCGTAGATGCTGAGCGCAGGGTCCCAGTTGGCGAGGTCAGGTTCGACTCCTAGACCGGATCCACTCGGAATTGGGATCGTTCCGTTGCTCGGTTGCACCGGAGGAGTGAGACAGCTGTAGGCCTGTTCCTGGTAGGGATAGGAGATCCAGGTCCCCTCGTAAAACGGATCGGGAACCGTCGCTCCCATGTGCACGGTGGCTGCAGCGGTGATGTCGCCACCCCATGTGTCGTCGATCGTCAACGGGATGCCGTGAGCGACACACAGATCACGAACCGTCCGCAGCGGCGTGAGGCCGCCGACGCGAGACAGCTTCATGCCGAAGCCTTGCGCAACGCCATCAATGATGGCCCGGGTGATGAGGTTGAGATCGGTGGTGCACTCGTCGAGGAAGAGCGGATGGTTGAGTTTGTCGGCGATGGCGCGATGCTCGTCGTAGGTTCGGCAGGGATTCTCGATCGAGAGCCGGATATCGCGACATGCGAGGCTGAACTCGATGGTGTCGCGCATCGTCCAACCCCGGTTGGCATCGACGAGCAGTTTGGTCGCGGGAGAGATCGAGTCGGCGACCGCTTGGGTTGCCTCAATGTCCTCGGCCAGGGGTCGCCCACCGACCTTGACTTGGAGCCGGAGGTATCCCTCGGTCTCACGCTGTCGCGCCGCTTCGGCAGTGCGTGGGGCCGTGTCTGGCATCACGCCGTAGTAGGAGCTGACCGTGTCGCGATCAGTTCCACCGAGCAGATCGCAGACGCGTTCTCCGCGGACCTTGCCGAGCAGGTCCCAACAGGCGACGTCAAGAGCCGATTTCGCGTAGTTGTGCCCGGTGAGTGCATTGTCCATTGCTCTTCGAACTAGCTCGGTACGCAGGGGATTGAGGCCGATGAGCGCCGGCGCCATTTCAGCGATGGCGGCTCGTGCACCGAGCGCATGCTGGGGCTGGTAGGTGGGGCCGAGCGGTGTGGTTTCGCCGAAACCCGATAGGCCCTCGTCGCTGACCAACTCGACGACGGTGCTGTCGAGGGTTGCAACCGCAGAGATCGCCATCTCGTAGCGGCCACCGGCAACCTTGATGTCGTGGCTATAGACGCGGATCTCGGTGATCTTCATCGGCGTACTCTGCCCCATCGACAGCGTCGCTGCTACCCGCGCAAGTCGGGGTTTGACGTCTCGATTGCGTTGGACCACCACGCGCCGTCTGGGCTGTCGTGGACGTGGCGGTAGGTCAGGCTCATCCGCGGCGGAGCCTGACGCATCTTGGGAACGGAGTGCTCCCACGCGTGCTGGCACGCGCCACCCATGACGAGCAGGTCACCGGAGTGAAGCATCAGGCGATAGCTGGAACCCCCCGCCATGGGACGGAGCCCGAACCGGCGAGGTCCGCCGAGGCTGATGATGGCGACGATTGGGTCGACCTGGTGGACCCCAATTCGGTCGGCGTGCCAGGCCACGCTGTCGGAGCCGTCGCGGTAGTAGTTGACGAAACCAGGCAGCAAGCCGGTCCCGTAGCGGGCTTCGAGCGCGTCGGAAATGTGGCTGAGGACAGGACGGGTGGCGACAACGCCGGGGTGGATGTGTGCGTGAAGACGGGGTTCGTCGACGAGACGGCCGTACATCGGGCGGCGACCAGCGCGCCAGGGGAGTGTGGTCGCCAAATCTGCGAGAAGCATGTCAGCTCCGCCAAGCCACCCACGGGCGTGATCGATCCAACTGAACTCGTCGAGGTAGTCACGTTCGATTGGCGCAGCTTCGGACACCTCCGGGATACCGACCCCGAACAACGAGCCCTGATACGCAAGCATGCCCGATTATATCGAACGTCTGTTCGCCGGTCTTGGCAACTGCACCTCGGCTCGGGAGCGGCTCGAGCGCGGCGGCAACCCGTAGGGCTAGTTGAGCCAGGGTTCTTCCGGGTAGTGCTGCAGCAGTGTGATCGGCCCGTGCTGACGTCCGACGACCTCCCACCAGAGTTTGTCGGGTTCTGGATGCAGGATGTCGTGGGCGCTGGCTTCGACGACGAGCCATGCGTCGTCGTGCAGTTCAGCCTCGAGTTGGCCCGACGACCAGCCGGCATAGCCCCCGAACGCGCGTATGCCTTGCAGGCCGAGAATGTCGGCCGGCTCTGCGTCGAGGTCGATCGTCCCGATTCGACCGGTAACGGGGCTGAATGCTGTCGGCGTCGCCGTGCCGTTTGCCACGGCAAGCGAGATGACCGACGACGGTGACACCGGTCCGCCGCGATGAACGACGGCTGGGGCGGCAGCGTGCTGGCTCCATTGGTCGAACAATTCGACCATCGGAAGCTCCGACGGGCGTGTCAACACGACCCCGAGCGCGCCTTCCTGATCGTGCTCGAGTATGAAGATGACCGTGAAGGCGAAGTTCGGATCGGTCATCGTCGGACTCGCGACCAGGAGGCTTCCACGGGTGGTCATCGTGCCATCTTCGCGTGTGGGAGCATCGTTTCCATGGCTACTGACCCGCCTGTCGCCCTGACCATCTCTGCTCATGACCCGCTCGGAGGGGCAGGGCTCGCAGCCGATCTCGCAACGTTCGCTGTGCTCGGGGTGCACGGCACCGTTGCGATCACTGCCTTGACGGCACAGCGATTCGGGTCAGTCGACCGGGTGGAGCCGACTGCGCTCGATCTCCTTGAGGCGCAGCTCGACGGCATCGTTGCGAGTCTGCCTCTCGCAGCGGTCAAAGTCGGTCTGCTTGGCTCGGCGCAGGCCGTGGCCTTGGTCGCCGACCGCATTGCGTCGGGGCAGTTGCCAGCACCTGTTGTCGACCCAGTGCTGGTCGACGGCCGAGGTGATCGCCTGGTGGGTCCTGACATTGAGCATGCGTTGCGTGAACGCCTCTTTCCGCTTGCGGCCGTGATTACGCCGAATCTCCGAGAGGTTGCTGTGCTGACCGGATCCGATGTGCGATCTCCTGAAGATGTGGAGGATGCAGCCGATGGGTTGGCAGCCCTCGGGGCACGCCTCGTGGTCGTGACCGGCGGGGCCGTGCCCGGTGATCTCGCGGTCGACGTCGCCGTCGCGGCCGATGGGGTGGTTCGTCGCGTTGAGGCGCCGTGGATCAACAGCCCGCATGTGCGAGGTTCCGGCTGCACGTTCGCGGCGGCGGTCACGGCCGGTCTCGCTCTTGGTGACGAGCCGTTGCAGGCGGTTGCTCGCGCAAAGGAGTTCGTTTCGGAGCGGCTCGCTGCCTCGAGGTGGACCGGTATCGATGGCGTCGGACCTGTTGCCCATTGGATCGAACCTCAGTCGACGTCTGCCCACGCTTCGCCGTAGTGGAACGTGAGTTCCTCGTCCGGTTCGATGTCACGGAGTGCGAAGAGCTGCGGCCCGTCGAACTCTACGTTTGGATCGGTGCTGTGGTTGAGCCAGCGGAGCACTCCGTCGCCGTCGATGCCGGAGAACTCGCCGTCGTCGCCCTCGACCCACAGTACGTAGGTGCCATCGTCGGTTGTCAGTTGCCCGGTGTACTCGCCGATACATTCCCCGGCTGCGATGGGGATGGTCGCAAAACATCCTCTGCCGTGAATTGTCGAGGCTCTCGCCTCGATGGGTGTTGCTTCATTGGTCATGGTGATGAAGTTGGTGAAGCGTGGCAGGCTTGATGGGTTCGATGCGCTTCCGCCCGTCGGAGATCAGGGAACGAGCTACGGCAGCGTTACCCAGTTCTTCCAATTCAGCGCGTGCCGGATCACGAAGGAAGCTGTCGATGGCCAGTGCGTTGGGAAAACTCATGACGAGTACTGCGTCGGGATCACTGGAACGCCCGTCGAGCGGATCGATGCGACGGGCCAGATGCGAGCGGTGACGGGGGAGTAGCGCGACAAGTTCGGCAAGGTACTCCTCGAAGCGATCCGAAGATGTGGCCCAGAGGTACAGCGTGAGTTCGATGCGTGGATCGCCGGACATTGCGTCACCGTAGCGTCGTCTACGCGGGGACTCGGACTGGCCTTCAGGCGTCGACGCGTGCGAACACGGCCTTCAGATAGGCACCTTCGGGAAAGCCGACTGGGTGATCGATGTCATGGCCTGGGCGAGCCACGACGTCGAGACGTCGTCCTGCTCGCTCTGCAGCTGCCTCGATTGTGGCGTCGAAGCGGTTGCGATCGATCCGACTGGAGCAGCTGGATTGCATCAGCAAGCCTCCAGATTCGACCAGGTCGAGTGCGAGGTGGGTGAGGCGTGTGTAGGCCCGCAGCGCGCCGGGCACGGCACTGTGTCGAGAAGCGAACGATGGTGGGTCGACGACGACAATGTCGTATCGCTGCCGGTGCGCCACCAGCGCCTCCATCACCTCGAATGCATCGCCGGTGGAAGTCTCGTGGTCGACGGACGCATTGGCAGCCACGTGTCGCTTCGCAGCCTCCGTCGCGTGCGG
>Ga0222718_10000539_pt1 | contig 38708 bp, 49 predicted proteins | sample C33_27DmetaG_FD_165045 | JGI IMG/M metagenome (GOLD analysis project Ga0222718, IMG submission 165045) | Estuarine water microbial communities from San Francisco Bay, California, United States - C33_27D | ecosystem: Environmental > Aquatic > Marine > Unclassified | place: USA: California...
ATAGCAACGTCGGTATAGTTACTGTTGTTGCTGTTGCTGACAGGGTTCTGACCGCTGGTATAATTACCAGAGTACCCACAGTGGTAAACAGTACCATCTTTTCCTAGAGCAATAGAGAAATTGCTGTCCTGTGAGCCAGCCCAGAGATCAACAAACTCGTCTAGGGAAGTGGTTTGGTAATTACCCAGTTGTGGGCTTGCCTGAACAAAGATAGACGTATCCCCAGTGCTACCATCACCCCGCGCCCCGTAACTACCGTCGCCAGCGTAGTGGATAGTTCCATCGTCACAAAGCGCCCAAATACCGTTGTAAGTAGAAACGCTTGTACCGCTCTGCCCAATAACAGTTTTAATTACGTTTTTGCCGTATATAGAGTTTGGCGAATGTGCGCTTGCGTTAAACGGAACGTATTGATCGGTGATCGAACCTTGACCACATTGGCCTTGGTGGTTACGTCCCCAACACCACATGTTGTAGTCTCTGTCCACACAAGTAGAAGTGGTTTGGTAGTTAAACTGGAAGTACCAACCCTTGTCTTCATAGTCATACACAAAACCATTTGTGTTAAGAGTTATGGTGTTTCCAGCAGAGTCTGCTGTAGTAGACCCCACATATCGGTACATGTCGGTTTCGTCGTCTGCGATACGGATGTAAGTAATGCGGTCTGTGCCAGCGGTTAGACCAGGCGCTGTGTAAACACTTGTCTTCTTTCTGTCACCAATGTCAGCAAGAGTGAGCGCAGTCCACGTTGTGCCTCCGTCTGTGCTTTCTTCAAAGGTCAAGTCTTCTGTGTTTGTGCTGTCAGTCTGGTCGAACTTGTAAATGTTACCCTTAGTCATGTCGATATTAGGGTTGTCTGTTCCGTCAATCACGAAGATAGGGTCGCCGTTAGTGTCAGTTCCCATCGTGACTACATGCGTAACTGTGCGTTTGTTACGGTTTACTAGCTTGCGCTCGGAAAGCTTTACGCCAGGAAAACCCGCAGGGAAAGCGGCGTTTGTTGGGTTTGCTCGGTCATTAGTCTGAGAACCAATACCCTGTTGGTAATAGACGTTATGTCCCCAACCACGGTACGCACCATCTTCCATGATAACAGCACAGTACCTGTAAGTATGTGTGTTGCCGCTAGGAAGGTTAGCAACACGGACGTTAGAACGCTGGTCGTCGTCAGTCCAAACAGGAAGGTTGGTTGCCTCGTCAACTCTTAGAACTTGGTTGGCGTCTGTAGGGGCTATCGACTGAACGCCTGTTCCATCGTAGTACCAAATACCACCAGCAGGAGTGCCTGTGCCTTGACCGATGCCGCTAGTGAATACAGCCCATTTGGTAGCGTCAGTGCCAGGCGTTGTGCCTGTATTGCTGGCGATCAAACTTACATACGTGTCAACACCTTCGGTAACTACATCTTGCTTATTATAAGCAACAGCCGCATCGTATGCGCCTCTAAACGTAAAACCAATAGTTCCTAAATTAACTGTTGCCATTTCTTACCCCTGTTAAAACTTTACTTGCACTGGAGCGTGGATGTGAGCCGCGCTATTGCCATCCGCCAGATTGTTGTTGCCATTGAACCCCCAGTGATACGTCTCGCCGTTTGTACACCGCGCTATCAAACAGGTGTCTGTAGTTCCCTCATGGGCGTATCCAGTCATTACAAGTTGCTCCACTGGAGGCAATTTTGCTGGTTGACATATCGAAGGAGTAGCCCCTTGATCTGTGCCGCCAGTACCCTTTTGCCCTTTGCTACTGTAACCAATAACATATACAAGACCCGTACTCGTCCTCAAAGCATAGCAACTACCGTACCTTCCGCCTACAGAGATGATGTCCACAACGTCTGTGACCTTTGTCTGTGGAGAAGTAGGCGTAGTCAACAACGGTTCAAAAGTAGTGTTTTGGCTTGTGGCACTACTGTTGACTGGACTATGACCCAAAGTGATCACGGTCTTGTCTTTCTTGATTGCTAAGAAGTTAGTGTAACTTCCTGCCGCACCTTGGTAGAAATCAATGTCTTCAACGAGAGGTATAGATGGATCAAACCTTTGGTTGAAGTACCAGCCGTTTGCTCTGTAGCCAGCGCCCCGCCAATACTGGTAGACGCCCTGCTGGTTTCCTTGCATGAACAGTCGCCCATCTTCTAGTAGCACAACGTCTGTATTAACTTGGCTTGTGTAAGTGCTGTTGGTGCTGTTGCTATGTGACCAAGCCTGTTTTACCTTCACGTTCTCAGACCCCCACGGGTCGTACTTTCTGTGTACGTTACTGTTTGTGTTATGAAAGTTTCTGCGATAAGACCCTGCCGCCCACAACTTTCCTTCAATGTCTATCATGTAGGTAGAAGCTTCTGGGCCGTTGTTTATGCTCATATATTTTATTGGGTACTCTGCTGTAAACGGTATGAGTGTCGGCACTGATATAACCCCAGTACCCAACCCTAAACAGTCAGCATAGTTGCCACCCCATCCGTAAACCTTTCCAGACTTACATCTAATCAAATAGCTAGTAAGCTGTGCGCTGTAACAGTTTGCAGAGTAACCGCCCTTGACTTCTACTATCTCATCGTCCCCGATGTCACATAAGGAGCTAATCGGGAAGAACCTTTCGCTAATGCTTCCGTTAGACATGTTGTCTGGCTGGCTGTAATAGTTACCAGAAGACCAAAGCACATTGTTTGTGTCTAAAAGAAAAGTGTTTATGTAAGAAGTCCAAGCTTTTTTCACGATGGTTCCGCGAGGCAACGGCAGTTCTGTAGAAGACGCCCAGAAAGGTTGGTTGGTGGACGTATTGCCGATGCCCAAAGCGCCATAAGCGTTGTAGCCCCAAGCTCTTGCCGAGCCGTCTGTCATAACAGCGACATGTTGAAATGCCCCATAGCGGGGATGCTCAGACATCATATGTGCAAGCTCTTTTACTTTTGTACCGTTTCTGTCTTTTGAGTGACGAAACTCTGGCGTAAAAGTTGCCGTACCACCAATGGTCGCTGACTTAGAGCGTAGCTCAGTACCTCTTTTTCCAATAGGAGCGTTTGTGTTGTCTACAGCTACAGAGCCTTTTTCTGTTAGCTGTGTTTGACCGACAGCAAACTTTCGCTTGTTTGTGCTGTCAGTGAACACATGTGTCTCGTCTCCAACCTTTACAACATCTCCTTTTACGTAAGAAGCGCTAGAGTCGTAAGTGCCTTTCCAACGATAACCGAGTTTTGATACATCTATCTTCATAGTATATTCACCACTAAATTGTTACCAGTAACCGAGAGGTTAAGGTTGCCGTTAGAAAGCATATATTCATCGTAGTCGTCTATGTCAAAAGACTGCGCTTGAGAAGACTGAACCTCTTGGAAAAGAGGAACTGTTCCAGTGCCTAAAGGTATTAACATGTTTTCGTATGTTGACTGGTTGGCAATGATGTGGGGCTTTATAGTGTTTAGCCAGAAGTAGTAATAGTCAGTCGGAAAACTTGTATTACCTTTGTCATAAACGTGAGCAGGCTGGTTCTGTAGGATGTTAGCTAACTCTTGTACGTCGTCAAGGTCAGGAGTTGCGTATGCAAAGCCTGGCAAACTTGAGAAGTTGTCGTCTTGGTTTACGTCCCCGTATATAAAAGAGTAGACGATTGATGGCGCGGGTGGTGCTTTAGGGGCTGAGTAGGTCAAGTCCCAGAAGCCGTCTGTCACGAGCGGGTCGGTGATCCCATTGGCATAGTTATAAAGACTTTGAACAAGCGAAGAGTCAGAAAGAACCTTGTCCTTTCCTACAGTAGTAATCTCTAGCTCGTTGCCAGAAGTGTTTAAGCCGTAAAATACGTTGCTGTCAGCGAACGGCGTGATCTCATAAGCTGAGGCTGTGTTATTCAACCTGATGAAAGCGTTGTAGTTTCCAGCTATGTCCACGTTGCTTGCTGGCACAATGGAGTTTCCTCCAGATATTGCAAGCATAACTTTGGTCAAGTCTGGAGCCGCACCAGCGGTGTGAGGCTCAGAAACTATGTAAAGATTATCGTTGTAAGAGAATAAGTCGTGGTTCTGGTATACAGCGCCTACTTGGAAGTTTCCTGTAGGCTTAAAGAAAGTACCTTCTGGCACATCAATCCAAGGCGCTGTTGCGTTAGTACCGACACGAACTTGAAGTTTCTGTGTGGCTACCTCTACCCGAAAGGCAAAGATGTTAGGGTCTGGGTTTCCGTTTGCGTCGAAAACATCTCCGAGCAAGTCATAAAGAGTTCGTCCCCCTAGCTCACAGTTCTCTAGGTAGGTGTCAAGAAGATGTGTGCCAGTGTTGACTGAACGAAAATTTATCTGTTCGCCAGTAGGTCTAGTAAAGGCCATCCTATTCTATCCCCATACTCTTCATTAAGTGCTTTAATTTAGCAGTAGTGAGGGCATACCTGTCGTCCTCGTTGTAACGATCTTCTAAGTCAGACACACGTTTCACCAAATCTAGGAGAACCCTGTCCTCTACTGTTGGGGTCGCGGCTTCTCCAATATGCTGTACTAATTCAGCGCGAAGCTCTGCTACAAGTAGTTTAGCTATGCTTTTAACCTTCGCATCTACGTATTCTTTTTGGATGCCTGAGAAGTTTGCGGCACTCTCTAGGCTCTCTGGTGACGGGTTAGACATTACATATTCTCCCTTGCTGGCTTTAAGTTTCCTTTTTCTATCTCCCTTTGCATCTGCTCTTCAGGCATTACAGATGCGCCACGGGCTTTCTCCATAAGGGCCATTTGTTGAGAAGGGGTCGGTCCTTGTGCCGCCTCTTCTTTGCTGATCTTAAACTGCTCTACGTCGGAGACACCCATAGCGCGGATGGCTTCTTCGATTATACGACCAGTCTTGTACTCCATTTGCAGACCTGATTTACCGACGACAGAAAGCATATTCATCCAAGTCTCGGCGTTCCTTGTTGGCTCTACTGGCAATGTGCCGTCTACTACTAAGTAGTCGATGTCGCCCTGAAGCATAGATACGTCAAAGTCTATGTACCCATCCTCAATCATGCGGCTTAACTCACCAGGCGCTTGACCGTCCATCATACGCAGAGAGCCTTCGTACTCTAAGGCATCTTGTAAGTTCGCTGTCATCATTCTTACTAGCGGCCTGACTGACTGAGCCGAAAGAACACGGGCAAGAACACCAAGGCGCTGAGAGCCTAGCTGAGTAAGTCTCTGTATTTCTGTGGCAGTTCGTACACCGTCTGCTGTTGGCATGCCTTGTTGGGCGTCCGATGCGGCACTGACACGTTGCTTCAGGTCTGACATAGCGGATATGTCGTTCCAGTGGCCTCGCGTTACGTCTGGGACTTCTGCGATAAATATTCCGTCGCCTGGCTTTGTGCCTGGCAGTGTTCTGACCACGCCCCACGGGTTGCGATCAATCAAGTCAGGAACGCTAACCGCCGTTGGGTCTACGAAAATAAGATTATTCAGCGCGGCTTGCACGTTGTCGATACGGGAGCGCAGAAGCCATGTGCTAATCTCGTGCATAGGAAGCAACAGATCGTAAAGAGATTGGCTGTATGTTTTGTGCTGATCGTTGTACAGACCGCCAAAAGCGACAGGGAACTGCCTGCCGTATGGGTTCAACTGCATACGGATTACCGCGTCTTCATCAAGAATAGTTATGAGAACCCATAGCTGTTCTATCTGAGGTAGTCCGACTTCGTAGCCGTTCAATCTAACCCACGCCTCATCAATGACTCGTGTGTCGTCAAGGGTAAAGTGGTAGCCGTTCTCGTCGCCTTTCGGGTCTTCAGGATTGATGTTTAACCCCTTGCCCTCTTCCTTTACCCAGCGGTGGGCATCCCAACCTGACTTAAAGTTGGCGTTGTGCTTGCTACGTAGGCCAGGATATTTCTGAAGCTTGGGGTAATGACCTGAGCCGTACAAGGCGTTTGTGGACATGTGGTCTGTGAAAACCACGTACTGCATACGATCCCAATCACCCCACTGTACTCGTGGGTCTGGGAAACATTTGCGAGGGTCGAAGTTAATGATTTGGTTAGTGTTTGTCTTTGTGTCCCATATACATTTTGTGGGAGCGAAGCCGTATCTTATGCTGTCCATAAGCATTTGTGCTATTCGCGCTTCCCCTGCTGTACGACGCATGTGCTGGTGCAAAAGGCGCTCAAGAATAAGAGAGGCTTTGCGGGACTTCCTGTTGAGACCTTCAAGCTGGAACATAGGGTTACGACCAGCGAGCGCCGCCATGAGGTATGTCATAACTGTGTCGGCAATTGCACGAGTATCAGCTACAACTGCCTTCTCTCGGAACTTCGTGCTGTCGGCTGGAACCCATACGTCGTGAGCGCGGTCAGCGTCTCGCCAATGGTCGTACCGTCGGCTGATACGCTCAAAGGACATTTTTGTTAGCGCACGGACGTAATCAACAATCTTTATTTCCTGCTCGTCGGAGAGCATGTCAGAGATGTCTTGGTAGTCCATTAGAGGCCCTGCCAGATTGGACAGGTCAACTACCATGTTATGCTTATCAAGCTTTATGTCTTTATAACGCATCTACATTTCACCCCAAGACTTCATGTACTTGTCTTCCGATTTAGCGGCTTTTTCCCACCAATTGGTGGCGTCGCTTTTCTGGTCAAACTGTTTATTAAGTGACGAAGACACATCCATCGTCCCACTAAACATATCGTTTACAACGCCGCCCATTCTGGATAATACATCAAGTCCCATAGATAAAGCGTCCACTTGGTCGTCGTTTGTTCCGTTAGGGAAAGCTTGGCACTCCAGCATGAATGTGTCTAGCCAATGTGCAGAGCGAGGAAGGAATACTCTGCCGCCTTCTATTAGAGGTGTCACAGCGTTTAACCGAGCCACTTTATCTGACGTAACTTTGTACGGAAGGACAGACACACCTGACTGGTTCCTTAGTTCTTGTATCAAGGATTGACCGCTGGCCTTGTCCTCAATGTACATCCCCCTTAATCCATTGCCGCGCCATCTGGCATTGACCTGTGTGCAGACTCTCTTTAACTCAGGGAAGTCGTACTTGTTTCTTATGAGATCAAGAATGTGCATGTCGCCGTTTCTGTCTAGCCCCATAACCATTAGTACGGAGAAGTCAGCTTGCTCGGTTTTCTTGAACGCTGTGTCTGCCACAATTATAAGTTGATTGCAGTCGGGTTTGTCGTCATCCCACTGCCACCAGCTTTCTTTTATGATATTGCCCCCGCGTATAAAAGGGGACTGCTGGTATAGGGATGCAAATTCTCTTGGGTCTAGGCGTTCTCTTTTCTTGAGTTCGTCAAGAGGGAACCTCTCAGGCCAGAGTGCTTCCTCTCGCTCATCTTGGTAGTGTCTTTTTGAGACAGAGACCTTGCTGAGTTGACCCTGCGGTATGAAGCGTGGATCGTCTTCTGGGAGTTCCGCCACTGACCTCTTGACATTGCTTGACACCTTTCTGACTGCTGGGAAGTTTACATGATGCCAAGCACCCTCTCGCCAGTCGTCCGTTTCCATCAAGCGCCCAGCTACGTCGTCAGGATGCCAACGGGTTAGGATGACAATCTCGATTGGGGCAGTTCCGTCTGGCTCTGGTTGCTTACGAGTTGTTAGGGCGGAGACGTAGTAGCTCCAAGTCTTGTTGCGCTGGGTTGCGCTGTCGGCTTCTTCACGAGCTTTGATAGGGTCATCTACTAAGAGGAGCGTTGCCGCACGACCTGTCGTAGAACCGCCAATGCCTGTTGCGTAATAAGTGCCGCCCATCGTTGTGCGCCAGTCGTCAACAGCACGGCTCTCCTCAGACAGCGTAAAGTCAGAAAACGCCTGACCGACAATAGGCTCCCGCGCATGGTCGCGTGTTTGCCTGCCGAATGTTTTGGCAAGGTCTTGGTTATAGGAGGTGGCAAGAACATTTCGATTTGGCTTCTTTGCAAGGTAGTAGACTGGAAATAGAGTAGAAGCCAACCATGACTTACCATGTCGAGGCGGCATAGTGATGAGTAAACGTCTTGTTCCAAGCGTGTCATTTTCAAGTCTGTTGAGAACATCTACAAGCTCTTCTTGGAACGGGGCTAACTCAAACGATGGGGCTAGGGCTTTCACAAACCCCCTGAAGTCCGTCTTCGCTTGCTGTATCTGTAATAGTTTCTTCGCCGCTTCCGCTCTCGTTATCGTCATCGTTGACCTCTCCTTCGATTGTTTCTCCTTGACGAGCTATTTCCATTAGCTCATCGACAGTCAACTCATCGACGTTTTTGTTTTCTACAGTGTGTTGGTTAAAGCTGTGGTGAAGATCAGGCATTACCTTGTTGAGCATCATACCAAACAAGCGGACTTGTTGGTTGTCCCATTTGCGTTGACCATCAAGAACCTCTCTTACGGCTGGTATGTTTTTTCTAACAACGTCAAGAACACTCCGACGAACTCTATCAACTTGTTGCGGTGTAACTGCTGGCAGTCCCGTCCCGTGTGTGGGGTGCGGGTTTTTCTTAACATTAGCCATGTGTTTCCTCAAATATTTTCTGCTTGTAACAATAACGCGACAGTAAAAGTTAAATCGTCCCTGTTACAAATGTAAGACAGCGTTTTCAAAATCAGGTGAGAAAATTCGGAATGGTGGTGACTGGCATACAGGAAACCCGTCGGCGGGGTGGCATTGCCACCCCCCCCATCTACTTATGACAAATATCTGTCAGTTACTACTGCTAAGTAGTTGTTTTTGTTATAGTTCTGTAGCCTTCTAAGGGCTATATTGGGAGATAGTTCTGAGATACTGCTAATCTATCAGCAATTAATAGGGGGATAGAGTGTAGTTGTCTGTCATATCAGACACTTGGCTTCGTCGTCGAACCCCCCAAAGGGGGTAGGGGGGAGTAAATTGTGTCGCTGATGCCGCTGGCTCAGTGAGACAAACAACCAACCCTCTCAGGAGATACTACCCATGAGCAAGATAACTGTAACTAAAACATTCACATCCAAGTCCCTCTCAACTGATTGCGCCGTCAACGTCAAGGTCGGTCGCAAGAACTACGACCTCAACCGAACTTCTGCTGACGACATCTCGGCTTGGTTCGATGGCAAGTTCGAGGTCTCTGTCGATGACCTTCGGAACATTGCCGCCTTCCTGTTGTTCAGGCTTCGGAAGAATGAATACTCTCGCAACAGAGCCAACGATGCTGGCTTCCAGACTTGGTTCCAAGGCAAGAACCCAACCAAGGACTACAGCCAGTACAAAGCTGGTCTGACCAAGAAGGCTAACACCAACCGCCAAGCCTACGACAAGGTTTGTGCAATCGGCAAAGCGATGACTGCCTAACCACTACCAACAAGGGGACAGCACCTACGTTGTCCCCTTTCCTGTCGCTGGTATTTGTAGCCAGTTTTGAAGAGTTACGTCGAAACAGGAGCCGAGTATGGATTACAACGAATACGCTGAAACCTACGAAGCGATGTTGGAAATGTATAACATCGTTTTTCCCAACCCAACGTCTGACCAAGAAACCATCAAAAAAATGGTTGCGGCGGCAGATATCCTTGCGTTGTTCGCAGTGAAACATAACAAACACTCTGAAAAGTACGACTTACTCAACCCTCAAATTGTCGATGACACGGAGTAGACATGAAACACATTAGCAAAGCAATGACCAACACAATGGTCGAAACATCTCGTGCAACCTTGGCTTACTGGCTTGAGAGAGCGACTACTTGTTCCACTCTCATGGAAGGCGAAAGCAAGCAGTTCTTGTTCAACCAGATTACTTGCGAGTTTGAGTCCATTTGTGATGCCGTTCTAAACCACAACATCCTGTCAACAGTAGAGGTTGATGACCATCGTCGTCGTTTCTACGGACTGCAATCTTCTTGACATCTGTAACCCATCTGTTACATATTTGAGACAGAGGAGACAAACTATGACACCAACACAGTTAGAAATCGACATAGCGGTATTCGCTTTCGACTTAATCGGGTTGGCCTTCGCGGTTGCCTTTAACCTTGTAGCTGGAGGGTAATATGAAACGCACTAAGCTATACATTCCTGCACCACTTCCATCACCAACGCTGTCGCAACGAGTAATCAAAGCACTCGGTTACATCAGCCTTGGGATAATCGTTTACCTGATGATTATAGTATTGGCTTTCGAGTTCATGGCTGGCTGTGGTGAGAAAACATACCATGCAAACGGAACTTGGGAGACCAACTCTTGTTTGTTCATACCATACACACCAACGAAGGGAACGTGGAAATGAGTAATCATAACAAAATCAAATCCAGAACATTCGCAAGACCCACCAAGTCTGTGACTGTCTCTCTCACCGATAACTTTGAGGTCGGTGAGAATATCTACGATGCCATGCTCTACCACATGAAACAGTGCGTTGAGAGTGGCGACTTAACTGGCTGGAACTTTCATGTCTTTGAAGACTGTGGGTGTGGAGAACAGGAGTTGTCATCAGACGGTGTGCTGACATGAATGACGGTACACAGTTCAAACGCTACGCCGCTGAGGTGTGCATAATCATTTTCCTTGCTTGGGCAATGTGTCCATGCAACGGGTAAGAACATTCCGATACGTAGTTCACAGCCAGGTTGCTGACTACGTTCGCAATGGATGGGTGGTATCTGCGACATTCCCATCGAACGTACACCATTCGCAGTATTCAATAATCATGGAGAAGGAAATGGCAGTTAGAAATGACGAGCCTTGTTACCGCTTGGCATGTTTGCTGGGTGACGTTCAACACACTATCGCAACCATGTTCAGCTTGTCCAACGGTACGTTTGGCAAGGACATGACCGATACGATTGTGGATGCGAAAGATGAGTTACAACGCATCAACAATTTACTCATCGACGTAATGCCTCACCTTGAGGAAATCAAAGACTACTCATACGCAGATGAGCAACGTAACTTTGAAGAGATGACAGAGCAAGAAGGACAGAAGCCAGAGCAACATATCTTCTACGCCTTTGAAGCACTGGATGACTTCATCCAAGAAATAAAATACCAAGACTAAGCCTACCACTAAAACTGAAACCGCAACTGAAACGAGGTAAACAATGCTTACACGAGCATCCATTACTGATTTCCTCAATACCTACGAAGGTATGGATGGCAATCAATCCCGAAACCACCTACGAAAGTTCATCGCTGACAATTTTGTTATGTTAGTAGACCACGACTACTCATACAGCGATGAAATAATACGCTACTCACAACTCAGTCTACGCAAGTGGATAGACAAGGTTGATTATTGCGTTCTTCTACAATTGATTGAGTCTGCTCTAAACGATTGGCATCAACGAGATATCACAGGTATCCCAAAGCATGGCTATCGCATTGACTGGTTCAATGCAGTTATCACCGCACTCAATGACCCCAACACCTGTCACTCAAAACGTAGAGGTCTTGGCAAGTCTTGGGGATTTTCGAGGTCAATTGGCAAAGATGCCCGACCAATATGCCAAAGCATAAGAGACTTGGCAGTACAAGGAGACCAAAACAACGCTGTGTTTACTACCAATCACAGCCAGAACTCAAACAATAACTCAAACCAAACAGGAGACAGCATGTCTGTACCAAACCCAAGCGAAATGATGTACGCAAATACTTGCGTAGCAATATACAACCAGACACGAGTCAACGACGGATGGGCAACCACCCATGACCCTGTGGCTTACCCCGACGAGTCACAAGTCAGAGATATAATGTCCACCATGAACATAATGACTACGAGAGGAGACGACTACGCTGGTGCAGTGTCCGCTACTGTCCAGCTTATGAGTATTGGCGGTGTTCAAGATTGGCAGACCGTTGACCAGCTACTAGCTGACGCAACCAACCCCGACAACTTTGACACCGTAGCAATCAAGCAGATGTTCAAAGACGACGAGCATATACAGGCAGAGGCAGACGCCCAGCAAGAGACGCAAGAGAAGCCTTCGTCGTGGTCTATTGACCCGACGCTCAAGCCAGCCATTGATGCCTTGCTCAAACAGAACAGCAACCTGTCTTTTGACCAGATGGTTGACCAGTTCAACGAGCAAGTGTCCAAGGTCATGGAGTTGACCAACCAAGTCACTAGGTTATCCAAATCGGCAAGCAACGTACCAGCCATGCCTACTGCTGGCACGGATGATGACCTGACCTTCGAGGTTGTGATGGTTGATGCTGGCAAGGTGTTCGGACGCAAGGTAAAAGCACTGACCTTCGATATCCCTACGTTGGTATGGCGCAATGCCAATGGCGATGAGTTGCGTCACCCTCTGTGTCCTGACGTTGATGACAACTACGAGTTCAGACCTGACCACCTGATTAAGTTCTTGTCTGCTCACTTGTTCGGACAGAACCTATGGCTACATGGTCACACTGGGACAGGTAAGACGACGTTGGCTGAACAAGTTGCGGCTCGCATTGGCTTCCCTGTTCACCGACTCAACCTTGATAGCAACATCGAACGTAGCGATATGGTCGGCTCAAAAGAGTTGATCGTTGAGAACGGTGTACCAGTTACGTCGTATTCCGAGGGCATCCTACCACGAGCCATGCAACAACCTTCGTTCCTTATCCTCGACGAGATGGATGCAGGACAAGCCGATGTGTTGTTCACTATTCAACGTGCGTTGGAGAAGAAGGGATTGGTACTGACCGAGGATGGTGGTCGTGTTGTTCAATCACACCCACTGTTCCGCTTCATCGCCACTGCCAACAGCAGAGGACAAGGTGACGAGTACGGTTGGTATCAAGGTGTTCGCCCCATGAATGTGGCTACGTTGGATCGCTTCGGTGTGTTCATTGAGGTTGACTACCTAGACAAAACCACTGAGCAGAAGTTGCTATGCAACAAGTACCCTACGTTGAGCAAGCCAGAGGCTACCGAGATGTGCCAGTTCGCTACCGAGATACGCCAAGCGTTCAAGACTGGCGAGTTGTCTACCACCATATCACCACGAGGCATGGATAGTTTGGTCATGTACTACTTGCATATGTCCAAGCTAATGCCTGACCGCAAGACAGCACTCAAGAAATCTCTTGAGGTTGTTATCACTGACCGCGCACCAGCGGACAGCACTCGAACAGTTATCGAGATGGCTGACCGTGTGTTCTCATACTAAGGGAGGAACAGATGAAACAAGAAACTAGCGATTACCTAGACGATCACTACGAACACTTGATAAATGCCGATGGGTTTCATGTCCATCATCGCGAAGAAGGCGACGGACAAAGGGAATTATACATCGTCATACCAGAGCGAGGCGTAAGCGTCGCTGTTCACACCAGCGAATTTTTATGGCGTGAAGGGGTGTATGTCAGCGCAAATCAAGGCTTGCATGACACTCACTTGCAGTCAGAAGGAATAGTTGATCCGTTCATCGGCATACCTGATGGAGAGACTATCCCATCAAACCAAAAGGAAAGCGAAGACCGTAAGCACCTGATGAACGCTGAAGGCTTTGAGATTTTCCATGAACTCGACGAAGGCGACGTTGGCATTTACTCACTGTATATCGTCATCCCAGAAAGGGGCGTAACCGTCTCTGTTACCTACCATAACTTCGCTGGTGGGGTACACATCCTTGCTGGGCAAGGCCTTCACGATAGCCACGGTCATTTCGACAGTGGCAATTTGGAAACGGCAATTAACATACCTGATGGAGATGCTCTATGAAAAAATCAAAACGTAAAATCACATACATACCAGACAGCGGCGACTTAGACACAGCCTACTGCTCTGGCGGAGAGTTGATGGACGCAACGAAAGCTGTTGTGTCTACGCTCTCAAGAAAATCCAAGACCACTGTCAGCTTTGCTGGTGACGGTGCTTACACTGATGGTGAGAACGTAGTGCTACCAGCATTACCGACTAACGCTACGATCACCAAGCGTCAGGGTCTGGTGACTGGCGGCTATGCCAACCACGAGACACTACACAATCTGCTCACCGAGTTCGAGGGTGAGACACAGGACATGTGTCGTCAATGGCATGCGGATGGGCGCAAGTTCACGTTGTCCCTAGCCAATGCGATGGAGGATATACGCATTGAGATGGGTGGTCGTGACCTATACAACGGCTTGCCTAAAGCTATTGACCACACTGCACATGCAGTCAACCAAGTGTTCCTTGACAACTACAACGCTGGCAAGGAAGGGTACACTGATGCGGTCAATGACTTTGCTCAGATTGCGGCAGTCGCAGTCACATGGGAAGGTCGTCGTCGCCTTGGTTATCCGTCGGATACAATGCAGAAATGCCTAGACCTTTTACCAGCAGACATACTGAGGAGGGTCAACATCATTGTTGATGCTGTTCAGACTTTGCCTACTGGTGTGACAGGGATGGGAGACGTAGACAAGCAAGCCGCGTATCGTGGTTGCAGACAATTACACAAACTTGCAGAGAGGATTGCAAATGACTACCAAAGAGAACAAACACAATCAGGGAACAACGGCGAATCTTCCAGCAATAATGACAAGACTGTTGGAGGAGGGGGGAGCGCCACAAATAGCCAAGACGATGGCGATGCTCAACGAACGGGAGATCAAGGAACTGCTGGAGGTTCTACAGTTTCAGATACAACAAGCACTTCTGGAGATGGCAGTGAAGGTTCTGGCGAGGGACAACGAGATCAAAAGTCTCAAGACCCAACTAGCGGAGACCGAGAAGTAGCCAGTACCAGTGAGGTATCTGGTAACGACAAGCAGACTACGTTTGACCAAGCCTGTGACAGTGCAATTGACACCTCATGGGAGGCTAACAACTGCAAGCCAGCTATTGATGGTGATCTGACCAGAGCCATTGAAGCTGTTACGTCGGAGATATTGAAGCAGAAGGTCGAGGGTGGTCGTCACCTAGTCTACTGCAAGGATGCTGACTACTGGCTCACCAGCCAGAAGGACAAGACCAAGTTCCCCAACATGCAAGCCACCAGATCAACAAGATTGATAGGTGGTGAGAGTGAGTACGTCAGTCGGCTCAAGAGCATGGGCAACAAGATAGGAACGATGCGCCGCAAACTGGAACGTGGTTTGTCCGCACAAAAACGTAGCCGCTACGAGCATCGCAAGCGTCATGGCAAGCTAGACATGGGTAAGCTTACTAACATCGTGAAGTTTGACCCCAACGTATTCAGACACAAGGTAATTGATGACCACATAAATACTGCTCTGTCTGTGTGCGTTGACCTGTCTGGTTCTATGGGTGGCTCAGAGATCAGCCTAGCAACTGACTGCTGTATTGCGATTGGTGAGGCACTGCAAGGTACTGGTGTGGCATTTGAGATCACTGGTCACAACACTGCTGGTCGGAGCAAGGCTGTACTAAAAGACTCTGGTGTGCGGAGGTACAGTCGCAAGTCATCCATACGCATGGTGATGTTCAAGCCGTTTGACCAGCCACTACAACGTAGTCGTGGTGCTATCGGCAAGATGCCTTACAGCACTGGGGCTACCAATGCTGACGGTGACGCATGGATGTATGCGGCTGACAGATTGCTGGACAGACCAGAGCAACGTAAGGTGATGATGATCTTGTCAGATGGTCGTCCTAATTACAGCAACGATTACGGTGCAGACAATTCCTACAAGCACACAAGGAATGTTGTCGAGTGGATGACACTGAATGGCATTGACACTGTTGGCATCGGCATCGGTGATGATTGTGTCAAGCAGTTCTTCCCTCGCTACGTTGTTGTCCAAAACATAGACGATCTATCCAAGCATGTGATGGATCAACTTGGCAAGATGCTTCTCGGTGAGAGGTTCCACGTTGATAACTCTGACCTCATCTCAAGTAGTGTTCGTGATGCCCGCAACTCCCGCTAAGTTGAAGGGGTTGCGTATCCCTGCTGAGTGGTTTGGCTTGATACCAGGCAGACCACTCAGCTTCTGGAAACGTGTACGTCGTAGAGTTAAGGACTCAAACACACGACTGCGTGACTATCGAAAGGTTAAAGCAATCGCTTTAGCCGAACCATACCCAATCAAAAAGGAAGCTGATTATGACAGACCATTCTAAAAATATATCCGAGACCATTGTTGAAGGCGAGTTGGCAAAGTATGGCATTGGTGAGAAGCCAAAGCCAAAGCCAGTGTTCAAGACTGTGACTACCAAGCGGAGGTTTGATACCACAGCCGACCTCTTCGCTCCTATTAAAGAACCTCGCAAAGTAGTCAAGCCCATGAAAGAAGAGACTGCAATCGAAGTCATGCAACAGAAGTTGTATGTCAGGCAGTGTGAGTTGGAGCGCATGATTGAGAAGCCCGACGACTGGACTATGGCTCATGCCAAAGCTGATGCAGAGATCAGCCGACAGAATTGGGATGACTTCACCCTCAGCATCGCCAAGTACATTGGTGTTGCAATGGATGCTCGTGGTCTCAAGTGGAAGTCGGGGCATGACTGGTCGCTGGAGCGTGGTGCTTTGGTTGACCACATCAATAAGTTCGTAAAGGACAACGCAGTATTCCGCGACGAGACTGGTCGAAACTACATCATCACAGTAAAGGGAGAGTAAACATGTCTTACGCACACATAGAAAACACGCTGTTCAGATGGGCTTCGGGGATGCACTTAACAGAGCATTTCCCTGACGAGTTGCTCGAAGCCGACGAAGAAGATCAGTTGCAGTGGTGTGAAGATCATTGCATTGAGGCCAATGAGTACCGTGACGCGGCAAACGTGTTGAATGACATCAACGAAATGACGAGAGACGTTGGGCTGTTGATTGAACATTTTGTAAGAGAAGGGGAACTGAAATATGGCAAAGTTTAGAGTAACCGCGACTATGGATGTCAGCTATGAGGCTGAGATTGAAGCCCCAACATCACAAGATGCTTGGAACATAGCCGCCAATGATGACGGCGATGTTAATTGGTTCAATCGAGGTGGCGATGATTGGGAACTGCAAAGCATTATCAAAGTAAAGGAGTAAAACATGTCTCACAAATTTGACCCCGAAAAATCCTATGGCGTATCCGTCTGGGATATGTCTGTAGCCGTAACCGATTACGATGCGGATGATTATGTTCGTAATGAGGATGGAAGCATCAAGCTGTTTAACATCCCGAACTACGACTACTCGTATATCTGCGACGACGTAGATGTGGAATATTTAGAAGAGCGCACTAATAACCGAGGAGAATATTAAGATGGATAAACTAACCATGATCGAGAAGGTCGTAGCCACTATGGATGCGAAAGAAGTTCGGACACTCATCGTAGTGTGTAACGATAAGCTTGCCGCCTTGGGCGAGCCTGTCCATCAGAACACAAACCCGACGACGAAGGGCGGCGGGAAACGGTATGGGCGCAAACCCTATTACATGAAGTCAATCCCTGATAACTGTGACGACACATTCAAAACCTTCAAGGACATACAAGATGGTTGGGTAAACGACTTGGCGAAGCACGGTAAGCCGTGCATCGTCAGCGTTCGTGGTCAAGGATACCACGTTGTCGAATACAAGAAGGGCAAGGTGTTGATGATCGGCACGATCAGTATTGATGATGCCAACAGTATCTGTAGTGGCTCTACTGTCCATGAGGCAGTTGCCGCCTACCGCAATCAAAGTAACGTAGCATAAGGGAGAACATGATGCTGAAGATAGAAAAGAATGGTGGCGTGTGGCACATCGTCGGGTCGTTGTCAGGGAACAGGGTGCGTAAAAGCACCCGCGTTCCTACGAACCACCCGAATGGCAAGCAGATAGCTGACCAGATGAGGGTAGACATGGAGAGTAAGATACTAACCAACACTCTCTACAACAGCACGAACAAGACAGTCGGGGAAGCAATCAAAGATTACCGACGTTGGAAACAGTTGGAAGGTAGGATGTCTCGTGACATGGACAGCAAGATAGACAAGCTGTCTAGTTACTGGAGCAAGGTATCCTTGAACGACGTAACCACACAGCGCATACAGGCGTTCGTGTTCGAGTCAATGCAAAGTCTACAGGCCAACAGCATCAAGCGTTATCTCAACCAACTACGAGCGATCCTCAAGTATGCTGAAGAGACATACGGATGGAGATGCCCGAAGATACCTATGCCCCACGTTGACGACGCCAGAGATGTGCATCTGGATGAGGAACAAGTGTTGGATGTGTTGCGCTTCTTCAAGAAGAATGAACCTAAATACTATCCACACTTTCTTCTGCTGTTCGATACTGGTGCGCGGCTTGGTGAGATGCTGAGACTTGATGAGTCTTGTTTTCGTGGTGGAGTCGTGAAGATACGTCGTGTTAGCAAGATGAAACAAAAGACCTTGACCCGTGACGTTCCGATGTCTGACGACGTAACGGATATGGTAAGAAACTTTCCGAGCAGGGGGCTGGACATCTGGAATGACAATCGTTCCGCTTCTGCGACGCTGAACAAAGCACTCAAGAGAGCGTGTGCATATTGCACAATTCCACCGATTAGAGTGCATGACGCACGACATACATTCGCATACCTGACAGCCAAGGCTGGGGCAGACTTGGGTGATCTACAGTATTTGCTAGGTCATGCCGACGTATCAATGACCATGAGGTATCGTGGCTATATACAAAGCAGAGCAAAGGATTTTGTCATGTCATCCCGAAAACAATTGGGTGATATCTGACAAGCGTTTCCAAAAATTTTCAGAAAATTTTAATCAGGTCAAGGGTTGGGGTGTTGATTTACCGTGTCCGTTTTGAGGATACAGTGTCCATGTAATTCCCCACCCCTTTGGCTTGTGCCAACGACTAACAATCCTCGTCGCTGTGTCCTCACCTTAGTGTCTGTCACGATTATGATAAGATATTACGCTTGTCAGGATGGATAAGTTTGCTATGGTTTAACAACTTTCACAACTTTAATAGGGAATAAGAGTATGAGAAAACGTAAAACGCATGTGTTTCTAAGCGGTCACGATATTGACAAGCTACAAAGTCAGATGAAGAGAGGCATCCATAAAAAAGTGATAGCCGAACAGTTCGGTATTTGTTTGGGTTCAGTATATAAGTTTGATCCCGACTCTAAAAATTATGAGCCTAATCTTATTCGCGTTCGCAAAAGCCAAATTACCCCTGTGGTGAGCGACAACACTTCATTGAGCGACAACACTTCAGACGTTAGGTTTGTGGATGGAGACATTGGGTTCATGCTTAAACTAAAAAACTTTATCTTGGCTCTTGGTAGATGAAGAGACCAACTGAGTTACCACCCACCGATACGTTGAGGATAAACCCTATCTTGAAAGAGACGTTCGGATTGATAGACAGTGGTGGGTTCAATGTTACTGACGTTGAACTAGCCGCTGGTCTTGGGTACAGAACCATGAGTAGGTGGCTGAAGCAAAATGGAGCAAGGCTTGATAGTGTAGAGGCAGTGCTTAATGTAATGGGTTATGGGCTGGAGATAAAAAAGAATGAACATATTTCACCTCTCTCAGTGTCCGAAAAAATCGGCAAGCTACCTCTGCGATAAGCATGTTCCCAAAATGTTTACCGAAACAGGGCAGATGCTTTCTTACGCACACTTCCTACTAGGTAGTTGGTCGGAGGGTATGTATCCGCCGCTGTCCAAGGCGGGCAAGGTACTGAGCCACACCAAACACCCCATGACTAAGTGGGTTGCAGAGAGTGAAGCCAACTATAGATGGACATACCAGCTTGCTTGCCAACTGATGAACGAACATTGGCTACGCTTCCATACCTTTCACAACACAATGAACCTGATGCACAAGTTCGTTGACTCTCCCCCAAGCATCAGAAAAGGCGGCCTCACAAGGCCGCCTCTTTGTATGCCAGAAGAATATCACTCGGATAACTACGTGGCTTCTTACAGATTGTACTACGCTTCAGAGAAATCACACTTCGCTAAGTGGGTACACTGTACCCCTGTGCCATTCTGGTATGATGCTATTCAATCTCTTCAGTAACCTCAGTTACTTCTGATGATAGGACTTGCAAAGCACTAGACTTTATTGTGTCACCGAACATGGCGGCGGATATATAACTCATGTATATCCTAGTGTCCTTGTCAAAGTGCATGGCTATACCATTCGGCAACATCTCTATGATCGGTGACACCAATTTGGGATCGTCGTTGTCGTACAGTATACCAACCATTGGGCGAGTAGCCAGTGTCATGTCAGTCTCTACGTCGGCAACACCGTCAATCGCCTCTTCCAGCAACTCGTTCACATAATCCGATGAATACGTCAACAGGCAATCTCCCTCGCATAAAGTTTATCGAAGCGCATATCAACTGTACGTTACCAACCTCGTAACGACCATCACAATCTATCCTATCAATGGATAAATTTCTGCTCTCCCACTTATTGTCAGGATGTGGTGTGCCATAATCAAGAGCCAGCCCAGACATAGCGCACACACCTAGCTGTTCTTTGTAGATTTTTAGGCAGTCGTCAACGGTCAAGGTAAACTCGATACCCTGTTTAGTTCTGGCTGACTTCAACTGGGAAACTTTGCGAGACAAGAATCCCCTCAAGGACTTCATTCGCTTCAGCCTGTCGCCGTTCCTGCAATCCTTGCAGGACTTTTCCCTACGCATAGAGCCATTCCTGTGGTCTCTCCAGTACCAGTAATTGTCTGATGCTAGAGAGGTTCCACAGGTACGGCAGACATAAACATTTTTATCCGCGTCGGATGCCACGACCACGAGCAGTTTTGTTTGCCATGTTGCGGATGCCAGATGCTTTGCCAGCAGATGCTTTGGTCACAAGTCCAGACCGCTTGGAAACTTTATTCTTTTTGTCCGCAGTCTTTTTCTTTGCGGCAGTGTTGCGTCGATCATAAGCCATTAGTTTTCTCCTAAATTTTGGCTACTCAAAGTAGTTTAGATTTTGGACATATACTTGTAGCAAGTCGTCCCTAACATCCCCAACGGCGACGAGCCGCGCAGATACGTTTCTTCGGCGTCTTCTTACAACTGATGTTATGCATCTTCATCTGACCAGCAGATCGTGAGCAGTAGGAATCTTTGCGCTTGCCCCCACCTGGTTGTGGGGCTTTCAACTTAGAGCCACACGCCCTGTTGTGTTTAGCCCTTCCCTTCGCAGTTAGGCCAGCACCTTTTGAGGCTGGCTTCTTTTCACCACGACCAACAGAAAGTTTTACGCTACACCTCTTCTTCGCCATCGTCCTTCACCAGCTTTAAATGACTCCTATAGTCAGATAGTGGCACAATGTTAGAACCTTCGTCGTCCCCGAAGTCTAGCTCTGGGTCGAAAGTAACTGTCACTCCATCCTCGTCTGGCTCTTGTGTCTCGATCCCCATCTCCCAAAGAAAAGATTTGTACAGGGGTAGCCAGTCACCCAGTCGCATAACTACTAAGCTCTCCGACGTATCCATCCTGTTGCGTCTGGTCAAGACTACGGGGATATCCCTGCTTCGGGATTTCTCAATACCTTTTTCGGCTTGCTCCATAGCGGCATAGGGGCTGAACTTTTCTGTGCGCTTTGCCTCAACCCACATGAACGGCACACCGTTTAAGTCAGGCAACCCACCACCAAACATATTGCTCCCACCACCAGATAGAGGCGCACGTTGAACGCTCCCGCTACTACCAAACAGCCAGTAGTCTAACCACTTAGCTAACTCTCTTTCGTAACCATCGCCCTTGCGCTTCTGCTTACTCATTTTTTCCTTGCTCCTTTTGTTGCACTAAAATTGTAGCCCTCAGTTCTTTCAGACAAAGGGGTATCCTCAGACACATCAACAAAGATCATGTCATCAGCTAACCCTAGCGTTTCGTTTCTTGAGGTACATTTGTCACAGATGTACTGCCACTTTGGGAGTGTATGCATGCGCTTACACTTGAGACACTTCCTGTCCCACGTAGGCATCTGCGATTTATGCGATGGAGCTATCGCGTATTTGGCTCCGTTAAACTCGGCAAGCCCTTCTCGGACGAGTATGCGTTTGAGCGTATCAGTGCAGACCTCCATGAAAGAGGCCATTTGTTTATATGTGTATCCATCTTCCAGCATATCCAAGAGAGCTTCCCGATCCTCATCTGAGATCGGTTTCCTATTCATGCTCACCTCTGAATGTTTCTAAAAGAGCAACCCCCAAAGGGGTTGCGATATGTCGTTACATTTTCTCTCTTGACCTACCTCCTACCTATCTGTGTATAATCCGTCCAGGACAATAAGAGAGCCAAGACCTAAACGGCCTTGTCTCTTTACTGAACAGTTCAAGAACAGTTCAAGAACAGTTCCCCTAATCATTGTTGCAACCACCTTTCAACTTCGTAACGAGGTATGCTCAGTGAACGACTCACCTCCTCAACACCCATCGACTTGTGAATGTGTAACCACACTGCCTGTTGCCTCGGTGATGGGGTATGCACAAGGTATTCGCTTCCGTCCGCCAGCCGTTCCGCCCAGCCAATGTAGTATGTGCGGTGCAACTCTGTCTGAGTACGAACTTTCCCAAAGGAAATTTGTTGAACCATCTTGAGGCGGCTGTCTGCTTCCAACTGGTTTTCTAAAAAAGTAGTAGCAGTATACTCTGCGCCACTGAAAGCAGTAACCGATACGTCCGCATCGTGGATTGCCGCTTTTGTCTTCGCTACGTTCTTATCTCTATATACTTGAGTGACCATAACCTGTGTGTCGATGTCGGTAAGTTGTGCTGTTGACCCAGCTTCTCTGCCCAAGCCACCCTCACCTGGTTTGTTGCGGTGGTGTACAAGCACCACGCTTGCCTTGAACTTAGTTCGTATCGACTTGGCTACGTGGTTTACCTTGAACCACTCTGCGGCGTTGGCTTCTTCCAACCCGCCGAACGCATTACGAACCGTATCAATAACCACTATGTCGGGCTTGATTACTTCCAACCAATCGCCCAGCAACTTAAAGCCTTGCTCTGTACCCAAGTTCATCTCACCACCATCGTCGGCAGAGATGAGTGATGGCGACCACATGTTAAAGTTATCACCACTATCGCCAAACATGTTTATGAAGTTGCGGAATCTGTACAAAACAGTACGGCTTGGGTTGTCGTAGTCTAAGTAAAGAACCTTAGCTGGCTTCTGAGCAAACGGACCGAAGCTCTCATTACCTGATGCCATGCTTACTAACATGCCTTGTAAGAAAAAGGATTTGCCGTGACCATTGTACCCAACAACCTGAGTAATTGTTTCGGATGGTATCACTGGGTCTGACCAGTAGCTGGTTTCCCCTAGTGTGTCGATCAGTCTGTCAACATCAGAGCCACGAATTGGTACAAGTCTTCCAAGTCTAGGCGGTTCTTTAGCCTTCAGTATTCTTCGGCCTTCATTGTCGTACTCCTCTGGGTACGATCTTCTATCCATATCTACGACGCTACGTATCTTGGTATTAATCCAAGCCTGTGTCTGATCAGGCGTGAACCCAGTGTCATCAAAGAAGTCGTCGTGAAACTTGGTTACTTTGAGAAGCAAGGACTCTTCAACAACTCCTTGGCGAACTTGCTGACCAATATATCTGAGCATCCAAACGTCAGTACCATCCCCTTCTCGTAGCTTGTGACCTAAGTGCGCTACACGCCTCTTAACTTGATCATAAACTGGTAGAGACTCTTCTATCTGACCAACCTTTACACCAGAAAGATTTAAGTTTCCGAAAGCAAACTCCCCTACTTGTGGTGGGGCTACGCTTTCAGGAGTACCTTTCCAAACAAAGTCTTCCATGTCGTCAAGTCCAAGGCCATACCCAACTTCCATGTGGTATATATGTTCTACCTTGTTGTCTCGCATCTTCATGGACGGCGGCATCACTACGTACCCGCCGTCACCACGTAGGTCTAGCCCTTCTATGTCAGGCCAGTTCCTTGTCACACCTCCCACGTTGTTGCCAAATCTTTGGCCGTGAAGTGGGTGAGCGAAGTAGAAGTGCTTACCTCTTGCTGTATGCACTACAAACGGTGAGGTCAAATCGTTCTTGACTGCGTACTCAACTGACTTTTCGTTGTCGCAGTCCAAGACAATTATCCCACTGATAGAACCAGTAAGGACAGCGATGTTAAACGTGCCAACTATATTTCCACTGGTAGTTTTTACACCATTCTCAAACCAGTCCTCCACTTCTTCTAAGGTGGTCGGCTCTGTCTGGTATTTCTTCCAGCCTACTAGCGGCTTCTTACTTTGTAAGGACAAGGGGATAATACACCATCCCCTCTCCACTGCTTCGACGGACGCTTGGTATAAAGCGTCACGCCACTTTTGAGCTTCTTGGTTCATTTCGCATCTCTTCTAAGTATGAGTTTAAGTTTATGTTGGGGTTGGCGAATACGATCTTCGCAAGTATTTCGGTGGTTATACTGTTAGTCTTTACCCATCGGTAGGGTTGAGTTCTGCTTTTACCCGTTGCCTTTGCGACTTCAGTAACACCTCCGCAGTCTTTAACCAATCTGCTGACATTGAACGTGTACATGATTATTCCTTTCTCATACTAGACATATCCCTATATTACATGTCATTACAAGCGCTGTCTTATTATCGTTACATTTTCTCACAATTAAGACAGTTGTTTTTTCCTACACATTTGCTATTGTAATTTCTGTGGCGGGGTGTGAAATCGCTGAACACAGTATTTCCTCCCTGCACCTCGCCACACTACGCGCACTGAAATTATAAGGAGTAAAGCCTATGGAGACTTGGGAAGACTATGAGCAACAGCCAGAAACTGGCGGCTTATCAGGCATGGTTGAAGAGTTCAGCCAGCTTGTAAATCAAATCGAAAAATTGTCTAGTAAAGCAGACCAGCTAAAGATGAAGATCGAAGCTGAGTTCCCAGCAGATGCTGGTGAGTTCAACAAACAAGTTGGAGCTTACATGGTCACACTCTACCGACAGGAACGGTGGACTTGGGATAAAGAAATCCTTGAGGCAATCTTCACATCATCAACAACCCTGCCAGACTTTGTTCGTCGCACTTATTCAATAGACAAGAAAAAGTTTAAGACGCTGGACGAAGAGCAACAGAAAGAACTTTTACCAGCACTAACTCGCAAGGGTGGTCCAGTAAAGGTTACGGTTAAATCAGGGAGTTTAGGATAAATGTTTGAACCGATGAACACATCCGATCACACAACAAGTTACAGAAAAACATTACTGTATGGTCATCACGGATGGGGGAAGACAACTCAGTTTATCCACTACCAAAAACAATTTGGTAGCGGGTTTATTCTTTCGGGAGAAAGTGGGTTGAGTTCTATCCGTGATGCTGGAATTGACTATCTACCTTTTACTAGCTGGGCTTCACCTTCGGATGCTTCAAAGCAAACGTACAGTTTCGTCGATATATTCAAGTGGATGATGACTGACGACTTCAAATCCAAGGGTTACAATTGGGTTGGGGTTGACAGCTTGACTGAACTCAGTGACATGAGCATGAGGCATGCCAACCAAGTGGCAGAGGATGACGCAAAGAAAACTGGCAAGGCTGTAAATGGTTTCCAGATTTTTTCTGACCACGCCAAGAACTTGATAGGAGCATGCAAAGCTATCAGGGATATGAACATGCACGTTCTTGTAACGGCACTCGCCAAGGAAGGTCAGGACGACGCTGGTAACACAGAGTATTGGCCTATGGTTGCTGGCAAACAGTCACAGCAACAGCTACCAGGTATATTTGATAATGTTTTTTGTGGTGTCAGGCACACTACAGATACCCACTCAGCAGGAGAGGGTAAGGTTATTAGATACGTAGTCACTGAAGAGTATAACGGCTGGAAAGGTAAGGTTCGTGATGAACGAAGAAGGCTCAAGCCAGTTGAACAGACAGGTAATATCGTCAGCCTGTTTGCCAAAATGGATATGGATGACGATGAGTATAACGCACGTACAAAACAAGGGAGCGAACAATGAGTTTCACTTTTAACGATCTAAATCTTCAGCACGTTGAGGTTAGCAACGGCAGTGTAATTCTTCCAGAGGGCAACCATATCGTCGAGGTTACTGACGCCAAGCCTGAGAAGAAGAAGAACGGTACACAGCAAGTCGTTGTGTCAATGCGCGAAGTCAACGGCACTAGAACAATCACAGACTGGATTGTTGTGTACAACCCGAACCACCCAAAAAATCAGGAGATCGGGCGCTCACAACTGAAGACACTCTGCCATCATGGTGGTCATCCGAACCCTGACAACCCTTTCCCGAACGACGATGTGTCTGTCCTCAAGGGGTTTGTCTTCGGCATTTATGTGGGTGACGACGAGTACAACGGCAAGATCAACCAGAAGGTCAAGTCTTATAAGTCTGCACAGAAGGTTGACCCTTCCTTTGACATCCAAAAGTTCAAAGACCCACTAGGCGCGGCGGCGTCAAAGCCGCCTCCATCTCAAAACAATGATGTCGATGACGACATTCCCTTTTAGTGTGCGGGGGTTGAGGGGGCTTAAAGCCCCCTCTTCTTTATAATGATTAAGTCAGTATCAGATAATCAAAACGAAATCTTAGGAAACATCCTGACGCTAACGAACAGGTCGTCTTTTGATGCCGACATAAGTTACGGAAACGGAAACTTTTACAGGCGCATATCTAAGCCATCTCTTAGGTACGACATAGAACCTCAGTCAAGTGATGTCATACAAGCTTGCAGTACAAGTCTGCCGTTGCTGGACTGCTCTCTGTCTTCAGTTGTGTTTGACCCACCCTTCTTAACCTATGTCCGCAATGGACGTAGTGGAAATGGCGACATGGTAATGTCAAAAAGGTACGGTGGGTATTGGCGGTACGACGAACTGGAAGAACACTACAAAAAAACAATCACAGAAGTTCACAGGATTTTACAACACAAAGGTATTTTTGTGTTCAAGTGTCAAGACATTATACATAATCACAAGATGCACCCTACCCACATCAATGTTGTGAACTGGTGTGAAAATAAATTTAGGTTAAAAGATATGTTCATTCTCACAGCAAAGCACAGAATGGATGTCCCCCAAAAATCAGGTGTAGCGAAGCGAGTTCAAAAACACGCACGTATGTTTCACTCTTACTTTCTTGTACTGGAAAAAACATGATAGACGTAACGAAGATGATCGAAACATACTACTCAAAGGACGAGGATGAGAAGCCCAGAGCCTACATAGGAGCGTCTTCTATAGGGCATGACTGTACGGCTATGCTTTCTTACAGCCACAGAGGATACCCTAACACAGCGCCTGACCAAAAACTGAAAAGGATTTTCAGAGACGGTCATAGGATTGAGTACATAGTTATATCCGACATGGCAAAAGCTGGTGTGCATGTTATGGAGAAAGACCCGCTGACTGGAAAGCAGTGGAGGTATACTGATTACCACGGTAACGCTATGGGTAACGCTGACGGTATTATGGAGACCGAAGACGGCATGGCTATCGTTGAGATTAAATCAATGAACGATGCCAAGTTCAAAGAGTTTTCTAAGAAGGGTGTTAGGTATAGCCACCCTATGTACTATGCCCAGATGCAATACATGATGGGGCTGTCCAACATAGAGAAGGCAGTGCTTGTTTCTTACAACAAGAACACATCTGATTACCACCACGAGTGGGTAGACTTTGAGGTTTTCTATTACAACTCTTTGAAGCAGAAGGTAGAGAACATCATCCTTGGTCACGGTACAAAAATTTCTCACGACGAGTCTGACTGGAGATGCAGAGGTTGCTTCAAGAGAGATGTGTGCTGGCAAGGCAAAGAACCTGAGAAGACCATAAGGACTTGTGGGAACGCCACTTCGTCTCTTAGTAGTGCAGATTGGACTTGTTCAAAAGGTTGTGTAGATGTGTGTAAGAACTGGGTGAGGTACGAACCAAATGCCAAAACGTAGCGGATGGCAGGGGCCAGTACCCCCTGCTATAGTCAGATGCAGTGATCACTGGATAACACAGAGGTTCAAAAAGTTATGCGCCGAAGCGTCTGATGTCCTTTACTTGCCGAAAGGTGAGCAAAGAAAGAAGAGGGAAGCAGAGTTAAATCTAAAACTTAAAGAGTTAATACAGCAAGCGGAGTACAAAAATGAGCAAAAAGGTACTGGAGATGGAGCATAACATCACACAGATACGTGACCGTATCAAAGATGTTGAGTGGCAACTTGAACAGATGGACCCAGAAGAACAGGAATACTTACTGGGTGAACGTCGCAGGGCAATCGACAAGCTTCGTCACCTACAAGTGAAGCTTCTGGATGCCAAGATGGAGGAAGAAAATGAGACCTAGACTTATTGGTATCGCAGGAAGGCTTGGGTCTGGCAAAACATTAGCCGCTGACACCCTTTGCGTTAATCATAACTTTGTTAAAGTTAAGTTTGCTAAACCGATAAAGGATATGATGAGAACTTTAGGTCTTGATGACCGTCACATTGAAGGGCATCTGAAAGAGGAGCCGTGTGATTTACTTGATGGGGAGACACCGAGATGGGCGATGCAAAGTCTTGGAACGGATTGGGGACGTTCGCTGATCAGCGAAAACTTATGGCTGAACAGGTGGAGAAAAATCGTAGAAGAGAACCTGAATTTGAACAACAACGTAGTGGTAGACGACATGAGGTTTCCGAACGAGTACGAGATGGTGAAAACATTGAGCGGCCAGGTGATCGTGCTAACTCGAAACGCAGAGAAAGAAGGGGGCCACTCGTCTGAGGGGTTGGACCTTACGTCTTTGAATAGCGATTTGGTTTTGGATAACCAAGACTGGGGGGAGAGGAAGCTAACTCAAGCAATCACTTCTTGGTGGATTTCTTCCAGCTTATCCTAGATGGTCCTGTCTTTTTCTTAGAAGATGAATTGCATTGAGCCTTAGTAGGGCGACACGCTGGATAACCTTTGCGTTTCTCACCCTTCTGTCTACCGCAAGCCTTACCTGTCTTGCAATCAATCCAACCTTTGCCACCGTTGCGGCTAAACCACTTCCTTAAACCGTCACTATTTGAAGCCATTTTTTAACCCTAATAAAAAGTAAGCTAGAAAAGCCAGCCCAAAAAGACCGACAATCAAAAGACCAGAGATAAGCACGATCTCTACTACTTGCTCTCTTTTTTTCCGTGCTTCTTTTGCGTCCTGCAACCTTTGTTTTCTGATACTGGCTCTTAACCTTAACAACTCTTGCCATGCGTTCGGACCACGGGAGTAGATTATTATTTGTCTCAGGTTGTCTTCTAAGTCCTGAGCCTTCTTCTTGTCCATGAACGTAGTCAGAGCCTCCTCTTCTACAGTCCTAAACACAGAAGTTTTCTTCTTGTTGTGTTGTTTGTTTATCTCATCAATAGAACCCCAAAGCGCACCTATTTCTTTTGCTAAGGACGTGACTTCTTTGCCAGCGGCAACGCCCGCCTTTATCGCTCCGAAAGCGGCAATAGCTGTACTGATTGGTTCGATAACACTAGCCTCAATTTAGTTTTTCTTTTTCACAGGGGTTGCTGTTCTCTTCTGGCTTGGAGACCTACTAACGTAACGAGCTATGTGCATAGACCTGTTGTTGCTAAGTCTCTCACTTGGATTGCCAAAACTTTTTGCCGCTTCTCTGTAAAGCTCTTGTTTGGTTTTAGAGTCCATTACTTTTTCTTTCCACTTTTTTTACTGTTACCCCAGTTTTTCGCGCCGACTTTCCTACACTTAACGAGCGCACCGCTTGCGTATGCTGAAGGCCAGGCCTTGTAACGAGCCTTCACCTTGCTGTAGCAAGCATCTCTCTTCGCTGTTTTCTTGGCGGCTTTGCGGGCCACTACTTCTTCCCCTTCTTTTTCAGAACACAGGGGCATGGCTCTGACATCATGTTTCCTTTCCTCCCACCCTTTGCATAGTGAGTAGGACGCTCAGACTTCTTGACGTTTCCCGCTGACCTGATACCTAAAATTGTTTTTCCGTACATTACTCACCCCATATCTCAAAGTGAGGAGCATCAATAAAAGGACGCTTACCCTCTGATCTCCTTAAATCAATATAACTTGTCATGGCCCATTCCATCGTCCCGTCAAACTCAGCAATGTCGTGTACGTGCCACGCCGCACCCCATCTAATTTTGACACCAAGTTCTTTTGCCGCCTTCTTAATAGCGTCAGCTACCTCATCATAGACGTTGAGTTCCCATGTATGCCTGCCACCTACGTAGGCCAACAAGTCTACAGCTTTGCCCTCAAGATGCTTTGACTTCATGGTTTGCGATGCGCCTTTATCAAACAGTTCCTTCTGCTCTTCTTCAGTTCTCATGCCACAGATTACGCCGAAGTCTACGTCGGTAAGCTCAATAGCTCGGCAGACTACATCAACCAGTCGTTGGTCTACGCCTACTAACTTGTCTAAACTTTTAGCTGATAATGCGTATGTCATTTCTTTCTCCACTTGTCTAATCCACGTATACCCACAGCCGCTGTACATACAATCATAAGCAAGTTAGTGTACCAGTCTGGTAATTCATTGAGGCGTTCAAACCCAGACTTAACTACTTCCTCCATGCCAGGTATGAAGACCAGTATGCACGGGATCAGAACTACAATGGTTACGAGTTCGTCTTTCCATGAACCCTGCGTACCCTGTGCCATGAGGAGTTCCCACTTACTGTCGTGGGTAGCGGCAGTTTCCATCACCTTCGCCTTCGCTGTGGCTTCAGCTATAGCTACAGTAGACTTAGCTTTTTGCTTATCGACCTTCGTCTGAAGAAATGTCCCCGCTAGATTTGCTAGTGGGCCTATCAGTGCAGTCAGCATCTTTCTCTCCGTTACAACATTCGACTACGTAAAAGCCACATACACTGCATTGACTGTGGCCGTGGACTTCAACAGCGTTCATGGAACACAAACACCTTGGGCATCTTTCTTGCTCTAGGTATTTCTTAAAGTGTCCCTTCATTTCTTTTCGCTTCCAAGCCAGACTGCGAACGCCCCTGTCATGCTCCCGCTGACCACTGATATCATTGCGCTCTGCTGAGTGCTGATGTCATCGAGTGAAATTCCCCATTCAATTACACGAATGTACATAGCAGTCATCACCATCATCATTATACGTGGCCCGACTTTGTGCCTTAGTAGTATGTCACTCAAGTTAGTCTTCCCTTGCCTAGCTTGTTACACTTGTATGATACGGGGTGATAACCTGGCATATACTGATGGACGAACGGACCCATCTCGTAGATGCGGGCAACGCACCTCTCTCTAGTTTCGTATGGGCCTCTCTGGTCGTGGAGTTCAATGCAGTTGCTATTGTCCCCCATGACGCAGATAAGAAGTATTGCCTTGAACATCAGAAGCCCTCCTTACCGAACCCCTTATTACTGCTGAAACTATTGCTACCAAACTTGCTGGCCTGCTTCTTCTTCTTCCCGCCAGAGCCAGCTTCGCCAGCCACTGCGTCAACCACACCTTCCTTGAAGGATCGTATACCTCCAGCTACAGGTATGCGTCCGACTATTGATCGTACTGCTTCACGACGACGACCAGCTTTCTCCTCGCCTAGTCCAAGAGGGCCACCTACGAACACATCATACGCATCTTCTGCCGTGCCTACTGATGGTCCCAGTACAGCACTAAAGGTACGTAACTTACCAAAAGCACCGTTGTCTGCTTGCTCGGCAGTGTTGTAAAGAAGCTCACCGAAGAGTCCCAATCCACCGATAGCCATTAGGCCATCGACATAATTACCAGCTATTTCGTCGGTCATGCTGTCCTCTTCAACTCCTATAGCTCTGGCTAGGGGACCGAATACAGAACCAGTAACACGACGCTCTCTTAGCTCACGGCTCTCTCCGTCTTCGCCGCCTCTCGCCTGAACGTGGTCTTTTGCCGCCGCACTTGCCCAGCCCATGCCAACACCAGCAGTCGCAAGGTATGCGAGTGGCGCTCTGTTACCCTCTCTCCATTCATCAATCGTATATTTACCCATGCGAGCCATCATTAGCTGGAAGCTCTTGAGTTGGAAGATCATTGAACCCCAAGGTGTTTGAAACCACAAAGGAATGTCGTTAGGGTTTGGTGTAAAGATTGCTTCGTTAGTAAACCTCATCAATCCGTAACGTAGTTGCTTGTTCTCAAGCATATCAGAAGACTTGATATCAGTAAGTTCAGGAGCATCTGGAGACAAGAAGTCTACTTCTGCACCCTCTCCAGTCATCCCGTATCGTTTTAAGAAACGCTCTGCTGTTTTGTATGACCTACTTAATTCCTTTCCTGAAGCTTTGAGCTTTCTTGCCCTAGCAATCTCTGACTTAAAGGCTTCAAACCCTACAAGACTAGCTATCTCTCTGTTCATGTTTGTCCAAGGAGTCAGCAACGTAAAGTTAAAGAAACTATTTTGCAGTTTCTGAGAGCCTTCACCAGCCATCTGAACCATGCGGTCATGCATTAAGTTTTCAATACCAGTGCCGATACTCTTTGCCGCGTTTCGATACTCTGGGTCAGAGTACCACTTCTTGTTTGCCGTCGCCCAAGCTTTGAAGTTTCCAGAACGAACGAGCGGTAAAGCCTTATCACCTAGAGATGTAAGTGTGGTGAAGGCAAGCAGAGTTATAGAGTTGAAAGCCTTGACAGTCCTAGATGTTCTGTAGGCGAACTCAGCTTCGCTGAACTTCACAAGAGGACGCTTGTTCATAACGTCCATCATCTGTTCGGCAAGTTTTGCTGTGTTGACGGATATATTTCCTTCAGGAAAATCCTTTAGTCCGTTCACAATGGCATCTACTCGCACAACAAGTTGTGGGTCGGCTTGGTCTATTGGGTCGTAATAAGAAAGCAACATACGTTTTGCCTCGTCAACGCCCCTACCTTCTTGAAGCATTGTCTTCACGGCCTCTAACACCGTACCTGTTTCTTCCTCACTTATCTTAATCGCAGGAACTAACATCTGTTCGACAGGTGCTTCCTCTTGGTACTGGCGATATCTGTAAACTACTTTCTTGCTAGACTTTAGTGTTGTGATTGCACCGTTCACGCCTTTTTTAGCCACGTTCATGTAAGCAGAGAAGCCATGACCAGCAACGCCCAAGCGATCAGTCAATGCTATCTTCCTTGTGGTGCTATCAAAGTATTTAGCAATCAATCCTTCTAAGTCGTTTACCAAGAAGTCGTCCATAAAGTTATATTGTTCTGGGTTCAGGTTAATAACCCTGTTAAAGAACGGGTCTCCAACAGCGCGACGTAGAACATCATCACCGTATATCTCTCCGTCACTATCAATCAGCCCGTTGATAAAATCTTCAGACTTTTTGTGTGCGGCGTTAGCATCCAAGGACATGTCTTCAAAGTCAGGCCGTCTGCTTTCTTCGTAGAAGAACTGAGCAAAAGCTTTCTTCGCCTTAGAAGGATTTTGGCGTATCAACTCTACATCCCATTGCTGAGGAACGTAGTAGTCTCCAGCACCACGACGGCTGTCGCCAACAGGTATGCCCAGTTCTGTCATACGTACACGCTCTGCCTCGAACTCAGATATGATAAGACGAGCGGCAGTCTGTTCTTGTGCATCTAACTTACGAACCTCTGACTCTCCGCGACGTATAGCGCCGAGTATTCTTTGGTGAGAGGCAGGCATCTCTTGAAGGCCAACTGATCCAGTGTACTTGTCAGGCAAAAATGCCAGAGACTTGCGAGACCACCTAGTAGCCCAGTTCTTGTTGTCTGGAAGTTGTTTCAGAGCGTTCATTATAGGCATAACTTTGTCACTCAGGTCTACGTCGTGACGCTCATATATACCAGTTCCTCCTGCGGGCTTTATGAAATCACCCAGCCATGCCGCACCAGACTCTCTTAGTTTCTGACTGTTTTCTCTGAAGTAACCGAACACAGTAGATGTCTTCTTGACTGTCTCAACATCTCCCTCTGTCGGCATTTCTTTGCGAACCATTCGACGGATTGGGTTCAGTAGGTCAGGCATACCCGCTTCTTGTAGTTGCCTTGCAACACCCACCATGTCGTTTAGGTCTATAGGCTTTTCGCGTATAGCCAAAGCCTGAACCGCATCGCCTGCCAAACCAGATGTGCCTTCGTCGCCTAGTACGCTGTAGTACATGCCACGACGATCACTGTCAAAGAAGTCGGCTTCGATATGCTTCATGTGGTTAGGGTTAAAGGTGATTGTTTCTTCAAAGTTCGTGCCAGGCAAACTGTTGGATATGATGCCTTCGTAGCCCTCGTCTCTCAGAAAACGGGAGAAGTTTGCTCTACCTTCTGGCTCCAAATCTGGCTTAATGTAACGGAACCCATCAGCGTTCTTGTCACCCATCGCAGAAACCATGATGTCGTAGAACTCATCACCACTAATGCCATCGCCACCCATGAAGTTTGCAATGTCTTCTGCTTGCGACTGGTTAATGTACCCGCGCCTTTGAGCAGAAGCCAGCATTGAGCTAACGTCTGACGGCTCGCCTGAAGCGAAGTCAAACCGTTTGTTTGTGCGTAGGTCTATATGGTTTTTCTTCCGAACAAACATCGGCAGAACGCCAGGAGATTTCTTGTTGTTAGTTAGTCTTGCGAAGGCTTCTGTTGCCGCTTCTAGTTTTGCAGAGAAGTGCGCGGCTCTTGTGTAGCTTTCTGGTCCGTCCAACAGTTGAGCGTCTTGGAATTGCTCTTCCAAAATTTCGATCTGCTTAATGATGTTTTCAGCGGTCTCAGCTTTCTCACCCTCAAGACCTCTAGCCATGTTTCGATAGGCGTCAGGTGCTGTCCGATCCGCGTAACCACCAGCGTATTCTTGGTTCTTAGTAGTGTACACGCCTGGCCCAAACATACCGTCATCTGAAGGAATGAGGTAGGTGTCTGGGTTTCTCACCCGATCAAACTGATCCAGCACTGGAGTACCGTGGAACTCTACGTAGTCGGCTAAGTCCTCGTCTGGTCCTGCGCCAAGGAACTCCCTGAGCATAAGCTTCTTCTCATTGCTCATTCCCTTAACAACTTGTTGTACATAAGAGCGAGCCATAGAATGGTTCACAGCAGGGAACTGATTAGCGTTCACCACTGTCTTGATAGGAGATGATGAACGCTTACTTGAGAACATATCCCCGTGATAAAGCATCTGACGGTATTGCTGTCGTATTGTCTTGCGACCAATAAGACCATTCAATACGTAAGCAGTTGACTCGTAAAGTCTATCAGCAAGCTGTGACAAATATCCCTTTACGGTAAGTTCTGACACGTTGCCGTCACCAAACCGTATGTTATAGATATCGCCTTTGGCTACTTTCTTAGCCATCCACTGGCCCCAGCCTTCAACAAACCATTCTTCGGCTATGTCTTTTTCTGAGTAGCCCTCTATCTTTCCGTACCGTGACTGGATTTCAAGCGCGGCTTTGTCTCCACTTTCTACTGCTTGGACAAATCCACTTATCATGTGGTCTCTGTCTACGTCGTCGAAAGTTGCACGGCTTACCATGTGGCCTATTTCATGCATGACATCTACAGGGTCAGCATTTCCACTTGTTATCCCTATTGCAAATTGACGCAACTGTTTGCGAGTCGCGTTAAAAGGCTCCCCGCTAAGAGTTGCACTCTCTGCGAAGACCGCTTTTGACCCCACTGGCATTGGCTCACCAGACAACTTGAACAGGTCTTCACCTGTCATAAATGTAGTCTTGTCTCTTACTAGCTCTGTAGCTGTTCTACCCATAAGGTTCAACATTCTGTAGAGCATTGTCCGAGAAGTGTACTCAACCTTCTTGTCTCTGTGGGTTAGCTTAGTTAGAACTTCTTTGATAGCGGCAGGGGCATCGCCAGGAACTCCGTTGTGTTGGTCTGCCTTGCTACGCTGACCAGCCTCGATATCAATAGCTCGACCTACTAAGCTGTGGCGAACAGGAAGACCCTCGCCAGGCTCTGAACGTAGCTGACCAAGATATCTTATTGCGTTCTCGGCTAGTTCGTAGTCGCCTAGATCAACCGCCTTGTAGAACGTATCAATAGTAAATTGTTTTTCAGCAGGCATATCACCAGCCAGCTTCATAACGTCAGAGAGAAACTTAGCTGTTGTCGGTGTAAGCTCATACGCAAATTCAGGGTCGTCCAAAGAAGCTGTTACACGATGATATAACTCTTGCTTCAGTTCACGCATTTCAGGAGTGTCCGCTCCCTTTATGTCATTGATGCGTACCATTACCTCTTTGTTGCTCATGCCCTTTATGTCACGAGATACAACTGGGTCTGACTCTATAGCACTAGCTTGACCAAACACTTGGTCTTCTGCTGTGTCTATTGCGTTGGCTACTTTAAGAGCTAAGTCTTTTGCCTTCTGTTCAACACGTTTGACATACTTTTGCGTAGTCTTGTTTCCACTCTTATAGACTTGACCAGCCTTAGTTATGTTGGGGGCAACTCCATTTGTGCTACGGAAGTTAGTGTTGTATATACGCACGAACTCATCAATGCCCATGTCCAGAGCAACAACCATATCGTTAGCTTGCTGAACCATTAAGGCAGAAAGCTTGCCGTCTGAGTCAGTCTTTTCTGAGATGGCTCTAAGGATAGATGCTTCAGCCTCAAATGAGCTTGCTAGTGTGCCACTGTTATCGCTAGAAAAAGCGGCAACTTCGTCTGAGATAGTCATCATGCCGCCGTCTTGCTGGGTTGCTATCAGCCGAGACAACTCATCATCCAACTCTTTGCCAGTCAGATCAGAAGCTTCTATCTTTGACAGTGCATTTGTAAAGTCTGCGTCATTCAACATACGCATGATTTTGTAAGACATGCCCAGCATACGCCCACGAGCGATACGACTAGACATATACTTAAACGGTTTTACGGTCTTGCCATTAGGAAGAACGATATCCTCTGCACCCGCATTGTAGACAGGCGAGCCACCCTTGTCGTAGCTGTCAAGCATAGTCACACGCTTTCCACCTTCAACCGAGTTACCGTTTATGTCTGTTCTTGTGCTGTGCGAACGCTGGCCTGGTCTGCCACCAAACTTCCCGTAGATTTTCTTGGAAGCCCGTTCCAGTACGTCTGCCATAATGCGGGCGTCATACCCTATAGCGCCGCCTACACGTAGGGCTTCCTCAATTTCAATCTGGATTTCTCGCAAATCATGCAACTGTTGAGCGGCCATTCTAGCCGCACCAGACTTCTTGCCGTTGGAGGAGACAAGTATCTGTTCAAACTGGTTCTTCAATGGACGGCCAGCAGACACGCCATCTACAGAAACTTTAGGATCAGGCATTATGCGTTCAAACATATCGACCAGTTGTTCGTCGAGAGGGTTGTCCATACCCAGTAGTCGCCGCACAATACTTTCTGCTTTCCTTCCAACGTCTTTGAACAGACGCTCAAGGAGGCTTCCCTGTACACTTTGGCGACGATTGGCTACGTATATAGCGAACTGGTTAGCAAAAAATTCTGATGGACTACGTATTTCCCCTGAGCTTATGCCAGGCAAACGTCTCTTCAAAGCCGCAGAGTCTGCACCTTCTGAAGTCATGTAGCCTCTGGCTATGTCCCAGAACTCTAAACGCTCTGATGGAGTAAGCATGTTTTGGTAAGCCCAGTGAGCCATCTCGTGAGAGAAGTTCATGGCGTCTGTTTGCTTGTTAGAAGTGCCAATAAGGACTGAGTTGCTTTGCTTGTCCTTAGACATGTGACGGCCTGGTTGCTTGAACCCGTATGTCTTTGAAGAGTCAAAGACAGGCATGGCGCTTTCAAGCATCGCAGACTGCCTGTTTTCTGAGCCAGCAATAAGGTTGAAGATACTAAGTATCTCTGAAATCTCTTTCTGGTCTTTGCCAGATAGGATTTGACCGAGTTGTTTGTAAGACTGAGAGCGCTTTTGGTTTGGCAACTTCACACCATTAGGTGCGTATGTAGCCAGCGTCTCGTACCCAGCACGTAAAGATGCAACAAACTGATCAAACTGTTCTATTGTGTCAAACTTGTTCCACTCCACATCTTCCATGTCAGCAATGAACCGCTGTAAATCTCCAGCAGTTTTTATGCTGTCTGGGAGTCCAGACTGGTTTAGCTCTGGAGACATGGTTTCTCTGTTAAGAGGTATGTTATCCAGTTCGTTTACATTCACCGCCCTGTTCTCACGAGCGCGAGGTGAGTTTGGAAGCGCGGCATCTTCGGCAGATATCAACGACTCTGTTTCGCCAGCTTGTCGGCCTGTCAACCGCTGTCCATCAAGAGAGATGAAGTCTTCGTCTGGGTTTAGTGGTCGGAATGTTTTTGCGGCGGCTACTGAGCCAGACTTGACTGGCGAACCCTGTGCGTCCATAGAGTTCACAGAGCCGACTACGTACTGGTTAGGCTTTAGACCACCTGACAATTGGGCAGAAGAGGTCTGAGGGGCGGAACCCTTTTTGCTAGTTTGGTTGATTACTCTGACACCCCTGTTCTTACCGAAGTCTGGGTGTTTTGGATCAATGATTTGTATAGAAACCAACTTACCGTCAGGCATTGACTCTTGCTTAATACCTCTGTCTTGAGGCTTTACGTCGTCAGCTACTGTGATGGGATCAGATGATTGAGCCTGTAAGGGCGCATCTTCTACGTCGGCGTAACGCTGAGTGTTATGATAATCAGGGATTTCTGTTGGCGACGTAGCGATTGAACGCTCTTCAGGCACGTTACCCGAAGAAAGAACTTCATCAAGTTCTTTCTTCGATGCTTGAGCTATCTTCTTGTAAAGCTCTGTTCTTGACATAGCCATGTCAGAAGAAACTTTATCGCCGTTGCGACGTATAATCTGGAATACCTTTATACCATTCTCATCGGAGAACTCACGAATAGAGCCAAGCTCTTTACCATTCACAAAGAACTTGGTAGAGCCTCCTTCTATCTTTTGGTACTGGACATCCTTTGCCATGTTGTAAGCACGTTTGCCAATTTG
>Ga0222718_10000540_pt1 | contig 38702 bp, 46 predicted proteins | sample C33_27DmetaG_FD_165045 | JGI IMG/M metagenome (GOLD analysis project Ga0222718, IMG submission 165045) | Estuarine water microbial communities from San Francisco Bay, California, United States - C33_27D | ecosystem: Environmental > Aquatic > Marine > Unclassified | place: USA: California...
CACCAACAGCAACAGGTTGACCACCACCAGCAACAGGTTGACCACCACCAGCAACAGGTTGACCACCACCAGCAACAGGTTGACCACCACCTTGCATGGGTGTGTATCCACCCGCTGCTCCAGAATTAGCTGCGTATCGGTAGGTTGCTTTTATACCTGCCGCTTCTCCTGCAGCTGGGAACAACATGTTTCTCGCGTCTTTAACCTTGACTGTTTGACCTGGTTGAAATTTAGAAAATGTTTTGATTTGATCCGGATCAACACCATATGCATTACCGATGATATCCATCACTTGGCCTGCATCCACTGGATCATCGTCGCCGAGTTGTTGTGTTAGCTGACTGAACACGGGCATGATGTGCTGTTTAACAAATTGCTGTGTCTGTATACGTGCGCCTGCCTTTCCTGCCTTGTTTGGAGCTAACATCCCGGCTTTACTTACTAGTTTATCTCCAATACCACCAGTACCAAAACCGAGCACTTCATCTAGTTGCTCACGTTCCTGCACTGTTGTATATGCTTCTGCCAACATTTGATAGTCTTTTTGATCATGTCTCATTAATAATATTTATTATCAACATGTTGAAAAAACGCTGTTAGTATGTTATAATAACATATATGGTTAAAAAATGTGTATTACCTCTGAGCGGTGGCCTGGATTCAACAGTTATAGCTCATATGGCTCATGCAGAAGGTTTCGAGATATACTCGTTAACTTTTCATTATGGTCAGCGACATTATCGTGCAGAGCTAGGATGTGCCCGACGTCAAGCAGAAAAACTAGCCAAGCGTCATAGATTGATTGAAGCTGGATTTGTCCGAGATCTTGCTAGCACAAGCGCTCTCACAAATGATACAATCAATGTCGCGAAAACAAAAGACGTGCTTGGTGATCCACAGACCGTCAATTATGTGCCCAACAGAAACATGATGTTGCTGAGCATGTGCACAGCATATGCTGAGACTGTAGGAGCTAGCACCGTGTTTCATGGAGCCGCTCTAGTGGATAGTCAGGCGGGATTTTGGGACGGAAGCAAAGAGTTTTTACACGCAATAAACAATGTAAACAAGCTGAATCGTCGCAACGTTGTGGAGATTGTAGCTCCATTGATACTCAAGAGCAAAGCTGACATAGTGAAATGTGGAGTGGATCTAGGTGTTGATTTTTCTAAAACATGGACATGTTATGAAGGTCAAGAACGAGCTTGTGGTGAATGCACTGCATGCAGCAGCAGAGTAAAAGGATTTATAGATGCAGGTTATATTGACCCAGTGAAATACGCGATAGATATACCATGGGAGAAATATAATTGTGAGAATATATAATAAACATGTGCGGCATATTCGGATCTAAAAAATTCCATACCTTCGATCGTTTGTATAACGCAAACAAAGATAGAGGTACATTCTCTCATGGTTTCATGTATTTGAAAAAAAATGGAATCATGCACCTCAAGAGGAGAAAAGGCACTACAACACTCACTGGTCAATATGGTTGGCAGTATCAACTTGATTATGATTTGTATCTAGGCCACACACAAGCACCAACATCATCTGTTAGACATTACAGAGCTAAAAATTCTCACCCATTCGAGCATGGTAATTTTATTGTGGCACATAACGGTGTATTGGAGAACCATTTAGAATTAGCTGAAGAGCATCGAATCGATCCAAATATAATAAAAGTGGATAGTCAGATAATACCGATGTTGATGGATGATTTATTTGTGGGTAGTGATGTACTAGCCATACAAGAAGTGTGTAATCTATTGAAAGGTATATTCAGTTGCTGGATATATTGTATAAAAACCAAACTTACATATGTTGTGCGTAACGGGTGTACATTATACACAAATGATAATTTAACAACATTTTCATCTATAAAGTTCAATGAAACAAAAAACGAGCTTGACCAAGGGATTATATACTGCTTCACACCTGAAGGACTGACTAATGTGGGTACATTTGCATCTGATAATCCGTTTTTTGTTTTATGAAAAATGACAAAATATTAGTTGTTTCGGCTACACGCTCGAGCACCACAAAAAACACATTACTTTCAAAATCATTACAGGCTATGTCTCACAACAACAATATTGTGGACAAACAATATGATGTCAAGTTTCACACAAATAATACACAGCCATTACCGATTGTATACAATCAATACATAAATGATAAAACTCTTAAGAGATATAAGATTGTGTTGTTCGTGCATGATGATGTGTATATTGACGACCTCGGGTGTTTTGACAAGATAAACACAAATATACACACATACAAAAACGACATAATAGGACTAGCGGGAGCCACTAGTGTGAAAATTCAAAAACCGACTTTATGGCATTTGATGTCTGAAAGAAAAGATCAATCTGGTGCGGTAGCTCATTTTGATTCCACCGGTACATTGCTGAGTACCACATGTTTCGGTCAATACCCGAAGCGTTGCTTGATTCTGGATGGTTTGTTTTTAGCAGTTAATATTGAATCCGCTGTAAAGTCTGGGTGGAAATTCAACGAATCATTTCAGTTTCATCATTATGACATTGCATCATGTTTAGATGCTAACAGTCTTCATATGAAAATGAGCACTTGCAACATACATGTGGTGCATGCTTCCCCGGGTCTGTCGGATTACAACGATAAAACATTTCAACAATCTCAAGATATTTTCTTGCAAAGATACGGACTATCTACATAATCAAACATATGAGCAGCATCGATTGGGATTTTTATGAAAACATTATTGTGTATAATGCACTGACAAACAGAGACTATCTAGCTAGTATAATTGATCAAACAGATCCGCAATATTTTAACAGCAAAAGTATCCGGTGTGTGTTTGATATAATAACAGATTTTTTCACAACACGTAATGAAGTACCATCATTAACAGAAGTCAAGAGCTATCTAACAACACCCGAGTCGAAAGACTCATTTAGAAAGGTTGTGAGTAAGTTTAAAGATATCGGAAAGCAATACAATAGAGACGAACTATATGAAAACACCGAGAGGTTTTTGAAAGAACGAGCAGTGTACACGACCATGTTAGATGTAGCAGATCAGTGCTCCAAAGACAAAATAGATACTGGTGAAATTTATGATAAATTTCACAAAGCCTGCAATGTATCGTTAGCAATAGACAAAGGACATGATTATTTCAACGATATAGACGAACATATTGAAGATCTACTTACAGTAGATAGTACTATATCATCAAACTGGCCATGGTTAGATGAAAAAATAGGTGGAGGTTTTTTAGAAAACGGTCGAGCTATTTACATATTTGCCGGGGAAACCAACATAGGTAAATCAATATTTTTAGGTAATATAGCCACCAACATAGCTAAAGCTGGTAAAACAGTGGTGTTGATCACACTTGAGATGAGTGAGATGATCTATTCTAAAAGACTGAGTAGTGACATCACAAAAATACCGATCGGAACATTACACACCATGACCGATGAACTGAAAAACCGCGCATTAGACTTTCAACAGAAAACCAAATCTGGCATACTTGTTAAGGAATTTCCACCCAACACAATTACATGCAGTCAGGTAAGATCGTTTATTGAGAAAGTGATAAACAGTGGTATAGATGTAGATGCTATTGTGTTAGATTATGTAAATCTATTGAAGAGCAACCGTGGTACAAATTCATATGAACGTGTTAAATACGCTACAGAAGAACTCCGAGCGCTTAGCTACACGTTCAAGTGCCCGATCGTAACAGCAACACAGCTCAATCGATCTGGTTATAATGAAGTAAGCCCGGAGCTTGACACGATAAGTGAGAGTATAGGGCTAGCAGCTACAGCAGATGCTATATTCGGAATCTGGCAAGAGGAAGAAGATGCTGAGCTTGGTATTATAAAGATTGGCATGATGAAAAATAGATTTGGACCTAATTTTGGAAGCACCACACTTAACATCAATTATAATACATTAACAATAACTGATGATTTTGAGAAGCAGACAGAACACAGCACTGCTGATATAAACGCAGCAACATCAGCATTAAACTTGTTAGCAGATTAGCAGTTGTAAATCAAAGAAATATACACTAAATACAAACAGTGTCAAAAAACAATAAACATTTTGTATTTACAGATTGCGATCTTGATGGCGCCGGCAGTTATCTAATGTGGAAATGGTTCACCGGTAACCAACCGGATAGATGTGCTGTAAGAGTTAATGATTTTGAAGCTAAATACACTGCGTGGATATCCGCGGGTAATTTGAACAAATACGATAGAATCTTCATTTTAGATCTTGATATCTCTAGATTAGACTGTTTTGACTTAATAGACAATGAGAAAGTGACAATTATTGATCACCACACATCACATGTCGAGCAAGTTGGTAAGTACAAGCATGCCAAAGTACATGTAGAGGATGAAACTAGCTGCACGAAAATGGTGTATAATTTGTTTAAAAAAACCGGGAAAGACTTATCTGACAATAAAAAGACACTTGTCGCATTGATTGATGATTATGATAGTTACACGCTGAAAGTACCATATTCATACCACTTGAATTTATTGTTTTGGAATTATCAAGGGGATCGGATAGAAAAATTCATCACAGAATTTTCCACCGGGTTCAACGGATTCACATCTGAGCAAAATCAAATAATATCTTTCTATATCAAAAAATTTGAGAATATTAAAAGAGAACTAGAAGTTCATTACGCGTACATACCCATAAAGGATAAAAAATACAAATTTATCAGTGTATTCGCTAATGAATGTGTAAATGAAATAGCTTCGTACATAATAGACAATTACAAAGCCGATGTAGGGATGGTCGTCAATGTTAATAGTAACAAAGTGAGTGTACGTAAGAGTAAGACATGTGATTTGAATCTCGGAAAGCTTTGTGAAAACTTATTTGATCAAGGTGGAGGACATGATAATTCTGCAGGTGGTATACTGTGTGATAAATTTCTTAAATTTTCTTCTTTATTCAAGTCGATGAAAATATAATGAACAGTGTTGTAACAACCATAAAAAAACTCGATCCTGTCGATCGCGTGTATAAGAAAGAATACATGCATCAATTTCTGAGCTTCTGTTCATTCGTCTGTATTTTAAAACAAAAAAAACTCAATCTAGCCAACATATTCATAATAATGTTGCAAGACGCAAATATGTTATGTATATTTAAAAATATGTGCGAGATAGATAGTAACTATGAAGCGGTAAAGAAATTCTTAGAATATGATGCATCGCTACACAAATCAAAATACATAAAAAATTTTTTAGAATCCAACAACTTAAAACTAACCTGCTAATTTTTAAAAGTTGAAAAAAACAACAACCCCGTATTAATGAGAATAATTTTAGAGAAATGAATTATATATACAAACTCACAACACGAGATCAAACAATGAATAGAACAACAATCATCAAATATTTTTCGATATATACAGACTTAATGTGTACAAGATGTTGAGTTTATAAGTTTAGATTAAAATTTATGAAAAAAATATTTATAGATCTCGGCGCTAATGATGGTTGTTCTGTTGATTTGTTTTTGAAATCATTTACCGATTCTAAAGATTATGAAATACACAGTTTTGAATGTAATCCTAGCATGGTGGAAGAGTATAAATCCAAATTTCCTGATTTTAAAATTTACGATTATGCTGTTTCTACATTTTATGGCGAGGCGAGTTTTCGTGTTGGAGAAAATTTAAGTAGTACACTTAGAGCGGATAAAACGACTGGAATGTTTAACTCTAAGAAAATTAAAGTGAATTGTATTGATATTTCTGATTTCATTATTAAAAACTTCAATAAAGACGATTATATTATCCTCAAGATGGACATCGAAGGGTCAGAGTATGATATATTACCCAAGATGCTAGAGGATGGTTTGTTTGACGGTTATATAAACACACTATATGGAGAGTGGCATTTGGGTAAATTAAAAAATATTAGCACACAATTTCATAATAATTTAGTCAAAAAATTACAAGAAAAAGGCTTCGCTATGAAATTATGGTGCGCTGAAGCGCAAATTATAGGAGAGTAAAAATATGCATCCCTCTTCAATTTTAAACATGAAAAAAGCTGGAATAATGAAATGAAAATCTGCTTTACAACAAAAAAGGGAAGTTCACACTTTTTAATCCAACAACTTAAAACTAACCTGCTAATTTTAAAAGTTGAAAACAACAACAACCCAGTATATAATAGATTATAAATTATGAGTACATTCACATCAACCATGTTCGACAGTATCAAGCAAGCCTTGAACAAGCAACCTAAATCCGGAGGCATTGGAGACATCCTCAAGACCACACCAGGTAACACATATGAAGTTCGTTTATTACCGTGTGTAACCAATCCGGATAAAACATTTTTTCATTATTATTCTCACGGATGGACATCGTTCGCTACAGGTCAATATGTAAATGCTTTGAGCCCGCAAACCTGGAATGAGAGAGATCCGATTTCAGAGATGAGATATCAACATTACCGCTCTGGTACCCCAGAAGAGAAGGACAAAAGCCGAAGCATCATACGATCCGAAAAATGGTTAGTAAATGTATATGTTGTGAATGATCCATCCGCACCGGAAAATAATGGCACAGTGAAGGTGTTAAGATTTGGCAAGCAACTACACAGCATCATCATGGATGCGATTGAAGGTGATGATTCGGATCAATTCGGGCCGCGTATTTTTGATTTGAGTAAAAATGGCTGTAGCTTCAGAATCAAAGTAGATAAACAAGGCGATTTTCCATCTTATGTATCGAGCAGGTTTTTGATGCCGGCTGAGATCTCCGGTATAGATAAGGAACGCGCTGAGTCGATTTACGATAGTGTTCATGATCTTGAAGAAGTCCTACCCCGGAAAAATCAACAAGAATTGACAGATATGTTGAATGAGCACTACTTATGTGTTGATTCACCAGTACAAACAGCACCAGCAGCATCTCAAGTACCAAGCACCGCACCAGTTACTACCGGTGCAGCAGCTGATCCCGCTCTTGAAGAAGATGTGCCTTGGGGTGGAGCTGAAACCAGTACTAGCGGCAGCGACGATATTGACGATGATACTATCAAAAACTTACTTGACGGTTTAGATAATGACTGACGAGCAACCACAATCGGAACGCCCGGTTATTGATATGTCCAGGCACGAGCAAGAGTATGATTTGCACCAAGAAGATATATCCGATATATCAGGATTAATAGCAGTTGTTGGTAAAGAATTGACCACAATTGATAAATTTGCCGCCGGGTCGAGTACACGGAAAGCTACCCAGTTAAGCCAGCAAAAAATTTTTAATCAAAAACCCATCCTGCAAAAAACACAAAAAAATTCACCACAACAACAACCATCACTTGATAACAAATTACAAGAACTTAAGCAGCAAGTTGTTACTGGTAACAAAACACAACCTGTGACTGCACCTCAGCCAACGTCTACACCGCAACTAGCTCCTGCACCACAACAGGTATCTACAGTCAGTTCTGAAAAACTAGAAAACAAGTTGAGTGATATCGAGAACAAAATTGATAAATTACAGGACGTTTTTAATAGTCTGTTAACAAAAATATCTAAAAACACAAAACGCATAACTCTGACATTAAATGATAGTAAAGATTGATAATCTAGATCAGTTTGTTAGTTGCTTCTTATCATTAATATCCAAGGTATGTGACAATATATGTCTAAAGATAGATGGTGATAAAATTTTTAGCATAACAAACAGTAGTGATAACACTATTGTAGTGTTGTCAACATTTAAACAGACAAACACTATTGATAATGCAATAAAACTAAACATACCTGACATAACTCGGTTTTTACGTGTCATGAGTTGTATAAGCAACACTACCGCAGATCTTGATATTGATAGTAATTGTATAAAATACAGATCATCCAATGCTCGGTTTAAATATCATTTACTTGAGGATGGTATAATAAAAGTACCAGGCGTGAGCATGGAGAAAATTAAAAAACTATCATTCAAGCATACATTTTATTTGAGCAAATCCGCGGTGTTATCTTTGATAAAAGGAAGCTCTCTTGTAACAGATATTGATAAGTTGTACTTTTTTGTTGAAAACGGTAGCATTTTTGCCGAAATAACTGACAAGGAATCAAGCAATGTAGATTCATATACTCAAAAAATATCTGACGAATACACCGGTGAAGGCGTGTTTGAGCAAATGGTTATCAATTTCGAAATATTGAGAATGATAAGCAGCTTGAAATTCGATAAAATCAAAGTAAAAATAAACACAGATGTAAATGTGTTAATATTCGAAGTTGAGATTGAGAATACCAAGCATAATTTTATATGTACAACGTACATTAGATAATGACAAAGCAACCAACAAAAAACAAAATCCAAACTATGGGTTATTTCATCAAGAGATTGAAAGATAATGACTTTGTTGTGTGGAAAATATTCAACAAATATGGTCAGCATGACCATCGATTATGGACAGTGATGATAAATCCCGGAGAAGAATCCGTATACATAACATGCTATATAAACACAGATGAGCTCGGTTCAGCTCCGGTGTTTGAAATCCAATCCGGTGCTTCGCTCTTTAGAAATTATGCAAAAATACAAACACGCAGCATGGAAGTTATAATCAACCATCTCCTCAAGAGAGGTGTACAACAGAACAGCGAAACATACCGAGTCACCACTGGTACAATAAATAATAATGAAACACATGCCAAAAAAACAGAAACAACAACCTGATGACGGTAACGAAATATCTGCCGGAATGCTCAACATTGAAAAACAAATAGGTGAGTATGTTAAACAATACAAACAAAACAAACAATTGAGTCAAGAGAATGTCGATATAATATCTTCGTTTATTGAAGAGTATTTACAAGCTTTTATATTGATCGGATACAATTACGATGGAGAATTTATAACACACGCGTATAGTAAATCTCCGCTACAATCAGATGCTCTAAATACCGGATTGCATAAATTTTTAATAAAAGCGTTGGGTAGAAACTCTCCCCCACCTGGTCTAGCACACGAATAAATGAAAACTGGCAGCATTTATGCTGTATCCACCGGAAAATACTTAGGTGAGTTCTTTGTGTATATTGGCCAGGTTAAAAATAAAAGAAAATTCCTCTCTTTACCAAAAATGCTCAATAGAGAGATTGAAAATAAAAACATTGACCACGCTCTAGAAAAAGGCATTTTAGAGTTTCAAGAAGTGTTACCTGTGGATATAATAAATGTATGCAAGCAACAATACCACCAAAATGAAAAAGCTATACATCGACGGGAGTAATTTAATTCACCGCTCACATTGGGTGAGTAAAAATGCCAAAGTGAGTAGTGTGTATCTCTTCATAGCTAGTATCAAAAAATATGCTACTATGTTTGATAGCACGGATATCTATATCGCGTGGGATGATCGCCGGGATCAAGAGACAACTAATTTTAGACGGCTGCTAATTGGTAAAAAATACAAAGGCACACGTGATAAGCAGAAAAATTACGAGGCATTCAAGCACGCGGATGATGCTGCTAGGGTGGCGTCATGCTTGGGTATTAAAAATATGTACCCAAATACATTAGAAGCAGATGATATTATAGCGTGGTTGTGTAAGCAAAAATTTCCAAGCGAGGACAATATTGTCATATCTACCGATCAAGATATGCTTCAACTTATTAACAACAACACACGTGTGTACAGTCCAACCAAAGACATTATAATAGACATTGATAATTTTGAAAAACATACTGGTGCTCCACGAGATAAATACGTTCAATTCAAAGCTATTATGGGTGATAAATCTGACAATATTGATGGTATACCTGGTGCAGGTCCTAAGCGTGCTTTGAAAATATTGAATGAAGGTGTTTCAAAACTATTAAATGACCAACATGATCTCGTCCAGCGCAATTTTAAACTGATGAGCTTGGATTATAGTTTGGATCATAACCCAGAGGAATGTAAGCATCTAGAAGAACATCATGACCAGGTTATGTCAGAATGTAAAATCGACATGAAACAATTTGAAAATGCATGTAAATATTACAACATGGTCAACATTATTAATCGTATGAGCGAGTGGAAATCTATTTTCAATAAAAAAAATGCATCTATGTTGAGTACAATCGGAGATATAGATTTTTTATCTGGCTTTGATAAATAATATTATATGAATTTTGTAACAGTTAAAAATATTGCATCCCCTCTCACCGGTGGTATAAGTAAACCACGTATAATGAAGTTTGAAAGAGGCGGGAAAATTTATGAAGAAGCTCACTGGTACTGTCCTGATTCTGGTCAATTCATCATGAAGGGTGTTGTTTCAATAACAGAAAAAAATAACAACACCGCTCCGGATACAGTTGAAAATCCGGAATAATTATGATATAATGATCCTGTGGTAATACCTCAGGAATATATCATACATAAATTCTATCAATACGCTGGTTATCCGCGATTGAAAAAAAGTACAGCCGTTTATGAAGGTGGCTGCTGCATGTGTAGAGAAGGGAGCAGCTGGGGTAGAAAAAGACGGTTGTATTTCATAACAAAAGATAATGTGATATGTTGTCACAATTGTGGATGGTATAGCTCTCCAGGAGATTGGGTAAAGCATGTGACAGGTATGTCCTGGTCAGAGATTTTTAGAGAAACAGAGGAATATGATATCATACCCGGATTGGAAAAATCATCTGAACAAACCATACAACATGAACCGGATCTTCCACATGATAGTATTGATTTGTTTGACACGCATCAGTTAAGATACTACAACAATAACAAACGGATTAAATCATGTTTAGATCTGATCGCGTCTAGACGACTAGACACCGCGGTGAATCGACCGAGATCATTATACACATCACTCAACGACAAAACACATAAAAACAGAGTGATAATACCGTTTTACAATGTGAATAACAAGGTGTCTCACTATCAATCCCGTAAGATTAACAATGACCATACACCCAAGTACCTATCGAAGACAAACAGTGAGAAAACGTTGTTTAATGTTGATAAACTAAAAACACCAGATCATATTTTTATTTTTGAAGGCCCTATAGATAGTTTTTTTGTGAGAGATTCTGTCGCTGTCGCTGGTATTCAAGACACGTCACGATTATGCTTCACAGATTCGCAGCAATCTCAATTGGATAGATTTGTGTTGAGTAAAAAAATATGGGTATTGGACAATGACACAACTGGTAGAGACAAGAGTAAAAAATTGCTAGAACGTGATGAATGTGTTTTTATCTGGCCACGACAGCTAAAACAATTCAAAGATATAAATGAATTATGCGTTCGGACAAAACGCGACGAGGTTAAGAGAGAATTTATCCTAGATCACTCCTATTGTGGAATGAAAGGACTTGTTAGATTAGCAACTAATTAAAGATTCTCTTTAGCTGTTTGTTTGCGCCCAGCAGCGGCGATATACTGATTCAAAGATTGCTGCAAAGCGGATAATTCTTGAGCAATTCTCGAAATTTTCATATGCTCTCCACGATACACATCAGCCATGATACTATCGCAATCGGACCGACTCAGTTCTGAGCTCATGCTTCCACTACCCTCAGTTGGATCATTGAGTGTGTGTACCCAATTTCCTATGTTTTCAACCCAACCGGTCAATTTACCTATTGTTGCATCCGCTTGCTGTTGCTTCAGACCATCGATGTTGACTGGATTGTCAGGCACATCATCAAATTCATTCGGACTGGTATCCTTATCGAGCCCGTCATTAAATGCAGCTTCATCATCTAATCCACCGTCTATTGGTTCAGGTAAATCTTCTGGAGCTTCTAATATTTTAAGAAATTTTTTCTGAAATGTACTCATAGATGTAATTATTTAGTTTCTAGCAATAAATATTTACACACAATGCAACAGAAAAACAAATTTAATACAGCGTATCAAGAGATACTACAAGAAAGCCCTACACTTGGCGGTGGTTCATTTTCAAATCTACGCAACGCTGAAAATGGTGGTGGAATGAATGTCGGTGGTATGGGAGGTGAGAAGCAAAAACACGTGTCATTGCTCGATATTCTTAGTCAGGTTGAGCAACAGAGAAGAAAACAGCGACCAGATTCGCCTATCATAACATACCCATTGCAAAACAAACTACCGGACGATGTTTCAGAATTGGTACGCCAAGTAGCTGATATAACCGGCTTGTTTGTACAAGCAAAAGAATCTCCTGTCTTCAAAGCAAATGACAAAGGAACCAAAGCATGTGAGCAAGCCATAAAAAAACTCAAAAAAGTTGGCGCTATATTGATGTCATTGCGTGACAATTTCGACGACTTAGTTGTTGATTACTAAGTTACATTAGTTTATAATATTAGTATGCTACTGATACTTAGATCATTAATGATCACATGTTCAATCGCCACAGTTGTAGCAACTGTTTTTTGGTCAACTGGTGGTGATTTTTATCGAGCTTTTATACTGACAATAGCCATACAGATAGGCGTATCGTGGATATACGCATCAATATCTAATCGCTACTTTAATATAAAACAGCAGCAAATAGACAATGAACGTATAAAAGAATTCACAAAACAGGGCATAGATGTAGAGTGTGCATATTGCAAAACACCTAATTTAATACCTGTCCGTTTTGATGATGATAATGATTTTACATGCATAAATTGCGACAAAGAGAACGCGACATACATCAACGTGACAATCACGCAAAAAGCAGCCCCGCTCAACATGAGTCCACTGCTCGTGAACACATTAAACGCAAATGAACAACAAGCCATTGACAGACTCGGTTGATAAAATACCGGCTAAACAAGTACCAGCCACTAGTGTGACTGCTACACCGGAAAAATCACCAATAACTTGTCAAGATGTTATTGACATGATCGATAACTTTTTATCAAAAGATGATATAACATATCACGCCAAGACATATTTCAAAAAAGGCGTTATGAAGACCCCTCCTGGTAAAATGAAAATACACACAGTTATTCAGTCCTTGAATAATATCATGCAAGATTTTATTTTTGAAGAAAACGATATGAAAATAACTACATGCTCGGCAGTCCGCAACTATTTTGAGGGTGTTAGTAAAATATGCCAAGTTTTAGATAGTAATGAAATAAAAGTTGCTGATGATAGACTATTGTGTTATATTATTGGTTATATGTTAAAACTTTTAAGAAAACACCAAGGAGGTATTGAAAACTAATGGCAACACCTATAACTGAAATAGATAAAAGAGGTATGTCGAAAACCGTGACGTTACCAATTAAAGATAAAAACAACAATCAAATGACACTATATGAGCTATCCAGGTGGTGTGCTTTAATAGATGCCGTGAATATTATTGATAAAAAAATGGCTACCATATCTGTCGAATCACTAAACTGGGTCAAGCCAATTGCTATTCAAAAATATATTGATGATAAATACCAGGATATTTTACATGAAATGATCGAGAGAGATAAAATGCTAGATTAAACATACCCTCCATATACATCATCATTACTTTCTGAAAAATCACCATAGTCGAAGACATCTTTTGATAAATTATTAGTGCTCTCACCGTATGTTTTGTCAGGACTAGCGGGTTGTGTCCCCCCTGGCAGTAATCCAGTAGATGTATCGTCATACACTTGTTCCATCGCTCCTTCTGGAAACAAACCAGGCTCGTAACTGTGATCGTATCGTTTCGCTTTGACTAGCCATATGTAATGACCGATCAGTGGATTTATTTTGCTAATATCTTGCTCCACACGATCTGTTATCTCGAATATCTTTCCATCTCTACCACCAACACGATCCAGAGAACCGTATTCAGTCAATTGAAAAACATCTCCTGATTTTGGTTCTGGAGTTGATATGCTTTCAGATGATAGCTGTCGATAAAAAGTATCAATAGCGATATAGCCTGTTATCTCATCATCTCCAACTAGTCCAAATTTGTTCAACACAATAGCTGATTCATTCAATTCAAACGCTATCACTAGTTTTTTTGGCTCTTGGAATCGTTGAGTAGGCTCCTCACCATATAATGAATCATGACCACTCAAACTGTAACTATTAACAAAATAATCAACTTCTGTACCGAATTGAAACAATTGCTCTTGCCACCAACCATTATAGAGACCGCGTTCATTCTCGTTGATGTCCTTGTGTAGATACCTGACCTGGCCAGTTGTGTTCCGCGGTAATATACCACCATCACTGTAAGCGTTACCGAAACTAAAAATATTGTTTAAGTCGACCATTATATATAAATATTTATTGATACGCAGCATTTATAATGAATACAAAAGACAACAAACTGATATACGAATCCTATCAATCAGGATCCAACACCGATGCGGTCGTTAACGCGGTTGTGGAATTTTTAATGAGTTCCGATAAACAGTCATTCACACAGCAAGAAATGCAAGACGCTGTGGAATATTGGGTGAGTCGATTGATGCCAAACGGTCTGGAAACAACCGATCAATTGACACATATATTGAATGCTGCCGCCAATCAATTACGCAGTAAAGGTTATGAAGCGCATGGTGGAACATCTGATCATTATGCTAAGATAGAAGCCGGTGCTTTGAATCAAGCAGCTGGAGAGTTGAGAGATTGGGATGTCAATATACCTGGCGCAGCTCAAGACAACACAGGAGTCAATTGGAAAACCGAGCAACTACCTGACACATCAGATTACCCCGGGAGAAAGCCCAGACCCAAGCGTAATATCGATCACGAACTTGATAGAGATCCAAACATCCCGCGATAGAGGTGCAGCATTATTTAACTATAACGTATGCTTGACCACGTGGCATGACTCGCATGCCGGTCGTACCAAGATCCTTACCTGTAGATAGGTATTTCTGTGCCATCTGCTGAACATTGTTTATGTTGCAAGGCTCTTGATCACCTTGCTTAATGTATGTGTTGATTATATGGATTAAATCTTGCGGTGTACATACGTGAGATGTACCACCATTGTTTCTCAAATGTTCAATCGCATTGTTGTCTTCACCACTAGCTTTATGAACAACAGGTATGAAGTTTTGATGCACTCTATCAGCACCTGTTTTTATGTTTCTGTGCCGGTAATCGTGACCGCCTTTTTTATACAACACAACATCATCAACATCATCGCTTAATAGTTTTTTAAACCTAGCTTCAAAACTCATCGTATATATATTTATACAATTCAATCAAAATCAACGGTGTATGGTGAGTGGTGTAGAGGTACTTTGTGCTGCCATTTGCTCCAATTAACTTTTCCTGCGCTTATGTTCCAAGGGCAAAACTTTTCAATACGTCGTCTCACGGCATTGTTTATGAAAACAATATCCACTTGAGACAACTGACCATAGTAATAACCAGGGTCACATATATCAAATATCCGGAAATCGCGGTTGTGTAAATTGAGTATTCTATTGGCAAACTGCTCCGAGTCCCCCACTGACATTTCAACAATAACAAAACACGCAGCTGGTATGCAATCCATTCCTCCATTGATTATAGCATCTTCATGACCGTCTACATCTATTTTGATGGAAAATTTGTATTGCATATCAGGTGTCATGTTGTTCCAATAATAGTCGTCTAGAGTTGTTGAATCGACAGGCTCGATCCTTTTCACGTGAGCCATATTTTCCTCCGCTACAAGGTTCAAGTGTGTGTGTGTTATATTGTCAGAACCGTCCTGTGATATGTGATGTAAATACATTTTTCTCGGTTTGTCTGACAAGGGCTCTTGTATGACAACATGATCAATTCCTTTATCGGTGTAATAGCTGATCAATTGATCATGATACACACTACATGGCTCGAACAATATGTGTTTTGACTCTGGAAATGTTTCCGCTAAAAAATCTGTTTGCTTTTGAGCTCCTACATCGATTATGGTTTCAAAACACTCTGGAGCTATTTGTTTTATTATGCTCAGGCTTTGATATAATGATGATGTTCTTTTTTCCATACTTGTATTTACAAAAAAACAACACACACTCAACACAAAAAAAAACACGGCCGAATGACCGTGTTTTTTAAAAAAGCTAAGGTTTAGATCAACCCCATTCGAGGTCGGCTACTTTGTTGCTACCCTTAGGGTTGGAAAGATGTTTGTTAGCACCTACATTACAAGCTTTGGGGCTTCCGTCCCCGTCCTGTCCGCTGGCACCACCATCAGCACTCCCGCCTTTAGGCTTCACGGTGCTTTTGACTTCGTGCTTTTTGCTCTGCAGAGTGGCTTTACCGTCTGTAGCTGCTTTTGGCTTGCCACCATCTTCCATACCAGAAGCTTTAGTTTCTCCAGCTTCCATCAGGCTCTCTTCACTATCAAATTCCAGTTCATCGTCACTATCGTCTCCAAGATCATCAAATTCTTCATCACCATCACCGAGTTGTGACATAAGAGCGTCATGGAGCTTCTCTGCGATGTCTCGAGGAAGGCTCAGCGTTATTTCATCACCACCAGCATCATCCTCAATCCCCAAGTCATCAAGATCACCTTCTGGGGATTGTTCGTCTCCCAGGCCGTTTTCGAGATCCACTTCCTCGAGGTCCTCGGCTTCCATGATGGTCGCGTAAAGTTTATCGAATATATTAGGTCCTTTATTACTCATGTTACTATTATTTATGCTCTTTTCATTCAAATTCTCTGATTTTTTTTCTTCTTTTTGATTTTGTGTGATGTTTTGATTCGATATACCATCTTCATCATTATCACCGTTATCAACCGGTGACTGCAAGCCAGCCACATTGGGTCCGCTGTCTGATGGGGATACCCCCGCGGCATCATTGATGTTGGATGTCATTGGACTGACTTCAACATTTTCATTCAAAGTGTCACTATCCCCGGTCTGTGCTCCCTCATGAAGGATGCCATCGACATAGAGGTTAGCTAGATCGTTAATGTATTTTTTTCTCATGTGTATAAATACTTATATATTTGAAGTGAAAAAAACAAAACAAACAGGGTATTATCTCGGCAATAAAAACCTACCAACAAAAGATGCGGAATTTGAATGGACACCGCAGATGGTGAAAGCCATTAAAAAGAGCGCGGCCAATCTACTACATTTTGCTGAGGAATTTTTCACGATTGTAAATCTTGACAAAGGCCGGGACAAAATAAAATTACACAAATGTCAAAAACGCGTGTTACGAGCCTTACGAGACAATAGATTCAACATCGTGTTAGCCAGCAGGCAGATAGGAAAAACAACCATGATGTGTATATATGCATTATGGACCGCATGCTTCAATGATGATCAGAGAATACTGATTGTAGCCAATAAGGAACAAACCGCGATCAACATATTCAAACGTGTGCGTATAGCGTATGAAGAACTACCCAACTGGCTCAAACCTGGTGTGGATGAGTATGGTAAAACTAGCATGTTATTATCAAATGGTAGTAGCGTGGGTATCAGTACCACCAGCAGTGACGCGGGAAGAGGAGATAGCTGTAACGTGTTGATACTGGACGAGCTCGCGTTCATTGACGATCATCTGGTGCAAGATTTTTGGAAATCAGTATACCCTATCATATCCAGTTCCAAAAAGAGTAAAATTTTTATTGCTAGCACGCCTAATGGCACCACAAATCTGTTTTATGATCTATACAGCAAAGCTCTCAAAGGAGCCAACAACTGGAAAGCTAGCCGGGTTGATTGGCATGAGATACCTGGTCGTGACGATCAATGGAAAGAGGATACTATCAAATCACTTGGTAGCAAGCAAGCATTTGATCAAGAGTTTGGTAATCAATTCATCGAACCCGGAGAAACCGCGATTGCGGATGCGGCTATCGAGAAATTTAAAATAACAGTTTGCGAGCCAAAATACGTGTTTGATGAAGGTGATTATCTCGTGTGGTCGGATCCGTCTCCTGAAAAAATATACTGCGTGGGTGTGGATGTGGCGGAAGGTGTTGGTGAGGCGGCTAGTGTGATTCAAGTGATGGACATAACCAATTTGACCAACATACAACAGGTGGCTGTCTACAGAAGCAACAACATCATTCCACACAAGTTCACATCCAAACTGTTAGAGATACTCGGTAACTGGGGCAACCCGGTCGCCGCGGTGGAGCGTAACAATTGTGGTGCTCAAGTGGTTGATTCGTTGCGCAACACGCATGGGTATGAAAATTTGGTGCACTTCGCGCCTGGTCAAGACAAGGAAAAATACAACAGACCTGGAGTGATTGCGCACACCAACACAAAATACAAGGGTGTGACCAACATGAGGTACTGGGTGAACGAGCTAGCCGCCGTGTCCATTCGTGACAAACACACAGTTGATGAGCTCAAAACATTTGTCAGGTACCCGAACGGCACCTGGTCGGCTCAAAAAGGTGTGGATTCTAGAGACGATCGTGTGATGGCCATGATATGGTCTCTGATAGTGTTAGAGTCGCCTTTGACAGAGAAATATTTTGACGTTGTGACACGTGATGATAATGAAAAACCATTACAGCTTCAACAATTCAACTACGGGCCTCGCGACTTTGCCAATCCTCTAACATTATATAATACAGAAAATAACACCGAGCTAGGCATGCCACCACCGATGATCATGAGCAACCCCGGCGGGCCAACACTGCCTGGAGATATGGATGATCTGTTAGCGAATGGTTACGAGCTGTTATAAATAATAACAACATGGCTGAGCAAATTTCTACAATACGGCAATCTATATTAAACAAAGCTAAAAAAGACAAGTTTTTACTTGTGTTTACACTACCAAAAGCCTTGAGAATGGTGAACACTCGAGACAACTCCAGTCGATTGGATGAGAAACTCATACACGATTCATTACAATTCAGTATATTCGGCACGATCATACCTGCTGTAACGGTGAACGCTATCGAGGAGACATACTCAGGACAAGTGTTTAAGTTCACCGGTCACCATCGACCATCATATGGTAACATAACCGTTAATTTTGTTATAGACAATCAATTCAATAACTATTGGGTGATATACAAGTGGATCAATTTAATGAACCACAACAAAGAAGCGTTTTTTCACAAAGACCAGATGCCGTTGAAAGACGCGCCTTTTGAAGATTATGCTACAAACTTCACCGTGTATGGATTGGATGAGTATGACAACAAGAAAATACAATTCGATTATATTGGTGTGGTGCCAGTCAGCCTAGGGGCGATAAATTACAATTACCAGGATCCCACACAAATCGACTCAACATTTGAGTTCAGTTTCAGCCAATTAACATCACAACTTTTGTAAATCTTGTGTCTCGAGAGACTAAATATCTATAACAAGGAGATATATTTATATGCGTACTATACAAAGTCCAGGTGTTGAAATTAGCGAAGTCGATCTTTCATTGAGACCGTCACTACCGGTGGGTACAAACATTTTGATACCCGGGTTCAGTTCCAAAGGCCCAACAGAAGAGGTGATCGAGATAACAACGTTGAGTGAGTTTGAGAATGTTTATGGCATGCCTTCAAATGCAGCGGAGCGATATTTTTACCATACATTCAAAGCGGCCAAGCAGAGCCCAGGCAACACATTTGTTTACAGGTTACCATACGGAGGAGAGGATGATCTCGGTGATGTGAGTGACAAATACAGTGCACTGGTGTATCCAATTGTGGCGTTGAGTGGTCAGAGACATGATGATGGTGACCCACATGCTAACTTTTACAAGGAAAATAGTTTCACAACTTCCAAACCCGGTGGGGAAGCATCTACCGCTTTGTCGGCTGTTTCATCCAATCCAGGGAGAATTCCATGGAGTGATGGTGTGGCTTATTACATTGGCGAACCTCAAAATTATTACATCACCGCACAAGAGTATGATGGGTTCAAACAAGGCACTTATGAATGGTCCACATCATCGTTCGCAGCCACCGGATCGAGCGACAAGTCACCGTTTGGTACAACTTTCAAAACAGCAGTAGAAGGTGGAGCCGGTATGGTCATCATCAATTCCAGAAAAAACATCATCAATGAGAAGATGGAAGGATTTTATGTGGGTGTTATAGACAACACCAATTTGAATCCCGCCACAGATTATGATGGATGTGAAGGTATCGAGACGGTCACCAGGAAATTGAGCGGCAGCAATCCCTCAGGTACTAGTGTAGATAAATATCTAAGCATCCCCGGAAGTCGATTGAACTTCGACATGACAGGTCAAGCCACGCCAGTTGCTGGCGCGAACGGCTCTGGTAAATCGACCGGCGGTACATCAGTGAGTGAGGTGCTAGAGAACTTGAGTGATATCGAGCTTGGCACGCAAGAGTTTGATGATACCATATGCATTGGATTGTTCAAGGTGCGTGAATCCGTACTTGCTGCCGACACATCAAAACTGGATTTTATACTGGCTGAAAGCTACGTCGGCTCGCTGAACGGTTTCAAACGTGTCAACTCACCACTTGGTGGTACAGCACAATCTCATTTCATCGAAGATGTAGCTTCTGCAAAAGTGGGCACACCAAACATTGAAATTTTTGTGAACCCACACATCAGTAACGAACAAGGTGATTGGTTTGACAGCACCCATTCTGTCTCTAAAAAGAAAGTACGTGTCCACACAAGCAAGAGCCATACTGATGAATTGATCTATATCAACGAAACAGAATTATCAGCCACCAGCGCTTTCAGAGCATCTTTAGACACTGACTCAGCCGGTGATGACACGGGCATCGATGCCGCCAACTCGTTGTATCCCGCTGGAGTGTTCAAGGACACCAGTGTTCGTACAATCAAAGTAGGAGCCATACCAACAAAACTGGAGCGTATGTTCGAGGTTGTCGACAATTACGAGCTGTACCCGTTGGATCTGGTGTTGGAAGCTGGTTTGGGAACAGTTTATGTAGGAACACAAGGTGGCACGACCAATGGATTTGATGATGAGAAGCCATGGGACATGGATGGCACCGGAGTCGGTAAGGATAACATGTACTTGACCAAAATAAATGAAAATTTACAAACATCCGGTACCGTGCTCAATTATCGTTTCGTGAATGATGCGTTCATCAATTTCTGTCAAAACAAGAGAAAAGATATATTGTACATATCTGACAATTTGAGATATGTTTTTGTGAACGGGAAAAATTCAAAAACACTCAATCAAGAATTTACCGAGTATGACATCACTAAAGGCATAGATGTCACAACCAAGAAATATTTCTCCAAACACATTTACTGGCCACTCCGTCACCTGCAAGGTAACGCCAACAGCAGTTACGCTTGTGCGTTCGGTAATTGGGTGAAAACGTTTGACGGTACCCTCAACAGAGGCATCTGGGCCCCATTCAGTGGCTTCGCCGCATCATTGATGGCCAACACAGATGCCAACTTTCAACCATGGTACGCACCAGCTGGTTTCACACGCGGAGTGCTGAGCAACGTGAGTGATATCGCGGTTTATCCAAAATTAAAAGAACGTGATCAGTTGTACAAGATCAATCAAAACCCGGTAGCCAACTTCCCTAACGATGGATTTGTGGTATTCGGGCAGAAAACACTGCAGAGAAAACCAAGTGCGTTTGATAGAATCAATGTACGTCGTCTGTTCTTGTACCTAGAAAAAGCCACACGTGCCACAGTGAAATACTTCGTGTTTGAACCCAACACGTTGTTCACCAGGACCCAGGTGGTGAACGTGCTCACGCCAATTTTTGAGAACGCTAAAAACACAGATGGTATGTATGATTACTTGATCGTGTGTGACGAGCGTAACAACACACCAGACGTGATCGATCAAAACGAGATGGTGATCGATATTTACATTAAACCTGTACGAGCCGCTGAATTCATATTGGTCAATTTCTACGCAACTAGAACAGGCCAAGACTTCAATGAATTAGTAGGCTAAGAATAAATAATTATATGCCAGACGTAAAACAAACAATCAGTGATTTCTACAGGGTAGCTCAGCAACGAGATTTTTCTCGTGATTTTCAATTCAGAGTGTTGAGCATTCAATCAGATGCTACAGACGCGGTCATAACAGAAGATGATCTTGTGTACATACAAGGGGGTCAGATACCCGCGCGGACAATCGCTAGCACAGATGTGAATTACATGGGCCTAGCATTCAAAGTGCCTGGCGCTGCACAATATGCTGGTACATATAACGCGACTTTCTACGCAGATGGTCAAAGCGCTATCAGACGGTTATTCGAGAGATGGTCTCATGACACGTTTGATGATGAGGATAGCACCGGTAATTACTACGTGCCACGTGCCACCTCAACCGTTGATTTATTACAGCTTGACCCTCAACTAAATGCAATCGCGCAGTATCAACTTGTAGGTGTTTTTCCATCCAGCATCGGTGAAGTGGCGTACAACATACAAGGAACCGGTGCGCCTGCTACATTCAGTGTCACATTAAACTATCATTTTTGGAGACGAGTCAAGCCAGAAAAAGAGTAATCGTACATAAGTAATTATGTATGAACTTCGCAGGTGATTTATTAAGGTCAGCAGGCGGTGCACTAAAAGGTGCCGCGAGTAGTGTGTTACAAAACCCCGCTGGCGGTGCAATAGAACTGCTTGGCACCAATGTACCACTAGTACCGTTGGTTAGTTATAGAAACCACTTTCTCCGCATGCTCTCCACGTGGTCTGGTAGTGTACCAAACCAGTTCATGTGGTTGTTATTGATAGATCACATACCACCAGTTGTGAGCACAGCCATGTTACAGAATCTCGAGCCTGTTGGTGATGGTGACAAAATAGGTAACAACATAGATAAAAATCTTAGAACCACATCTAGTTATATGTATCAAAAGGTGGCTGGGTGTTATTTTGCACAAGGTATAAACTTACCAGGTGAAAATGCTTCATATAAATACATGGGTCCACCCAAAAGTCGTGGTTTTATCGGTGGACTATACGCAGAGCCTCGAGCACCACTAGCACAGCTTGACATACAATTCTTAGAAACTAACACATCTTTTCTGGATTTTGTGATAAGACCATGGATAATAACCGCTTCGCATCTAGGATTAGTAGCTAGGCCAGGGGATGACCCAGAATCTGGCGCCATAGATCCAATGAATATCAAAACAAACATGACGGTCATTCAACTAGCAAAGACGTATCAAAAGAGATCCTCAGTTCAAAGAAAGATTTTCCGGTTTTTCAATTGCGTGCCATTCCAGATGGCAGCGCAAAACAATCCAACGAACGCGTCTGCACCTCAACTCATCAACACACAATGGAATTACACACACTACACGGTAGGCGGTATACCTTTTATACCTGTTGAGGAGATAATTTCATCATTCTCTTCTGGATCAATTCCTAACATAATTAACGGCGTCACACAAATCGCTGGAGTGGATGTAGTTGGCAAGAGCATCAACGCCGCTAAAAAAGCGGTTGGTTTGAGTTAATACTCTCAATAAATACAATCATGAGCTGTGAGGAGTTCCTGTATCCTGTGTATATACCGAGCACGGCAGAGTATATCAATGCAAAAGAAGTGAAAAACAAGCACGTTGTTGTGATGTCTAAATATATAGCTAACAATGATGACGCTGGATTGGATTCATATTTTCATCGATTGCTGGATCATATAACCGGTGGTTTCAAGAATTTAAACAAAGTGGACAAGTTTTGTGTGTTACTCACCGCGAGAATTGTTAGCATGGGACCGGAAATCAAACTAACCATGACATGTGAAAAGACCTCTCAAAATTACAACGGAGTGATTGATTTGAACGCCGTCCTGCAATTGGTTAGCGATGTCAAATACAATCAACCACGTGTGATCCGATTGAATAAAGAATATAGTGTCACGGTGGGTACACCAACTAACATGTTTCACGACACAACATTGACATCATTAGACATGTTTATAGACATCGTACAAGAGATCACGATCAGAGATCAGGTGTTTGATATGAAAAAGCTGACACTCGAACAAAAAAACAACATTATAAATAATATACCTGGTGTGAATTTTAAAAAAATATTACAGGCTGGTAATGTTTTTTATAAAGGCTTCCATGATCTAGTGTTTTTCACCGACAAAAACCCTCACGATAAAGATTCTAAAGAAAAAAACTACAAACTAGGAATCTATGACAAGACAATGTTTGATCTAGTGAAAATGTCATACAATTATAACTTAAATGACATGTATATCACAATGTATAATTTGTGCAACGTTATGAATTTTGATTCAAAATATGCATTTGAAATGACACCAATGGAGACATCAATCTACACCCAGCGAAAAGCTAAAGAGATTGATGAGCAGAAAAAAGCCAACGAATCTAAAACACCTCAAGTTGGAGCCCGTCCTCCTGGTGGACTTTAACACCAATAAACTTAAATATACCAATGGCCACTAAAAAAAATGATTACAGTAGCATTATTGATGCTATAAACAAGACAAACAATTCAAGTTTTGTAGATATATATGTACCGTCAATTGACAAGAATGTCAAGTTCAAGCCATTGACCGTGCAACATCAGAAGAAAATAATAACAGCTGCGCTCGAAGCCACCGCGGTGAACGCAACACATTATGCCATTTTGACCAGTAATTTGATAAAAGAGAGCTGCGTCGAACCAGATATAACATTTTCATCTATTGATAGGCTGCCAGTACTGGTAGGTCTTCGTGTGAACACATTAGGTTATGATGTACCAACTTTGAACTCATCTGGAGACAAGGTATTTCACAACATAAAGTCATTGTATAATAATTTTCAATCGTTCAAGATAACCAAAAGCATGCTTGAACCGAAAACCATAAAAGCAAACAATATTACCGTCACTATTCAATCACCAACACTCGATGTTGATATAGAGGTTAATAATAAAGCACTACCGGTTGTATCAAAACACGCGAAAGATTCGGACACATTTAAAAATATCGTTGGAGAAGCTGTTGTGTATGAATATGTCAAATATATTAAATCATTAAAAATTGAGAATCAACACGTAGAGTTTAATCATAAACACGCGACTAAATTAACCCATATTGTAGAAGCACTACCAATGGCTGTAGTTAGTGACATTGTGCAAGAAATTAATAAAATAAAAGATTATACTGATCGCTTCACCACTTTAAAGCACGGAGACAATGTATTTAACATCATTACCGACGCAAGATTCTTTAGTAGTGATTAAATAATCACATGGCGGTACCCGGTGATAGGAGTGAAGAAGCAGAAATACAAGGAGCATCACTAAACTCCGGGAACAGGGAGTTACAGTATCTAGATGAGATTTTAAAGGTTTTAAAAAGCTGTTGCATTAAAAATGGTGATAAATCATACAAGGAATCAAAAGATAAAGGGACTCCCAGCGGTCCTTCTGCGTGGGATAAATTCCAAGCGGATGCAAATGCCCCTCGACAGGTTGTAAAGGACTCCACACCAGTGGATATCACTGGTATGGCCCCAAAAACGCTAGACAATCTTGCTGATGCTGTGGGTAGAGGATTTGAAGCTGCCACACCATCCATGAAAGACTTGAAAGAAGGTTCATGGCTGGATGGATTATTAGGCACAATAGGAGTCCCGTTGTTGGCATTGGCCGCCGGTATGACAGCTCTGTTCACAGCTGCTAATATAGATTGGGATGGTATGGAGGGTACAGTTGATGCGATAGGTAAATATGGATTAATGGGTGGATTGAAAGTGTTTTTAGCTCCCTTCGCGAAGATGGCCGGCAAAACGTTCTTGAAAAGAATACCGGTGATTGGTGGTATTGTCAGCTTCTATTTCGCATATGAAGACTTTAAAAATAAAGAGTGGACTGGCATGGCGTTAAATTTACTATCAGGTCTGTTAAACTTAGTTGGTACGTTCATTGCCCCTGGATTAGCCAATGGTCTGGCGATAGGTGTTGATATATTAAATGCATATCTTGACACACAGACACAAGGTATGGATGGTGAGGTAAAAGCAGAGGCCAAGAAAGATTTGTTATTTGAGATGGCCGCTGGTGTGTGGGAAAAGATAAAACCATATGCTGACTACATACCGGTTATTGGTAGTTTGTTTTTATTTCAAAAAACAAAGGAAGCTTGGGACAACGACGACATACCAAATACACTTTTATTCGCAGCACGAGGGTTGGTCAATCTTAAGCCAGGTGCCGGCACCATATTGAATCTAGGTCTCGGTATAGTACAATCATTCATGGATCCAAGCCAGAGAAAGGATGATAAAGTGGGTGGTATCGCTGTTGACTTTCTAAAGCAATTCAGCGAACCATTTGAAAAGTATATCAGCAAATATATACGCATGGTACCTTTTATAGGATCCTTGTGGTATGTTGGAGATTTTATTCAACACTGGAGAGATGGTAAATATGGCCTGGCTGTAGCAGATCTGGGAATGGCTTTCATTGGATTAGTACCAGGTTGGAACATGCTCAACCCGGTTATTGGTTTTTTCCGCGGTATGTTTGATGAAGAATACGCAAACAAATCCGCTGACGGGCAGCTTGGAGCGGCAACATTTGATTGGATTGATGAAGTAGCAACTGCCATGAAAGACTGGGTTGTGGGCATGCTGTTTTCATTAGTTGATATGTTACCGGATTTCTTAGGTTGGGGTGTAGAAGAGTTTCTAGGCATGATGGGAATGACTCGCAACTCAGGTACAAAGCGTGAAAAACCCGTGTATCATGTAGATAAACAAGGAAACACCCGAAAACAATTCACACAAGCTCAGATTGAAGAATTAGATGAAGATATTTTAAAAAGTTTGAGAGATAGAGGCGACATAAGCACTAAAGAGCGGGAGATGATTGATGATGAGTTGGATTATTGGCTATGGAGAGCGGATGGTGGTCCGGTGCCTAAAGGTCAACCCACTATAGTGGGTGAGCGAGGCCCAGAAGCTATTATTCCCATGCAGGATAGTTACGTGTTGAACAACACTCAGACAAATGAATCGCTAAGTGATATGCAGGATAGTTACGCGGCAAACAACACTCAGACAAATGAATCGCTAAGTGATATGCAGGATAGTTACGTGTTGAACAACACTCAGACAAATGAATCGCTAAATGATATGCAGGATAGTTACGCGGCAAACAACACTCAGACAAATGAATCACTAAATGATATGCAGTCTAGTAATGAGATTCATGACAAAAGCTTCAAGGAAATGATAGATTTATTAGCGCAAAACAACGTGATATTGAACCGATTGTCAGAAGAAATAGTGATCGCTGTAAAAGAGACCGGTACAGTACTAAACAACACAGTTATACCCACCGCAGCGCCACAATCTAATACTAGTAATGTACAATCGTTCCGCGAAAGTGTTAGAGACCGGTGGTTCTCATAAATATTTATAGATGAAATTAAACTTGAGCAAGGGTCAACTGATCACTGGTGGTATTGCAGCCGCAGGTGCTGTTGCTAGCAAGCTACTCAAAGGGTTGGATTCCTCTGGAAGCGAACCAGCCGGGCAAAACCAGTCATACATATGGAAATTCGTCGAACACGCGAGTATATATGACAGCGAAGAAACAGATTGTGCGAATCGAAAGCGAGGATATGGACCAGCCCCGGATTTAGCTGGCGTGTCTCAGCAACCAGGATCAAACACGATACAGCATGTTGATGTTATAAATGATTTTCCATGGACTCAATCACCTAAAACAGCACGATGGGATGTACCTACATTGATGCTCCGTGAGAAGAGGATACAGGTAAACCCACAAATCAATCAAATTGCTAACAATCTGTTTGTCGCTACAGAAAAAACCGGAAGAGGTGCGGAACAAATACTTGATAATGAGACTCCACAGCAACTGTTAGAAAAAATTAAACAAAACGAAGCTAACCCGGAGAATGAATTTGGTAAAAAAATATTACAAGGCTGGAAAACAGTAGGTGAGACCGCGGATCAATTAGCATCTGGTTCTGGTGTGATGGCTCCGTATGATGATTTATACTACACAAAAGATACAGGGTTTGTATATTCATTACCATATTTACAAGAGAAAAGCAGAACTATTCAAAATTCATTTGGTGGTGACGAAAGCATGGGGTTGATGAACATGGCCGCGAACCTCACGGAGACCGCCGCTGGATTGGCTAAGTCACTCAACTTAGCTGACCCGGGGTCGTACATCGAACAACCAAAACTTTTCAAATTTACTGGTAGAGAAAATTCATATACACTAGAGTTTCCGTTAATAAACACTGGATCATTCAGAGATGTCATTAAAAACTGGCAATTGTTGTTTCTACTCACGTATCAAAACTCACCAAATCGTTTGACCAGGGACTTGATCGACCCACCATGTATTTATGAAGCTAATTTAGACGGTACATGGTACGCAAAATACGCATATATTGCAAACATGACTGTTTCTTTTGTAGGAGCTACACGTAAGATGACATTACCGATACCAACTGAGGTGAAGGAAGACGGTGCTGGTGACAAATCACAGGAACAATTCAATGTCGAAACAATAATACCAGATATGTACAAAGTGAACATGACTGTTACAGAGATATTCGGAGAGACACAAAACTCCATGTTCACATCTGTAAATCAACAAAACAGACAGGTGACAGTACAGAGATCAACAATTGAAGACACAACACCGGACGCTGTCAAGCAAGGATTGGCGCCATTTAGAAAGATTGGATAATGTTTCAAAACGAACAATCGGACTTACCTTCAATTGGACCAACACGGTTTGAGAATATACTAAGCGTCCACAAAACAGAAACCAACGGCTTTCATTTTTACAACTTACTGAAAACTGTGAGGTTCAACATCGATGACATGGACACTAGGTTTTATTATTTTCATAGAGTTAACAGACTCACGCCATATACTATATTAAGCCATTCTTTATATGGTGATATGCATTTGTGGTGGTTAATATGTGTGTCTAACAACATAGATAATCCTGTAGAATTTATCGAACCTGGTAGTACTTTAAAAATTATTAAAAAACAATATGTGAGCAACGTGATAAGTGCTATTAAACAGCAACTTCGATGAGCTGCTACAAGACAACAACTGATGGGCGACTAGTCAACGCTTCAAATTCTAGTAATGAGGGTAGTGCTGGTTCACAACCATCTACATCCCCTCTCGTCACTAACAACTATTTAAATGGTGAACCATTTAAATACCAAGTGTTCTTTTGGAACAATGATGGTAGAACAACAAAACTCTTACCTGGAGCTATAGAAGAACTAGTATTGGAAGACAATATATGCTGGTGGTATCATTCCGGTCATGTGTTGTTTAGGAACACTAAAGATTGCTTCGAGAGAGCATCATTAAAATATATAGCCGGTGAACCTATAGATCTAGCACCGTATAGATTTCGCAACGATGGTCGTGATTATATATTCATTGAACTCGACGTGCCGGTCGAGGATGACATACAGAGCACTTTGTCTCTCAACAATCATGTGTTTACCATTCGCATGAATTTTGCAGTGACACAAGTTGAAGATGTTATAGGAAGCGACGGGCAAAAATTAAAAAAAGTGTATTTTTGGGATTACCGGCAGCAATTATTAGCTGAAAAAAACATATGCTGGTCCTCTCCACTAGCACTGAAGAGACAATCAAACACAGGCATATTCAAATCACTATATCTTGTGGATGAACCGGAAGCTTCTTTATACACTGGTGATTGTATTAAAGACATCATAACAGAAACACTAAAAACACCCACAACTACCCCGGTTTTTGAAGATGATTTCAGCAAAGGCGGGGAAAAACTGTTTTACACCTCACCGACAGATAGTAAGGCGTATGATGATCTCGCGTATGTGCTATCATTACATACACATGATACAGAAACGATGGAACCATGCTTGCTCCGATGCGATAGATTCACGGACAAATGGTCTCTAACACCCATAGGTAAATATTTTAGAGATGCTCATACACAATCTGATGAAGGCCCGGGCTTTCCTGGTGTGAGAACACGTGATAGGTTTTATATAGCTGATGAATCAGACAACAGATCAGATGAGACAAGCGTGTTTCGTAACGAGCATAGGACCAGCCCCCATCATTCCGCATTGAATAATTTTTGGATACCGCAAAACACAATTAATAATTATATGTTTCACGACGCAAGCTCATTGGATTGCATAGATGTGTTGAACACATCCATGGTAAATCTTTATAACATAAGGGATAAACAATTTTATGTACATATGGAAGGTGGAGACATATCAAATGTAAGGAAATACTTAAAGGAAAACATGTTTTCAACACTAATGGGAGGCGAGGGTGGTGCAGAACCTAGCTTCATACTCAATAATACGAAAATAACCAACAGAACATACAAGAGTTTTTCTACCCCAGTAGCTACCAAATGTAGAGAAGCTTTAGAGGGTCGTAATCGTATAATAATGGATGCAATATTGAGAGGAAACACTATGGAGTTCTCTGTACCGGGCATGCCTTCCCGTCAAGCCGGTGCATTTGTAGCTATCGATCGCCGCGGCGGGTTTCAAGAAAATGAATATGATGACAAGCTGTTAGGTTATCATTTAACAGTGTCTGTACAGCACGTGATTAAGAAGAACACTTACACGAATAATGTGCTCACCGTCAAGCCATACAGATACAAACCAGCAGTTTTTAACGACAAGATCGACTAATATGAGTCATGTAAACAACAACATAAAAAACCATGTGTCAGTGATGTGTTCGAACATACATGCAGCCACTTATATGGGTGTGTTGAACAAATTGCTTGTATATACGACTTTAAATGAAGCAAACAGGTATGGTTTATTACCAGAGTTGCGAAAACACTACCTTGAAGCCGAGCAATACACACAAAACGTTGATGACTTATTAATCAAACTGTTTAATGATGATAAAGATCACGTTTCTTACTTGTTAACCTCATCAAACAAATACGAGTCACAATATTTAACCACGGTAGGTACTAGTGATACACAACATACACATATAAAATGCTATGATCATGCGTTTAATTTGTATTGTTGTGTGGTAAAATCTCCAGATTTTGAAAAAGCATATCAAATAATACAATCAGCTAGTAGTGATTGTGTGTTACAACAAACTATTGATGCGTTTGACGCATATTTTGGAGATTCCGAGAGAATATCCACAAAAAACAACCAATCTCTAACAGCATGGATATCTTCAAGCTTTCCTGGAGGTGGAGAATCTACCACATTGACATCTCTTGTAGACGCCGGAGAAAATACTGTTGTGTGTGGTGAGCAATCGATAATATCTTCATCCACAACACAAATAACAGGAGCTAGTGACGATAAAACAGCAAATAAAACCGCTAGATCTACTATTCCTGGTGGTTCTGCGAGATTATCTACCAATAGCTCAGGTGAACAGTTTGAAAAGAACAATTCACCGCATTATCAATCCATATCAACTGCAGCCACAATGTACACAACACTGATGATGTCAAATATTAACGATGTTGTGTTTTCTGACACGATATCGCACACACGTATAAATAATATATTGAAGCAACTCGAGACAGATTGTGATGCTATTGAGAAAATAGCTCTATTGTTCGCTGTAGGTGTGAAGTCGCTTGATCATGTGTTCACAGAACAGGACAGCATAAAATTATACAATAGATTTTTACTCACACAAATTGGTAACAGAGGTATTGTTACTGATAACAACAACAGAGCGATAACGAGAGAAAAACCAACCGATGAAACAGCTACAGACTAGAACGGCAAAAGCAGACGACGCCACAGGTCAACTGAAAGAGACTCAAGAATGGCTTGACTCACACGTGCTTACTGATCTTAACAATCGTATAATACCTGAAAAATCAGTTATTAAAGACGTGGATCCTGTAACAACTGATGGTCCTTGGTATATATTGTATTGGCTAGATCAGTACCACTATCTACATCCGAGGATAAAAGAAAGAATACAACAAACGAACCCGAAGCCTGATTATTTTAAGGATTTTAGTGACTCAATCGCATGTTTATTAGGGATTGAATTCATAAAAGATAATTCAGTCATACCTGTATCTGATATAGCTAATAATATATCCGGATACACATACAACCGGGTGTTGGAATATATACAAACTCGACATAATAAAGAACTACATCACGAGATGAGTGTTAAAACATCAAATATATTTAAATTTAACATGTTGAGTATAAAAGATGATGATTTAATACCAGATAAATTGAGTATCGACTCTCATGGGAAAAATTTAATAACAGATTCCGCACACTACACACGAATGGCTGCTATAATTTCTGATCTCGAGGTGTTGATCGAGAGCAAAATAGGTGATTTGTATAGAGTGTTAAAATTTATTCAAGATAATGTAGATCATGTGGAGTTTATCAAGTGGCGTGGACAATTCGCGACAGAATATAGCTATCGACATGTTGATATACACGGTAATTTGATATCAAACCGTGACAATTCTATAGATATTGGTAGGTTAGATGGTCAAAATTTACCGGTCAATTAATCTTCTTCTGGTTGCACATCGATCACGTCCGCTTTTTTGAATAGCTTGTTAACTATCTCTTCTCTACTAGCAATAATTTTTGCAGTGTCAGCCGCTTTCTCAGCTATTTGCTGACGTGAATCTATATCCATTTGTTTGGCGGTTAATGTCGTGAGTGTTCGCTTGTCTTGTATCAAAATTTTGTTGAGAGCCTCAACTGTATTTGTACTAGCTTTGAATAATTCGGACAGACTCGCGACGTCGTCTGGTTCAGCTGCACCGGCTACGCGTTCTTTCACTATTTCAATCATGTCTAAACTGTCTTGAACCAGTCTTCCTGAGGTATTCAAGATAAATTCTTCTAGTTGTTCTTTCGGTAGTTTAAATTGTTTGTTGCTTTTTATCGCTTGGTTGTTAAAAGCATTATTATCCTTCAATTGCCCAAGTAAATCATCTAAAATATCATCTTCATCACTCATATTAATTATTTATTTGATTTCAACATAGTATTATACTATAATAATGTTATGGTAACGATAACAATACAAGGTCATGGTACTTTCACCATCCCATCTGGTAAATTAAATGAATTGATCAAGTGGTTGCGTGAAAATTCTGTAAATTTAGAGTCTGGAAACACACAAATCAGTGGAGATCAGGTAATCCTTAATGGATAATAATGATATGCATGCAAAATTTTTAAAAACACACGAAGATGCAGTGCTACCAACTGCAAACAACAAGACTTCTTTGACTGGTGATTCTGGATATGATTTATACGCGGTTGAGGATGTAAATATTCAGTCTCGTAGTTCAGCTACAGTACCAATTGGATTGACACTTGCCGACATGACACCTGGCTACTGGATACGAATTGAACCACGAAGCGGTTTAGGTTTCAAGCATAATATACAACCGCATTTAGGTGTGATTGATAATGGATACAGAGGAGATCTAGCGGTTAAACTATATAATTTTGGAGAGGGTGATTATTCAGTAAAGAAAGGTGATAAAATTGCTCAGCTTGTGTTTTACTCTTTAATCCAACCGGAGATATCGTTTGCAGATCAAGTGACGCAAACCGATAGAGGTGACAATGGATTCGGTAGTTCGGATGCTGTTGCTACGTCTGAGCATATGACAATACCTCCAAAACCTGCTGATTTGAATTTTAAAAATATTGAGGAGTTGAGTGAATTTGCTAAACAAACTAAAATGCCCTCCACTGTATTCGACCAACTCCGGCGGTCAATCAAGTGAAACCATTCGAGAACTTATGGGTTGAAAAATATAGACCCAAGACAGTTGATGATATAGTATTATCTCCTGATAACCGGAGAATTGTTGATAAATTTATATCAACACAAGATATACCACAGCTGTTATTCATCGGCAACGCCGGGATCGGAAAGACATCTCTAGCTAAAATTATCATAAATGATATTTTAAAATGTCAATACCTATATATAAATGCTAGTGACGAAAACGGTATAGAAACAATTAGAAGCAAAGTTACAAGTTTTAGCAAGACAAAAAGTTACGATGGTAGTGTGAAAGTGATAGTGCTGGATGAAGTGGATGGACTCACGTTAGATGCACAGAGGTGTTTGCGTAACACCATGGAAGAATACTGTGAGTTTACGCGCTTCATATTAACAGCCAACTATAAACACAAGGTGATTCAAGCACTGCAAAGCAGATGTCAGTTGTTAGACCTCGTACCACCGCTGGACATGTACATTGATAGGTGTTTATATGTCTTAAGCAACGAGAGTGTAACTTTGTCAGATGTAGATAAGGTAGATGTAAAGATTTGCTGTAAGCAATCCTATCCGGATTTGAGAAAAGCGATCAACGAGATACAATTGAGAGTGACTGCTGGTAAATGGTCACATAACACCACGCAGAATATCGATAATTTTGTTGAAGGTGTATATCAGGTTGTAAAAACCGGGAAAACATTAAAGCTTCGCAAGCATATCATTGAAAATGAAACAAAGTTTAACAGCGATTACCCGGAATTATTAAAATCTTTATTCGATCATGTGCATCATGTTGATTTACCAGCAGATGTCAAGAGAAAACAATTATTAGTAATTGCCGAGCACATTTATAGATCAGCATTTGTTGCTGATCAAGAGATAAACTGTTATAGTTGTTTGCTCGCGTTAAATTAACGCATGTAAACCGCGGTAGTTATGTTATCAACACTATCTGCTGGTACACCGGGCGTGTCAGTTGTTGTTAATGATTTGTCTCCTTGATCAATTTTTGTACCAAAACCAGCATTGGTCTCATCTTGACCAACTTCCGGTACAAATTCTACAGGTTCGATATGTGAGCGATCATCGGCTCTAAAACTATCAGGAATTGGCGCAAGATTTCCTTCCGTATCAACTACCGCTATCATGTTGATTGGTACAGTCATTAGATCTGTAAACAATCCCGGTGCTCTTTCGAGCGCTATATCACAATAGTAATCATCCACTTGCTGATCTTGCTGCACCCCACCTCCTGCTGCCGGTCGCTTGGCGAAAACCGAGGCGATACGTATATTCAAATCTGTATCTAAAATTTCTTGTATCTTGTCTTTAATAGTGTTAGTTTGACTCTTCAACCACTCATGCTCGATTACATTGTCAATAAATTTAACAACATCTCCTGCTAATACGCCCCCGGCTTGAAATCGTTGAAAATTGCTTTCGAATATTTTTGTAAATTTGTCCTGGTACATTTGTAAATACTTATTATTCTTAATGTAATTTACCAACATTTTAAATACAATGTTCAAGCATAAATAATTATAATGCCTACAATCACACTAGACAGCTTCTCAAAAGCAAGGACCGCGGAGTCATACACATACACTGATTTGCGTCTTGATCTCAAAGAAAATAACGTATTAACAGGTAAAGGATTGTACCGAGAACCGACATCTGTAGATATTGAACATGATTACGATGAAGCCGCGATTAAAAATTCTCTTAAAAATCTGTTCACAACCATGCCGGGGCAGAAACTTCTCAATCCGGATTATGGTCTGAATTTAGCGCAGTTTCTTTTTGCCCCAGCAAGCACCACCATGGCTAGAATGATTGGTAGTCGTATAGTCGAAGGCATTGAAAAATATGAAAACCGCGTGTCTGTTATGAATGTGAATGTAACGGTTAATGAAGATCTAGCAGAGTATAAAATAGACATGACCTTGAGAATACCTACACTTTCAAACCCATCTGTTGTATTTACAGGTATATTATCCCAATCCGGATTTGAACTTTAATAAAAAATGAGCGAACAATTTACAGAATTTTCACTATCATCAGATAGTTACGCGGCGTTTGATGCTGTGTCTCTTAAAAGTCTGATCAAACGTCGATTAGCGGAAAAAAATATATTCAGCGACCATGTTTTTGAAGGTAGTAACCTGTCATCAGTAATTGATATTATTGCATATAGCTATCACACTTTATTATTTTATTTGAACAGAACTTCTAGTGAAAGTATATTTACCGAAGCTCAGTTGTACGAGAATATAAATCGAATAGTCAAATTGCTCAATTATAACCCTACAGGCTACCGCTCATGTGTCCTGACATTTGATGCCAAGGGCACAATGGATCCCGGCATATACACAATACCGCGATTCAGCTTAGTTGATGTTGGTGGTATAAAGTATTCCATCAATAAAGACGTTACATTTACTAAAAATACCGCAATAGAAGAGCAAATACAATCAATCGGTCAAAATCACTTATTATATCAAGGATCATTTCAAGAATACCCCGTGCAGACCGCGATTGGAGAAGATTTCGAAACATTCATGTTGTCAGTCAGTGAAGATATAAAGATTGACACGTTTAATATATATGTTTTTGTCAAGAGACAAGATACATGGAGTGAATACACACAAGCCACGAGTCTTTTAAACACGACACCCACAACTAAAGCGTTCGAAAGGCGACTGAACGAGAATAAACGATACGAGATTAAGTTCGGCAACTCAATTTACGGCGAAAAACTACAGGAAGGTGATCAGGTGGCTATATATTATTTAAAAAGCGACGGAGATGATGGTGTGGTAGGAGCAAATGCATTGAATGGTAGTTTGACAGCACTAACAACATCGAGATTTTTAGAAATACGTGAGAGTGTTAAATCTGTAAACACTATCTATATATCAGTCAGGGATTTGCAGTTATTGACGTTGACAAATCAAAATCCGTCAACCAAACCAGGAGAAGAGGAATCAGTTGATAGTATCAGGCAGCTAGCTCCGCAGTTCTTTTCCAGCCAGAACAGATTAATAACTAGCGCGGATTTCGAGAACTATATAAATAAAAATTTTAGCAATTTAATACTAGGTGCAAAAGTTGTTTCGAATAGTGAATATATTGACGGTCATTTGACATATGCTGTCAACACCCTAGGGTTGCAAAAACCCAATTTAGAGTCACGTATTTTGTACAATCAAGTCAATTTCGCGAGCTCTACAACGTTCAATAATATATACATATATGGGGTTCCTAGATTTGAAAAAATAACATCAGCTTCCCCATTGGTTAATTATCTTACACCGGCTCAACGCAATTTGATACTTAACAGTGTCAATCGAATCAAACCTATAACTAGCGAGCCAGTTATAATTGATCCTGTCTACATGGCAATTGATTTAGGAGCAGCCTTTCCATCGGAACCTCTCACCGTGGAAATGAGGAACAACACACGCCTCAACATCGTTAAAAAACGTGACAGTCAACGTGATAGTGACGCAATTCGAGACGAAGCCGTTCAGATAATAACCAGTTTTTTCGGAACATCAAGCGAATTAGGTTATTTACTGGATTTATCATCGATGATTGCTCAAATATCAACAATACAAGATGTAGTTGATGTGTACATGACACGAACAGGTGTGGATAACTTACAGGTGCAAGGTATTACGTTTTTGAGTTGGAACCCTGCGTATCCAACAAAAGATATAAGCATAGTGTCACAAAACACTCAATACCCGTATTATAAATTTCCATATCTCTATGATCAATCAACACTGAGTTCAAAAATTAATGTTATAACGTCAACCGATTACACCACTAGCACTAGTCATTCACACTAACAATGTCAAGTTCATACAGGCAGTTAAAACTATTATATAAAAACACGCAAGGTGAGTGGGAAGACACGGGTGAGAATGGGGAATTTCTACCAACATTTTACACGCTTAATTCAAATCCCGTGGAACTGAAGGTTGATTTAAATGACACTACAGTTCAAGATTTGTACTTATCACAGCATACCATAAGATGGTCGTACGGAGCTGGTCAGACTCAAACAGGTCCAGAGTTTAAAATGGTATATAATCGACCTGGTCTTGATAAAATACAGGTGTATGTAGCTAAAAGTGATGGAGGTGTTGTGTCTCGTGGTACTACCAATGGTATACCAAACCCACTAATTGTAACCATCAATAATTTCTTAGGTACTAATATATCTATATCTCCGTCGGGTGGTGATTATGAGATATTACAAGAAGAGCTAACACAAGAAATGATAGACGCGGGTGTGACGCCAGATACATACACACTCGCACATCTGACCACAGGTAGTGTGAGCATGCCCTTGAAAATAACTACATCTCACACGTGGCAATTGTATAGTGACACTGACACGCCTAATAAAGTCACATTGTATTCTGATCGAGCTGGTGCTAGATACATATACAATGATGCTGGTGATATTATAGGAGAAGGAACCGAGACAGCTCCGTTAAAAACAACGAGCTATGATGATAACAAACATGCTCAGTTTCAAAAAACATGGAGATACACAAGTGATTCAGCTGGATTGACCCCGATTGATCACCTGTATACTGACACAACAAGATTATATGTTCGAAAATCTCCGGTTGATGGTAATTACGAGTTTTGTAGTGGGTTAGTGCCCGGATCAGAATTTGTAGGAACCAGCGGCACATCAACTATCTATTATGTAGATGATTCATCATCAATGATCGGACCAGATGGTAACAAGGTTGGTTACCGTATGCTAGCTCATTTAGATACGGAAAATTGGCCGGATTTATACAGTGATATAATTGACACTAAAACATTCAATTCCGCGGATGATAAAATCGAAACACCTCAGTTATATCAAGCAACATACGATACATTGTTAGTTGATGTAACAACACCCACACCTACAAAATTATTATTCACGTGCAACGGTATATCAGGTAATGACTTTATCATCACACCGAATAAATTTCAAGGGACAAGAATACCGTTCGTGATGAGTTTTG
>Ga0222718_10000541_pt1 | contig 38685 bp, 33 predicted proteins | sample C33_27DmetaG_FD_165045 | JGI IMG/M metagenome (GOLD analysis project Ga0222718, IMG submission 165045) | Estuarine water microbial communities from San Francisco Bay, California, United States - C33_27D | ecosystem: Environmental > Aquatic > Marine > Unclassified | place: USA: California...
CTCTGAACTACTTGTTCGTCAGCACGACGAACAAGAATCTGGCCCCGTAATGGTGGCATTTCGACGGGGGCGCTGTCAGGTCAGATCGACGAATTGTGTGCGTCAGCCGTCGGCGCCGGTGTCTCCGGCATCGTTCGCGGCCGTATCCGCGGCGTTTGCAGCTGCCAGGGCGTCGGCGAGGGACCGCAGATAGTCGTAGACCTCGCGGTTGCTCGCTGCGACATCGAGTTGGTATTGCACGATCGCCACATCGATCGCACCCTGCGTGGTTTCGCCCATGATCCCGTCGACAGGGCCGGGGTTGAAGCCGAGCGCTTTGAGGTCGGCCTGAATCTGGCCGACCTCCTCACCGGAGAGCGGCAGATCCTCCTCGGAGACGGGGAGATCGGCGTCCTCGTCGACCTCGGCGCTCTTGGCGACGATCGCTCCCTCGTCGCCAAAGGCATCGGACAACACCGGCGCTGCGATGCGAGCGGTGAATAGCACCGCGATGCAGACGATCAAGAGGATGAATACACCTTGGATGTGGTAGCGCATGGTGGCGCCGTCACGAACGATGCTCATCGAGCCGACACCCGACCTCGCAGCGTCCGAAGTAGGCCATGACGGATCTCAGCCCGCCACGCCGAGCGACTCTTCGGCTGCATCGATCGCAGCGACGACGAAGGATGCCAACCCTTCCTCGAGTTTGCCGCGCTTGAAGAGGCGTCCACCGAGCCACTCACCGCCGAGCAGGGTAACGATGTCGCTCATCTTGTCGAGGACCTTGCCGGCGTGGAGCGCGTAGGTCATGAATCCAGCGGTGGGCTTGCCCCAGATACCCGGCATCGCGAGCAACTTGCCCCCATCGCCAGGATGGTGGCCCGTGACGATGATGCCACCCGTCCACGTACCAACGAAGACCATGTCGGCGTCGGTCAAGTAGTCGAGGTTGGCCTTCTCGGTCGGCCAGATACCGACTTCATGCCCGAGTTCTTGAACGGCGGCGCCAATCATCTCTGCAACGTGCGCGGTGTTCCCTGTGCGACTTTCGTAAACGACGGCAACCTTCACGGCTACTGGCACTCCTTGATGTTCGATGGCGCACACGCGCCAGCCCGATTCTCGCACTCTGGCGCATGAAACGCACGGTTCGGGGTCGGGCCATAACGAATCCGTTTCCACTCGTCGCCGACGGGTGGTGGTCGGTGACAGGTGGAGCTAGTTGCTCGACCGATTCATGAGCCGATCCCGGATCTTCGTGCATTCGGGGCACACCGGGTACTTGCTCGGATCACGGCTCGGCACCCAGACCTTGCCGCACAGAGCCCGTACCGGAACGCCTTCGATCGTTGCGCGTGCTGCGTCCGCCTTACGGACGTAGTGGGCGAAACGGTCGTGATCACCGTCGTCGGTGACCGGGTCGGTGACGGTCTCTTCGACGTCGACGGGCAGCGTGACGATGTCCGGCATAGGCAGACAGTCTGCCCGCAATCGGCGACGCAGTGTGCGGACTGGGTCGAGGGCGGCGGGCGCGCCGGTAGCGTGCCGCGATGGAACGTGGGGAGATCAAGCAGGGGGTCGGTCTCGCACTCACCGCATACACGCTCTGGGGGCTGTCTCCGATCTTCTGGCGCCTGGGAGAAGGTTCAGCCGGTGCGGCACTCTTGGTCCGGATCGTCTCGACCTGCCTGTTCCTCTGGCTGATCCAGATCGTCCGCGATCGAGCGGCCGGTATTCGCATCATCGCCCGAGATCGGCGGGTCGTGCTCCTTGCAGCCGCATCGGCGACCCTGCTCGCCTTCAACTGGTTGGTGTTCATCTGGGCGGTCAACAACGGCCGGGTGCTCGAGGCCAGTCTGGGCTACTTCCTCAACCCACTCGTCAGCGTTGTGCTGGGGGTAACGGTCTTGCGCGAGCGGCTCCGGGCGAACCAGTGGCTCGCTATTGCGATTGCTGCTGCCGGCGTCGTTGTCTTGTCCGTCGACGTGGGTCGCATGCCGTGGGTCGCCATCTCGCTCGCCATGTCGTTTGGGCTGTACGGGCTGATCCGCAAGATGACGCCACTCGGTTCGCTCGATGGTCTGAGCATCGAGGTCTCGCTCATGTTCCCACCCGCCATTCTCGTGCTCGTGACGCTCGTCATGGTCGGTGACGGAATCGATGTCGTGTCTAAGCCGCTCGACTGGCTCTGGGCGGGTGGCGCGGCATTGGTGACTGCCGCCCCGCTGCTTTTGTTCGCATCAGCGGCTCGGCGAATCGAACTCTGGATGGTCGGCGTGCTGCAGTACGTTGCGCCGACCTTGAACTTCTTGCTCGGTGTCTTTGCCTACGGCGAGTCGTGGTCGGGTGGTCAGGCTGTCGGTTTCGTGGTGATCTGGTCAGGGCTCGCCGTTTTCGCCGTCGAAGGGGTGGCTCAGGCCGGACGCGTGCGGTTACGTCGCGCAGCCGCCGTCGTTCGCGCTCAGTCTTGACAGGGCGGCTGTCAGGCGGTTGTCGAGGCGTTTGGCCGAGAAACGTCAGCCCGCGCAGCGTTCGACCGGATCGCAGCCACCATCTCGGATGTACGCGCCGTGGGGAGATTGTGACCCATGTCGGGGAACATCAAGAGACGCGAGCCGGGCACGGCCGCTGCCGTCGCAGTGCCTCCCGATGGGAGGACGAGGAGGTCCTGGAGCCCATGAATGACGAGCGTCGGCGCTGTCACGCCGTGCAGGCCCGCAGTCCGGTCTCGACTCCCTGCGATCGCAGCGGTCTGCCGCATGACACCGTCGGGTGTCCACGAACGTTCGATCGCAGCGGCCATTTGGATGCGAGCCTCGGCCTCGTCGAAGTGGTCTCCCGAGATATGCCGCCAGAGCTTCACGCCCTCATCGACCGCCGTGTTGCGGTTCGGCGGCTTAGGGATACCGACCAGTCGGACAAGTTTGAGGGAGATGGTGCCGTTCTTGCGGTCGCCGGTGTTCGACATCACCGAGCACAGCGAGCGGACCTTGTGTGGGTGGCGGATCGCCAAGGCCTGGCCGATCATGCCCCCCATCGACATGCCGACGACATCCATCGACACGAACCCGAGCGCATCCATCAAACCTGCGGCATCGTCGGCCATGTCGTCCATCGTGTAGCCGGCGCCCTTGATCGGTCGACGCATCAGCATCGAGATGATCGACTTCCGGCGCGACGGAGGCGACCAGTCGGTCTTCGACGACAGGCCGACGTCTCGGTTGTCGAACATGACGACCTCAAACCCGGATTCGACCAATTCGTCCACGAACGCCGCAGGCCAGTCGGTGAGCTGGCCCGCCAGCCCCATCACCAGCAACAGCGGATCGCCGGCGCCTCGACGTTCGTACTCGAGGGAGATCCCGGACGGAAGCGTGATCTGGGGCATGGAGAAGCAGGCTAGTCAGCGACGACGCATCAGCCTCCGGCGGCCTCGAGCTGTTCGGCGGTCGTCTCCCACTGCTCCATGAGCGATACGGCCCTGTCCTTGGCCTTCTCGTGCGCCGTGGCAAGCCGATGGACCTCCTCGGGTCGGTCGTAGATGTCGGGGTCGGCGAGCTGCGACTGCAGTTCGGCTACTTCGGCTTCGGCTCTCTCCAGCGCCTTCTCGAGCTTCTGAACCGACTTTCGCAGGTCGGTTGTGCTCTGGCGGTCGGCTGCACTCGTCCGCCGTTCGCGCGCTCGCACGTTCGAGGGCTGGGTCGTCAGGCCGGTGTTCGCCGCGGCGACCTTGCTCGGATCGGCAGGGGTGAGGACGGCTTCGGGTACTCCGTCGAACCAAGTGGCCCGGCCGTCGCGTACGTCGATGATCGCGTCGGCGACATTGCGGATCAGGTGACGGTCATGGGTGACCAGCAGCACCGTGCCCGGGTAGGCGGTGAGGGCGTCCTCCAGCACGTCGCAGCTCGGGAGGTCGAGGTGATTGGTCGGTTCGTCAAGTACGAGCAGGTTGACCGGCTCGATCATCGTGCGAGCCAAGGCGAGTCGGGTGCGCTCGCCACCCGACAGGTCGTTCACCATCCGGTCGGCGGCATCACCGGGAAATCCGAAGCTGCCGAGCACGGTCCGCATGTTGCGCTTCCCAGGGTCGATCCCGCCGGAGAACGCTGCGATCACTGTCTTGTCCAGATCGAGTTCGTCGGCTTGGTGCTGATGGAACTTGGCGACCGAGACGTTGTTGCCGAGTTCAGCGCTGCCCTCGCTGGCCTCGAGTTCACCGAGGATCAGCTTGAGCAGCGTGGTTTTTCCGGCGCCGTTCGGACCGACGAGTGCGATGGTCTGGCCCCGCTCGACGACGAACGTCGCGTTCCGCACGATCGGGATGTCGCCATAGCCGACCGTTGCATCGGTGAACTCGGCGACGATCCGAGACGACCGGGGTGGTTCGGGGAAGGCGAACTTGGCGACGATCTCTTTACGGTTCGGGACGGCGATCGTCTCGAGCTTTTCGAGGGTCTTGATGCGGCTCTGTACTTGGCGAGCCTTGGTGGCCTTGTACCGGAAGCGATCGATGAACTGCTCGACGCGGGCGACCTCGCGGGCTTGCCTGGCTGCGGCCGCTTCGATGCGCTGCAAGCGCTCTTCGCGTTGCACCACGAATTCGGCGAACCCTCCCACGTACTCGAGGGCCGTCCCTTCTGCGAGCTCGACGACTCGGTCTGCGACGGTATCGATGAAGTCGCGGTCGTGGCTGACGAACAGCAGAGCTCCTGGCCATGCGGCGAGCTGCTGTTCGAGCCAGGCGACCGAGTCGACGTCGAGGTGGTTGGTCGGCTCATCGAGGATGAGAACGTCGGGGCTGGCGAGCAGGAGCCGAGCCAACGCAACGCGCATCCGCCAGCCACCGCTCAACTCTCGCACTGGCCGCCCGGTGTCGGATTCCTTGAAGCCGAGCCCGGCGAGAACCTTGTGGGCGTCAGCTTCGAGCGCGTAGCCACCCATCGACTCGAATCGACCCTGGACCTCGCCGTACTCGGTGAGGATCGCGTCGTAATCGGCGTCGGGCGGCGGGTCGCTGAGCTGGGCCTCGAGGCGGTGGAGGGCCTCGGCGAGCGTAGCCATATCGCCTGCGCCTGCGAGGACCTCTTCGATGACGCTGCCGGTGGCGGTGTCGACGAGATCCTGTGGCAGGTAGCCGAGCGTCATGTCTCGGGGGCGGGTGATCGACCCGGCATCGGGTTCGGCGTCGCCGACCAAGATCTCGATGAGCGACGTCTTGCCGGTGCCGTTGCCGCCCACGAGCGCGATCCGACGGCCCGCAGACAGTTGCAGAGTGACGTCCTTGAAGAGATCGCGCGGCCCGTACGAACGAGCGATGCCGGAAGCAGTCAACATGACCGGGTCAGGCTATTGGTCTGGGCAGAGGGCAGGCTCAGAAATCAGCCGTAGAACTCGTCGAAAGCGCCCTCGGTCGACTTCATCGACGGGTGATGGGGGGTGAGTCCTTCGATCCGGCCGAGCCATGTGATCGACGCAAAGCCGGCCATCACCGCGCCACCGTCCTCGGTCTCGGGAATCTGGATCGCATCGCCCCACTCCATCGTGACGTGGAAGGTGTCGGTTGCTCCTGGCTTGGGGGTCATCGACGCTTTGGTAAGCCCTCGCGGTGGAGCCTCGCCGACATTGGTGCGGCGCCAACCCTCCATGTCCTTGGCCAGACGGTTGGGCACATTGATGTTGAGCACCAGTGGTTCGTCGGGCATGTCCTCGACAAGCGCACGGACAGCGATCGCAGCGACCTCGGCTGCGCCCTCCCACTTCTGGGTTGCGAGAGATTCTTCCCAGCCCTGGCCCTCGACCCCGAACGTATCTACGGTCTGGCTGACGGCCACACCGCTGATGCCACCGTTGCGGGCGGTGAGACAGGCGCCGACGGTGCCGGAGTGGTAGACGGAGCGGCCGACGTTGGCACCGGGATTGATGCCCGACACCACCAAGTCGATGTCCCCGAACACGCCGAGTCGTCCGAACATGGCGCACAGCGCAGGCGGGGCGCTGATCGACCAGGCCTCGTCGATCCCTTCGACGTGCTCGACCCGCACATCAGGTTTCATGTTGTGGAGCGTGCCGAGGGCTGCGCCGTAGCCCGAGTACTCGGTGTTCGGCGCAGCGACCACCACCTCGCCGAACGGGCGCATCGCCCGAGCGAGTACGTGGAGGCCGATCGAGTCGATCCCATCGTCGTTCGTCACGAGAATTCGCACGCCGTCGACCATAGGCGCCGGGCGTGCAGTTGACGCGATCGGCCCGATGGAGTCACGAGTCGTTGGGGAGCGTCTGGCCACAACGTTCTCACCTAACCCTCACCCGAGGGTGAGAGACTGGGGCGGTGCCCACAATCCTGATCGCGGAAGACGACCGACGGGTCCGTGAGTCGCTTGAGCGTGCCCTCACCCTCGAGGGGTACGAGGTGGTTACCGCGAGCGATGGGGCCCGTGCCCTGGAACTGCACGCTGAGACCCCTGCCGACCTGCTTCTGCTCGACGTCTCGATGCCCAACGCCGACGGGCTCAGCGTGTGTCGACGCATCCGCGAGCGGGGGGACGAGACGCCGGTGCTGATGCTCACCGCCCGCCACGAGGTCCAGGATCGTGTCGCCGGCCTCGATGCAGGTGCCGACGACTATCTGGTCAAACCCTTTGCGCTCGAGGAGCTACTCGCCCGGCTGCGGGCGCGGCTTCGGATCGGCGCGACCCACGACGAGCATCTCCACCTCGCTGACCTTCGTGTGGATCTCGATGGGCGCCGTGTCTGGCGCAGCGACACAATCCTCGACCTGTCGAAGACGGAGTTCGATCTGCTCGAGGTGCTGGTCCGCAACGCAGGTGTCGTGCTCAGCCGCACCCAGCTGTACGACGCAGTGTGGGACGGCGACTTGGAGACCGACTCGAAGACACTCGATGTCTACGTCGGCTACCTCCGCCGGAAACTCGAAGCCGATAACCGATCGAGGCTCGTTCACACGGTGCGGGGGACTGGCTACGTCGCCCGCGACGCGGACGACACCGACTCGTGAGCCTGCGGCTTCGGATCGCCCTGCTCGTCGTCGCAGTCGTGACCGTCGTTGTCGTGGTCGTTGGCGAACGCACGTACACGGCAGCTGAGAGCGAATTCATCGAAGAGGTCGATCTCGAACTCGTGGATCGTGCACGGAGCCTTCTGGGCGCACGCGGTCCAGGTGGCGCGTTCGGCCTTCGATCGATCGACGAAGTCGATCGGCCTTCAGTTCGGGGACCGGGCGCCCGCTTGTTCGAGGCAATCGAACGTGACCTGTGGGCCCGTCTCGTCACGGCGGACGGAGCTGTGCTCCGCGACTTCGGTGCCGCCTTCGAGACGTCGGTCGCCCCGAACGATTTCCCAACCGAAGAGGCGCTGCCGGTTCTGGGCGATGCGGAGATCGGTGGAGCCCGTGGACGGGTCGTCACCGTCTCGGTCGGTGACCTCGGCTTCGTCCAGATCGCTCGACCCCTGACGGAGATCGATCAGTCGCTCGATGATCTCGTGAACCGGATCTTCCTCATCGGGCTCCTCGCTGTCCTCGGCGCCGGCGGTTTTGCGTGGTTCTCGGCCGGATCGACGGTGGAGCCCATTCGGCGACTCACCGCTGCGTCGGAACGGGTTGCGCAGACCGGCGATTTCGACCATCCCGTCGATGGTGCCGGTGGAGCAGAGGTCGGCCGCCTCGCAGCCAGCTTCAACTCGATGCTGGCTGCGCTCAGCGCGTCGCGCCGCCAGCAGCACCGGCTCGTCATGGACGCGAGCCACGAATTGCGAACACCGCTCGCGAGTATGCAGACCAACATCGACGTGCTCCGCTCCCGACCCAACCTCGAACCTGAGATGCATGCGGCGGTCGTCGACGACCTTCACGCCGAGATCGGCGAATTGAGCGCCCTCGTCGCCGAACTCGTCGATCTGGCGACCGATGTGGGCGAAGAGGAACCCGTCGCAGCCGTCGAACTCTCTGCCATCGTCGAGCCGATCGTCCAGCGGGCAAGCCGACGCGGCACCCACGATGTTGTGCTCGACCTACGCGCTCAGGCCGTCGTCGAGGGACGACCGGTGGCGCTCGCTCGGGCGGTTCGCAACCTTGTCGAGAATGCGATGAAGTTCGCACCCGAAGGGACCTGTGTTCGGGTGGAGGTCGATGGCGGGCAGGTGATCGTTCACGACCAGGGACCTGGGATTCCCCAGGCGGATCGCGAGCTGGTCTTCGAACGGTTCCACCGCGTCGAGGCCACCAGGACCTTCCCCGGATCTGGCCTGGGTCTGGCGATCGTTCGCCAGGTTGCTGAAGCCCATGACGGATCGGTCGTGGCCTCGGCATCACCCGATGGTGGCGCAGCTGTCGGCTTCTCCGTACCCACCAGCGCCGATCGCGTCTGATCGGCCTCTGCGCTCGGCTCGACGGGTTGAGCCGGTGTCTCGGCCCCAAGATCGAGCAGGCGATTCCTCGACGTGCGTGCGTTTGCCGAAACGGCTGATCCCCGGCCCAGAGGACCGGGGATCAGAGGGGCCGAACGAACCGGGGGAGGGTGGCAGGATGTCGTTCGGTCTCGAGGGGATTTGCGGCGTGTCAGGCGTCGGCGCCGCGAGGGCCGGGGCCGCGATGGCCCATTCCGCGCTCGCTGGGCTTGAACTCGCCGCTGACGATCGCCTCGGCGCGCTCCTCTGCGCCCGCGAGGAGCTCCGCCGCCTTCTCTTCGTCGATGCGTCCGCGCTCGAGCGCACCGCTCACTCGTTCCTCGACCTGATCAACGATGGCGTCCACCAAGTCGTCGGTGCTGATGCCTTGGTCGGCGGCGATGTCGGCCAGGGACTGGCCGCTCTGGAGTGCGTTGCGGAGCTCGGGGCCGTCAAGGCCGAGTGTCTCGGCGATCACACCGGCTCCGGCCATGCTGCGGCCGCGCTGACCACGGTGCTTGAGGCCATCGCGCTCGGCCCGGGCTTCCTGGAGGGTGGCCACGACAGCGTCGCGCTGGCTCTCGTTGATCGTCCCGTCGTCAACCAACCCCTGAAGGGCATTGGACAGGCGGTTCGACGCAGTTGGGTCGGCTGCGATCTCGGTGCTGTCCTGGGCGCCAGCGATCACCGGCGTGAACAGGGTGGCACCGGCGGCAGCGCCACCGATGGCGGTGGCGGCGATGGCGGTGGCGGCAAGGGACTTCTTCATGTGGATTCTCCTGAGGGGTGGGGGATGGTCGTGCCTCTCGGATGTTCACACTGGCAAACCTGGGTAAGACGATCGTGAGTGGAATCGATTGAGGTCGTGATCGACTTGTGAGGAACGTGTGAACGGCGACCTGCTGCTTTGCACGTCGTAGGATCGCCGCCGTGAGCAATCCTTTCTTGACCGAACGGCTGCAGGACTTTGGCACGACGATCTTCACGCAGATGTCAGCGCTCGCCGTCGAGACGAACTCCGTCAACCTGGGCCAGGGATTTCCCGACACCGACGGGCCCGCAGAGGTCGCAGAAGCGGCTCGCCAAGCCATCGCCGACGGTCACAATCAATACCCTCCTTTGCCGGGTATCGCCCCGCTGCGGGAGGCGGTCGCCGAGCATCGTCGTCGCTTCCGAGGGCAGGACTTCGATCCCGACGGCGAAGTGTTGATCACCGCAGGTGCAACCGAAGCGCTCGCTGCTGCGATGCTCGCCCTGACCGGCCCGGGCGACGAGGTCGTGACGTTCGAGCCCTACTACGACTCGTATGCGGCGGGCATCGCGCTCAGTGGCGCCACGCGCCGGGTGGTCACGCTCCGGGCACCGGATTGGTCGTTCGATCCTGATGAACTGCGGGCTGCGTTCACGCCTGCGACGAAAGCGCTTCTGCTCAACACGCCCCACAACCCGACCGGCAAGGTCTTCGCTCGCGACGAGATGACCCTGATCGCCGAGTTGTGCTGTGAGCACGGTGTTGTCGCCATCACCGACGAGGTCTACGAACATCTCGTCTTCGACGGCGAGCACATTGCGCTGGCCACGCTGCCCGGCATGGCCGAGCGAACGTTGACCGTGTCGTCGGCGGGAAAGATCTTCTCGTTCACCGGCTGGAAGATCGGATGGGCATGTGGCCCCGCCGACCTGGTGGCGGCTGTGCGCACAGCGAAGCAGTTCCTCACGTTCGTCAGTGGCGCGCCCTTCCAACACGCCGTCGCCGTCGGCCTCAGGCTCGGTGATGACTTCTTCGACGGCTACACCGCAGAGATGCGGGCAAAGCGCGACCGCCTCTGTGCCGGACTCGCAGAGGCAGGGCTCGACGTGCTGGAACCACAGGGCACGTACTTCGCAAGCTGTGACATTCGGTCGATCGGGGAGACCAACGGCATTGACTTCTGCATGGCCTTACCCGAACGCGCCGGCGTCGTCGCCGTCCCGACAATGGTCTTTTACGACGACGAGGAAGCGGGCGCTCCGATCATCCGCTTCGCCTTCTGCAAGAAGGACGAGGTTCTCGACGAGGCTGTCCATCGACTCAAGGCGGGGTTGGCATGACCCTTGAGCTCGCCGCCATCCAGCACGACATCGCATGGGAGGCGCCCACTGAGACGATGGCTCTCGTGCGGCCGCTCATCCTCGATGCCGCCGCTGCGGGCGCTGAACTTGTTGCTCTGCCCGAGATGTGGTCGTGCGGCTTCTCGATGAATACCGCTGTCGTCGCCGAATCGCCGGACGGGCCGACCGCCTCGTTCATGCACGAGATGGCGCACGAGACGGGGTGTTGGATCGCAGGCTCGGTACCGGAACGCACCGACGGCTACGAGCGGCCGACGAATCGCTTCATCCTTGCGGGGCCAGGCGGTGAAGACCATCGGTACTCCAAGGCAAAGCCGTTCTCGTATGCGGGCGAGACCGATCACTATGCCGGTGGCGAGCCGGTCGCTCCGATCAGTGTGAACGGTGTTCGCGTGACGCCGTTCATCTGCTACGACCTCCGCTTCGCCGACCTGTTTTGGGATGTGGCGGCCGACACCGACCTGTATCTCGTCCCAGCGAATTGGCCCGGGGTCCGGCGTGAGCACTGGATGGCGCTCCTGCGGGCTCGTGCGATCGAGAATCAGGCCTATGTGGTGGGGGTAAACCGTGTTGGATCAGGTGATGGTCTCGAGTACACGGGTGATTCCCGAATCATCGACCCGCTCGGCGAGATCGTGCAGGCCGCTCCGGCGGGCGACGTGACGACACTTTGGGCCACGATCGACCCCGCTCGTGTCGTCGACGTCCGCAAGCGCTTCCCGTTCATGGCCGATCGATAGGGCGGTTGCGAGGGGGCCGATCGATAGGGCGGTTGCGAGGGGGCCGATCGAGAGGGGGCCGTGCGGATCAGTCTTTGGCAGTGAGGGTGTCGCGGAGTTGGCGCTTGAGAAACTTGCCGTTGGCGTTTTGGGGCAGAGGATCATCCATGAACCAGACGTGTTCAGGAATCTTGTACTTCGCCATCATCGGTGCGAGGAACTCGGTGAGTCCGGCCTGGTCGAGAGCGGCACCGCCCTTGAGGTGGATGGCGACGCCGACGGCTTCGCCGAGGCGGTCGTCGGGTACGCCGAAAACCGCCGCTTCAGCAATGTCGGGATGTTCGTAGACGGCAGCCTCGACCTCGGCGCAGTAGACGTTCTCACCACCGCGCAGCACCATGTCCTTGGCGCGATCGACGATGAAGAGAAATCCATCGTCGTCGATGTAGACGATGTCGCCGGTGTGGAAGTAGCCATCGACGATTGCCTCGGCCGTTGCCTCCTCGCGGTTGAGGTAGCCCTTCACGACGGCTGGCCCTTTCACGCAGAGTTCACCGCGTTCGCCGTTCGGCACCTCGTTGCCTTCGTCGTCGACGACCCTGTAGTCGAAGGTAGGCATGATTCGTCCGGCCGATGCCGGCTTTGCGCGGAAGAAGATGCTGCCGACGGCTGTGACGATGCCGTGGGTTTCGGTCAGGCCGTAGCCGGTTGAGGGCTGGACGCCGGCGTCTTTGGCTGTGGCGATCTTCTCGACAAGATCTGGCTGCAGCGCAGCACCGCCGCCACCCATTGATTCCAGGGAGCTGGTGTCGCGGGTCTCCCAGTCAGGGTGGAGCAGCATCTCTCGGCTCATGGTGGGAACGCCGGTGAAACCGGTGGCCCTCTCGCGTTCGATGAGCTCGATCGCCCGCGTCGCGTCCCACTTGTACATGAGGATCACTTTCGCTCCGGCGGCGGTGGCGCCGTGGAGTACGCAGTTGTTGGCGGTGACGTGGAAGAGCGGGGTAGCGGCCAGTAGTGAGGGGGCGGGTGCGTCGGCGGTGGGCTCTGGCGGTGCCTCACCGGCGGCTTCGGCGACCGTCGCAGCCGCCATCGCGGCGAGGGTGTTGGCGAATGCCAGGTGCATGACGTTGTGAACCGACCCGCGGTGGGTGAGTTGCGCGCCTTTTGGAAAGCCCGTGGTGCCCGACGTGTAGAAGATGCACATGTCGTCATCGGGGTGGATCTCGGCGTCGGGCAGCGTGTCGGGTGCGTTCGCTGGATCGATCACGGCGGCCCAGCGAACGGCATCGGAGGGGAGTTCGCGTTCGGAGCGCACCGATACAACGTGCATGTCACCACCGGCCCGGAGGCCGTCGAGGACGGGGATGAGGCGCTCAAGTCGCTCGTCATCGGCGATGACGACCTTGGGACGGGAATCGTTGAGCCCGTACTCGAGCTCGTTGCTCGTCCACCAGGCGTTGACGCCGACAGCTGCGCCGCCGAGGGCCACCACGGCCCAGTACGAAAAGACCCACTCCGGGTAGTTACGCATGGCGATGGCGACCCGGTCACCCTCCACGACTCCGCGATCCTTGAGGTAGGCCGCCAGCGAGCGCACGATGGCGTGGGCTTCGGTGAACGTGTACGTCTCGTCCTCGTAGACGAGATACGGCTTGTCGCCGTGGGCGGCGGACATCTCCCAGACCATCCGCAGGTTGGGTGGAGCCGAATCGAAGGTCTTCATCGTCATGCCCCGGACCTCGGTCTCGGAGTGGGCGAACGGAGCGCCATCGGCGGTCAGGGCGTTCCAGGTCTGGTTCAGTGCGTCGATCACGGCCCTATGCATAGCGGGTCGGGTGCATCGGGGGCTACCCAGGGTCGTAGTCTCCGAGCGATGGGAACCAACGTCTTTCGACTCGGCGACGAGGTCACAGCGGCGATCGAGGCCCAAGAGCCGATCGTGGCGATGGAGTCGACGATCTACAGCGCTTTCGGGCTGCCGCAGCCGGCCAACCGCGAGGCGCTCGTCCGATGCGAGACGGCGATCCGGGCTGCCGGAGCCGTGCCGGCGATGACTGCAGTGATCGACGGTGTCGGTGTCGTCGGCGTCGCGTCGGGGGCCGAGACCGAACGGGTCCTTGCCGCAACGGCCAAGATCGCGGCCCGCGATCTCGGCCACGCCCACGCAACGGGCCTCGACGTGGGCGTCACCACCGTGTCGGCATCGGTGACGTTGGCTGCCCGAGCAGGCGTTTCGGTTTTCACAACTGGGGGCATCGGTGGTGTCCATCGTGACGCTGCGCAGACCGGTGATATCTCTCACGATCTCCTTGCGATCGCCAGACATCGAGTCGTCACCGTGTCGGCCGGGGCAAAAGCCTTCCTCGATCTCGGTCGAACGCTCGAGGAGTTCGAGACGCTCGGCGTGCCGGTCGTTGGTTGGAACACCGATCGCTTTCCGGCCTTCTACACGCGCGATTCCGGTCATCCGGTCACGATGACGGTACGGACGGGAGCGGAGGTCGCAGCACTGCTCTCGGCGAATCGTGAACTCCGCCACCCCGGAGGTGTGTTGGTCGCAAACCCGATTCCCGAGGCTGACGAACTCGATGCGGCACGAATCGATGCAGCGATTACAGAAGCACTCGAAGACGCCGAGCGCCAAGGTGCCCGCGGTCCGGGTGTCACACCGCTCGTACTCGCCGCCATTGCGGCGGCCACCGAGGGTGACAGCGTGCCCGCCAATCTTGCCCTCGCTGAGAACAACGCCCGTGTCGCCGCCGAAATCGCCGTGGCGGTCGCTTCTCGATGATGGCTGCAACGGGACAGGTCGTCTCGGTGCTCCGTGATTCGGCCCGGTTTGTCCTCTGTGCGCTGATCCGCCATCGTTGGGATACCCCACCACACCTGATTGCGGACGCCTCCCCGACATGACCGAGCCCTTCGATCCCGACACGACCCTCATCCGGGTCCTCACCGATCCCGAGTGCATCCCTGACCCGTACCCGCTCTACAACCAACTGCGTGAGCATGCGCCGATCTTTCAGACGTCGGCGACGGGGACTTGGGTCGTCAACCGCTACGAGCACGCGAAGGCGATGTTGCGCGACCCGCGCTGCGGCAGCGGTGCCGGCCTCGAGAGTGGCGACCGCACGGCGATCGACGGCAGCTCGCGTCGGGCTCGCACGGGAACACTTTCGATGCTGTTCCTGAACCCGCCCGACCACACGAGGGTGCGCGGTCTCGTCGCTCGGTCGTTCACGCCGCGCCGGGTGGAGCAGATGCGGCCCGAGGTCGAAGCCATGTGCGACGCCTTGCTCGACGATCTCGATGGCGACGGCGACTTCGTCGACAAGGTGGCATTTCCGCTCCCGGCGAACGTCATCAGCGCGCTCGTGGGCGTTCCCGAGGCGGACCGAGAGTACCTCCGACCCCTGATCTACGACCTCGGAGTCGGCATCGAACCGACTGCCACCGACGACGAGATCGCAGCAGCCGACACGGCTGGTGAAGAGATCACTGCGTACGTGGTTGATCTCATCGCGACGCGCCGAGCTGACCCCCAAGACGATCTGCTCAGCGGGATGATCGAAGCCAAGGACGGTGAGGACAAGCTCACCGAGGACGAGATCATCGTCAACACGTTGCTGATTTATGCAGCCGGGTTTGAGACGACGACTCACCTGCTCGGCAATACCGTGCGCCAACTCGTCGCACATCCTGACCAACACCAACTGTTACGGAACGACCGTTCGCTTGTCCCGCAGGCGATCGAAGAAGTCCTGCGGTTCGATCCGCCCGTGCAAATGGACGGGCGCTACGTCTTCGACGACATTGAGCTCGGTGGGATCACGATCCCGGCCGGATCGGGAACGATGACGTTGATCGGCGCCGTGAACCGCGATCCCGACCTCGTCGACGACCCGGATCGGTTCGACGTCACCCGCACCGACACCCAGGTGCTCTCGTTCGGATCGGGGATCCACTACTGCCTCGGTGCATCGCTCGCCCGCCTTGAGGGACAGGCGCTCCTCGGCCGCATGCTCGACCGTTACGACACCTGGGAAATCGTCGGAAAGCCGTCGTGGCGACGTCGCTTTACGCTGCGCGGCGTCGAGCACATGCACGTGCGTCTGTCGTAGCCGCACCCGGCGGGCTCAGCCGGCGGAGTGGCTCGCGGTCTCGAAGAAGTCGATCACGAGGTCGAGCAGGCCGCCTTCGAGGTCAGGTGGAAGTCCATGTTCGACCCCGACGAAGCCATAGTGCACGACTCGATGACCGTCCTCGCAGGAGCGCCACTCGAGACGAATATTGCCGTCGGCGGTAGGTGTGGTGTCGGGCTCGGTCTCGCAGCCGAACCGGTCAGCCCAGAGCGCAGCGCTATCTTCGACGGCCAGGAAGTCGTGACCGGCGACTCCGACACCACCGCCGTAGGGCGCGACGCGATCCTCGGTGCCGTGCAGGCTCAGGAAGGACACGGGCGCCACGGTGCCGGTTGGCACCAATTCGTGGGTGAGGCTGCTGGCGGCGGCAGCGACCGCGTGAAACCGGTCGGTCCGGGCGACGAGCTGGTTGACCAGGCCGGCGCCGTTGGAGTAGCCGAACGCGTAGACCCGCTCGAGCGTGAAGTCGCCGACATCGGTGCGAGCCCCGTCGAGCTGGTCGAGCAGCAATTCGACGAAGGCGACGTCGTCGGCGGTCGAGGCCTCGCGTCCGAGGTTCCAGCTTCGTTCGATACCGGCAGGGATGACGGCGACGAAACGGTACCGCTCGACGATGGGGCGGATGTCGCCAAGCATGCCCTCGGGCCGGCCGCCGTTGCCGTGAAGGGCGACCAGGACCGGGAAGGACGCCCCGGTGATGTCCCGATCTTTTGCGGCGAGATCGTCCTGCGGAACCACGATCAGCGCCCGACGCGCAACCACAACATCGTCGACGACTTGGCTGACGACGATCTCGTTGACCCCCGCCCGAAACAGGAAGCCCGGGTCGGACGCGGGCTTCGGCTCGTCGGGCACGAACGCTTGGTTGTCGGGTCTTGACTCACCAGTTTCCGACGCTGATCCATAGGGCACAGGATCGGCACCGAATGTGGTGGCTTCCTCGAGGTCGCGGTCATCGTCGGTATCGCGCTCCTCGACGGCCCCGAATTCTGGCGTGTCAGGTGAGCCGCAGGCAACCAGCAAGGCGAGAACGATGAGCGATTCCGCCACCCTGCAAGCCCAACCGGCCTGATCGGCTGAGCGCCCTTGTCGGACACCGTCAACCGAGCTGCGAAGCGTCGATAGTGCCGAGGGCAGATGGCTGTGAGTTGGTTGAGACCGGCTCGTCACGGCAGTAATGGGGATCGAAGCGACCTGTTCGCTCAGGAGTCGGGGTCGCCCCCGGTATTGGAGATGATGTTGCGCAATTGTTCGTTGGACACGAGCTGGTCCGGGCACGTCGACGTCGCCCAGTCCTTGGCTGCGGCGGCCCAATCGGGTTGATTCGGGTAGTCGTCGCGCATGGACTGGAAGACGTCGAAGGCGGCGGTTCCTGCAGCCAGCTGGTCGCAGAACTCCTGGGCTCGTCCTGCGCCAGTATCGCTCCCGCCGCAGGCGGTGAGCGTGAGCGTGGTCGCCGCAAGAAGCGCCGCCAGGCCTGTCGAGATGCGGGTGGGATTCATGCGGACATGCTGCCAGTTGACGCGCTCTGGTGCGCGGCAGCGCTGCGCTGCTCCGCCGGGTCGGCGAACACTGCGACGGCTCGGGCTCGACGATGGCGGGCAGCACTACGCTTTGGTCGTGCACGCCACGTGGACGCCGTTGAAGGCGTGGGACGAGACGGTTGGTGTCGGTGTGGCGACCCGTCGACCGGTTCGCCGAAGGTGTTCGTCGCGACCAGGGAGCAGTGCGAGTGACTGCCGAGCGTGAGCGAGCACTGATCGGTGCGGCTCATCGACCGGTAACGGTGGTGTCGCTTCGATCCGACCTCGAAGCGCTCGGACTTGCTCCTGGTGCGACGGTCATGGTCCACGCCTCGTTGTCGGCCCTCGGGTACGTCGTCGGCGGGCCCGAAGCGGTCGTCGAGGCGCTGATCGGCGTGATCGGTCCCACCGGCACATTGATGATGCCCGCCCATTCCGGGCAGTACACCGACCCGGGAAGCTGGCGGAATCCGCCTGTACCAGTCGATTGGGTCGAGACGATGCGTGAGTCGATGCCCCCGTTCGATAAGGCAAAGAGCCCGACGAGGATGATGGGAGCGATCGCCGAGTACTTTCGCCTCGCCCCTGGTGTACGACGCAGCAATCACCCGACCGTTTCGGCTGCGGCTATCGGGCCGAACATGGCAACGTTGCTCGATGGCCATTCCCTCAACCAGGGCCTGGGGGAGGGCTCGCCGCAGGCTCGCCTCTACGACCTCGACGGGCGCATCCTCCTCCTCGGTGCAAGCCACGCCAACAACACTTCGATGCATGTGGCTGAATATCGAGCGATTCCCCATGACCACCCGCTGCTCACGCAGCGTTCCCCGGTGATCGTCGAGGGAGAACGGGTGTGGGTCGACCACGATGAGATCGACGAGGACAACGATTTCGCCTCCATCGGGGAGGCCTTTGCCGCTACCGGCGCACAACGATCCGGCCCGGTCGGTGCATGCGAAGCGCATCTGATGGGTGCTCGGGCCCTCGTCGACTTCGCGACCCGGTGGCTGCATCGACACGTCTATGGCTGAGCAACCCGTCTTATCGGGACCGATGGGGTGCGCTGAGCGCCGTGTCCGGGTTCAGTAGCCCTTCCATTGCGGAGCGCGGCGTTCTCGGAAACTGGCGATGCCTTCCTTGCTGTCTTCGGAATAGGTGTTCAGTTCGACGGCGATCGACTCGTTGTGGATCATCGTGGCGCGGTCGGTGTCGAGGCTCTGGTTGACGAGCCACTTGGTGAGTCCGAACGAAAGGGTCGGGCCATTGGCGATGCGCTCGGACCACTCCACGGCAGCCGCTTCGAGGTCGATGGCAGGCACGACCTTGTTGACGAGGCCGAGATCGGCAGCTTCCGTGGCGGGCAAGTCGTCGGCGAAGAGCATCAGTTCCATCGTCTTGCGAACCCCGATAATGCGGGGCAGCAGCCACGGGCCGAGGGCATCGGGCACCAGACCTCTACGAGCGAACACTTCGACGAACTTCGCGTTGTCGGCGGCGATCACGAGATCGCAGGCGAGGGCCAGGTGGGCGCCCATCCCTGCGGCGGTCCCGTTCACGGCAGCGATGATCGGAATGTCGCTGTCGAGGATCGCCGGGAACAACGTGTACTGGCCATCGAGCATCATCCGACGTGGATCGCCGACAACTTGGTCGGGCATGCCCTCGGGCCGGTCGGTCTCGTAGACGTGGGAGAGATCTGCACCCGGGCAGAAGAGCTTCTCGCCGGCTGCGGTCAAGACGATGCACCGAGCTTGCTTGGAAACATTGAGATCATTGATGAGGTCTCGGATCCGATTCCGGCAGGGCGGGTTCAACGCGTTGCCGACCTCGGGTCGGTCGATGGTGATCCAAGCCACCGATCCACGCAGGTCGAGGCGGATCTGATCTTCGATGGGTCGCTCGTCGGCCATGGGCGCACACTATTGCCCTCGTGCCGCGGGGTCGGCATCTTCGGTGGCTACTCTGCCGATCCTTGAGCCGGAGCATCACACTGCGCCAGTGGCAACATCAGGCCTTGCGAGCCTTTCTCGATCATCCCCGAGCGAACTTCTTGGCCGTGGCCTGTCCCGGTGCGGGAAAAACGACGTTCGCCCTCACTGCTGCTCGGCACTGGCTCCGAGGCGAACGACTGCCACTCGTCGTCGTGGCACCGACCCGGCACCTCAAGACCCAGTGGGCGTCAGCCGCCGAACGGTTCGGGTTCCATCTCGAGCCCGAATGGGACGCCTCGCTCGGTGACATCCCGTCGGACATGCACGGGATCGTTGTCACCTACGCCCAGGTGGCGACGTCTGCTCGCACGCTGTTCGACGTCAGCCGCGGCGGCATCGTCGTTCTCGACGAGGTGCACCACGCAGGCGGCGACCTTTCGTGGGGTACCGCGGTGGCCGAGGCGTTCGCCGAAGCCAACTGCCGGCTTCTGCTGTCGGGTACACCGTTCCGATCCGACGACGCACCGATCCCGTTCGTCGAGTACACGCTCGGTGATCACGGCGATGCGATCAGTGACTTCGAGTACGACTACGGCAGGGCGCTCGTCGACGGTGGCGTGGTCCGGCCTGTCTTCTTTCCCCGCTTCGATGGGCACATGGAGTGGATTGGAGTCGACGGCGCGCTGAAGGAGGCGTCGTTTTCTGACGACGTTGGGCGGGAGGACCGCAGCGCCCGGCTCCGGACGGCGCTCGATGCCGATGGACAGTGGCTTCCCACCGTGCTCGTGAGAGCCGATGAGAAGCTTCGCCAGATCCGCAAGCAGCAGCCGGATGCCGGTGGGTTGGTCATCGCCGTCGATCAGGCCCACGCGCGAGCGTGTGCGGCCCTTCTCGAACGCTGGACCGGAGAAGCGCCGGCCGTTGCGCTATCCGATGACCCGAGGGCGTCGGCGGTGATCGAGACCTATGCCCGATCCGATCAGGCGTGGGTCGTCGCGGTCCGCATGATCAGTGAGGGTGTTGACATCCCCCGTCTCCGGGTCGGGGTTCACGCCACCACCACGGTTACTCCACTCTTCTTTCGCCAGGCGGTCGGACGCATCGCTCGCTGGACGCCAGGGCTGGCATCGCAGAAGGCGTACTTTTTCGTACCGGACGACCCTCGGCTCCGTCACCACGCCCAGGAGATCGCATCCCAGCGTCGGCACTCCATCAACGAGCGAATCGAGATGGAAGCCCAGCGCGAGTCGGCGCTCGATGATCTCACCCGCGCCGTCCAGATCGAGGAGCAGCCTTCGCTGTTCCAGGCGCTCTCGTCGACCGCCCTCGATGGGGAGGAGACCCCTCCGCGTGCCGACGACGGCATTGATCCCGCCGAGGACATCGTCATTGCCGCCGAGGAACTCGCTGGCCTTGCGGTCGACCTCCCACCTCCCCCCAAGCTGCCGGGCCGCGATGTCGACGCGAGAGGAGCGCTTGGTGATCTGCGCACGAAGCACGCTCGCAAGAAAGACCTTCGGCAGTGGAATGCGGACAGAGTGCTGGAACTCGTGCGGGCAACCGGCATGGAGCATCCGATGGTCAACGCGGAACTCAACAAGCGGGCGGGCGTCGAACGGGTCGGAGAGGCTGACGAACCCGCCCTGCGTCGGCGTCTGCAAGCAGCTGATGACTGGCTCGACAGCATGCGGTCTCGGCGCTGAAGCCGACCCGCCGGTCCTCGGCGCGCACACAGTGGGGAGGAGGTCGACGAGCATTGCCGATCCCGCTGCTAGCTGATGGCGTCTCGCTCGTCGAGTCGTTGTCGAAGCGCACCAAGATCGAACGGGTGGTGCAGCCCCACGATGATGTGGGTAGCTCCCGCGTCGACATAGTCCTGCGCCGAGTGAGGGTCGTCGGCGCCAATCGACACGGTCCGCTCGATCTCCGAGGAGTCCCGTCCGACCTTCAGACACCAGGCTTCGAGGACCTCGCACAACTCGGCCACGTTGTCGGGTGGACCGAAGCAGTTCCAGGAGTCGGCGTGCTCTGCGACGAGACGGAGCGTGACCTTGCGGCCGGAGCCACCGATCATCAGCGGTAGTGACCCCCGCGGCCCAGGATTGAGCTTTGCCAAGCGGCGCTTCATACGTGGAAGGTCGGCCTCGAGTTGCCTGAGCCGGCTCCCGACCGTTCCGAACTCGTAGCCGTACTCGGCGTAGTCGCGTTCGAACCAGCCGGCGCCGACAGCGAGATACATGCGTCCGTTGCTGACGTGGTCGAGCGTGCGGGCCATGTCGGCCAAGAGTTCGGGGTTGCGATATCCGTTGCCGGTGACGAGCGTGCCGAGCTTTGCGTTCTTCGTGTCGGCAGCCATGACCGATAGCAGCGTCCAGGCCTCGAAATGGGTTTCGTTCGGGTCGCCGAACAGGGGATAGAAGTGGTCCCAGATCCAGATCGAGTCAGCGCCCATCTCGTCGGCGCTCCTCCAGCACCCGCGCATCGACGCAACATCTGTCGCCTGGGGCTGGATCTGCACACCGATTTGAAGTCTCGTCATGAAGCGAGTGTTGCACCGAGATGACCACTCTGCAGTTTGACGATCCAGACGCATCTGCAAGGCGGTACTGTTTCCGTACAGTCATCAGTGGTCCTCAGATCCAGCGCGGTTACAGGCGATGGAGATGGGACAAACGTCACACCGGCTGGTGATGGCAGTAGGAACAATCCTTCCCGAGGAGGCGTTTAAACGGATATGAGTGATCTGGAAACCACCATCCGAACCATTCGCCAAGATGTCGATGGCAGCGTCTGCAGCCGCTCACGAGTCATGGATGCCCTCCTCGATCTTCGACTCGAGGCAGGCAGCCGCAGTGACGTCACCGGCCTGATCGACGACGCCTTGGCCAACCTTCCCGGCAAGACGATGGTGCCGGCCGACTGGTGGCGTGACCGCCTCGACATGCTCGAATTGACGGCGGTGAACCCGGTCGAGGCAGTCGGCTGAACGTCGAGAGTCCCCGGAGCTGAACAACCGAGGATACGGTCCCGTCTGCGTTGCGATTGGCGGCTGACCCGGTCCTGTCCGAAGATGCGGCCATGGCCAATACGGACACCCTCGGACTCTGGCAAATCGCCGACGCCGATCCTGACCACCTTGCGCTGATCGACCCTGACCACGAGCAGATGACGTTCGGAGAACTTGCCGCGCTCTCCAATCAGATCGTGCACGGACTGCGCGCCTTGGGTCTCGAGCCGGGCGATCAGGTGACCACCGTCCTCCCGAACAGTTTCGAGCAGGTTGCGATCTGTCTCGCAGCGTTCCAGGGCGGCTTCTATGTCACCACGGTCAACTGGCACCTGGTCGGACCGGAGATCAGCTACATCGTCAACGATTCTGAGACGAAGGCACTGATCGTCAACGCACGCTTCGCCACCGAGGCCAGACGAGTCGCGGAAGACTGCGTCACCCCGCAAGCCAACCGTTTCTCGATTGGCGGTGAGATCGCTGGTTTTCGGCTGTTCGACGACCTCGTGCAGGGTCAACCAGAGACCCGTCCGGAGAACCTCGGTCCGACGGGGTCGTTCATGTTCTACACCTCGGGCACCACCGGTCGACCCAAGGGGGTCCGTCGCCCCCTCAACCCAGGCCATCCCGACCAACAGGCCGGCGGTGGACTGCTGTACCTGTTCGGCACCAAGCCCCATGATGACAACGTGCAGATGACGCAGGCGCCGCTGTACCACACGGCCGTCAACAACTGGACCACGATGTCGCTGCATCTGGGCCACACCGTTGTGCTGATGGACAAGTGGACGGCGGAGGGCGCGCTCGAACGCATCGAGCGTTACCGGGTCACGTCGTCGCACATGGTGCCAACGATGTTCAACCGGATGTTGCAGCTTCCCGCCGACGTTCGGAACTCCTACGACGTGTCGTCGACCCGTTACATGGTCCATGCTGCAGCGCCGTGTCCGGTCGAGACCAAGAGGAAGATGATCGAGTGGTGGGGCGACTCGATCTGGGAGTACTACGCGGCCACTGAGGGCGGCGGCACCTATGTCGGCGCGGCCGAGTGGATGACCAAGCCGGGCACCGTGGGCAAGCCGTGGCCGATCAGCGAGGTCGTTGTCGTCGATGACGACGGGCAACGTCTCCCACCGTTCGAGTCGGGCACGGTCTACATGAAGATGGGTGGCGGTCAGCAATTCGAGTACAAGGGCGACGAGGAGAAGACGCGGAAGTCCCGACTCGATGACTTCTTCACGGTCGGTGACGTCGGATATCTCGACGACGACGGGTTCTTGTTTCTCAACGACCGCGCCAACGACATGATCATCGTCGGGGGTCTCAATATCTACCCGGCCGAGATCGAGGGTGCGCTCATCCAGCATGAGGCGGTCGGCGATGTCGCCGTCTTCGGCGTCCCCAACCCCGATGTCGGTGAGGAGATCAAGGCCGTTGTCGAACTCCGCGAGGGCTGGGAACCCTCCGACGACACGACCGAGGCGATCATGTCGTGGCTGCGAAATCAGATCGCTCGCCAGAAGCTGCCGCGTTCGATCGACTACACGACCGAACTGCCGCGAGACCCCAACGGCAAGCTGTACAAGCGACGCCTGCGTGACCCTTTTTGGGAAGGCCACGAACGCGCGATCTAGCGAAGGGCGACGGCTCAGCGCTGCTTGCCAGGCATCACTACCCGCTCGCCGCGCTAGCGTTACAGGGTGTCAAAACGAGGGATCGATGGCTCCGAAGTCGCACGAGCGCATGCATCACTCGGGTTGACGACTGAGATCGCCGACCAAGGGGTCTACGACCGAACTGTCACCAGGTTCGCAGAGCGCGGCATTGCGCTGCCGACGTTCGCCGAGCTGGCCGACCCGTCGACTATCCCGACTGGGCGCCTTGCGCCGTTGGTCGGCCTCGACCGCAACGAGCCTGACTCTCGCAACCTCTTCCGTGTGCACTGGTTCGGCGGGCTCGACGGCAGTGGGCCCCACGACGTTCCCGACTACATCGAACTCCCCCCAGAGATGACGGGTGTCGACGCGCGCATCCTGCTTGCGTTCGGGAATCGTTTTCCGATGATCCGGGCCCACAAAGTCTTGGCCGCCTACTCCTGCCTCGTGCCCCGACTCGTCACCGGCCGGTTCGATCCCACCGTGCATCGTGCGGTGTGGCCGTCCACCGGCAACTACGCGCGAGGTGGCATCGCGATTTCGCGCATCATGGATTGTCGGGGTGTAGCGGTGCTGCCCGAGGGTATGAGCAAAGCCCGCTTCGACTGGCTCGAGCAGTGGACTCTCGATCCAGCCAACGACATCATCCGGACGCCCGGCACCGAGTCGAACGTCAAGGAGATCTACGACGCCTGCAACGAACTCGAGCAGGATCCCGAGATCGAGATCATCAACCAGTTCTCGGAATTCTCGAACCACCTCGGCCATTACGCAGTCACCGGTCCTGCCCTCGAGCGGGTGTTCGAGCACGCCACGACCGGTTCCGGCACCGCTCGGCTTGCGGCCTACGTGTCGGCGTCGGGCTCGGCCGGCACGCTCGGCGCAGGTGACTACCTGAAGGACAACCACGGCGCCCGCATTGTTGCGGTCGAGGCGCTCGAGTGCCCCACACTGCTCGAGAACGGCTTCGGCGACCACAACATCCAAGGCATCGGCGACAAACACGTCCCTCTGATCCACAACGTGATGAACACCGACGACGTCGTTGCCGTGAGCGATCGCTCGACCGATGCCCTCGACGCGCTCTTCAACACCGACGCAGGAAGGGGCTACCTCGTCGATCGGGTGGGTCTCGCCCCCGCTCTCGTCGAGGCGCTGCAACACATGGGCTACTCCTCGAGCTGCAACGCCCTTGCCGCGATCAAGATCGCAAAAGAACACGATCTCGACCGCGACGACATCATCGTCACCGTCGCCACCGACGGCTCTGAGCTGTATGACGCCGAACGGGCCGAGTATCTTGCGGCGCAACACCCCGACGGCTACGACTCGGTGGCGGCCGCAGCCGACTTCGGTCGTGAGCTCGAGGCCGGTGACACGGCGCAACACCTCGAGCTCACCGAAGCAGAGCGGCGGCGCGTCTTCAACCTGGGTTACTTCACCTGGGTGGAGCAGCAGGGCACCTCGTTCGACGACTTCACGGCCCGGGCCGATCAGCGTTTTTGGGACGGTATGCGTCACTTCGTCGCCGACTGGGATGAGCTCATCAACGAGTTCAACACTCGGACCGGCACCCGCAGCGACGACTGATCGTGGCTGACACGGCGATATCGACGTTCGAGCGCCACCTTGACCGACTCGACCTCGGACGCGGGCTGTCCGCACGAGAACATGAGCAGGTGGTGGCAGCCATTCGGCGACTTAACACTGCGGTTTCTGCGCTCGAGGGCCACGGTTTCGCTCCCACACCGTTCGAGCGTGAAACTGCCCTGGCGACCGCTGTCGGTCTGCCGGCCGGCATGGAACTGTGGGTGAAAGACGAGACCGGCAACGTCTCGGGCTCACACAAGGGTCGGCACCTGTTCGGCGTCGCCGTCTGCGAAGCACTGGCTCCGAGCGGCGTAGGGCCGTGGGCGATTGCGTCTTGCGGTAATGCAGCGTTGGCGGCCTCGATCGTCGCGGCAGCTGCCGAGCACCCGCTCGAGGTTTTCGTGCCGACGTGGGCCGACGATGCCGTGGTCGGCGAGATCGAGTCGACCGGTGCGAGGGTCACACGGGTCGAACGAGAGGTGGGCCGGCTCGGCGATCCGGCGTACCTCGCCATGGTCGAGGCGATCGCAGGGGGCGCCACGGCATTCTCGTGCCAGGGAACCGATACCCCGTCAACGATCGACGGCGGACGCACACTCGCGTTCGAGATGATCGACGCCCTTACCGCTCATGATCACCCGACGCCCCCCCACCTCGACCGACTGTTCGTCCAGGTTGGCGGTGGTGCGTTGGCAAGCGCAGTCGTGACCGGCCTTGCCCGTTGCGATCTGCCGAAGATGCCGACCGTTCATGCCGTCCAGCCCCTCGGCAATCATCCGCTCGTTCGGGCGTGGGACACAGTCCTTTCGGAACTGCTCGATGCCCCGCCCGAGTCCACCGTGGAGGGTCGCTTGGCTGCCGCAGCGGCGCTCGGTCGGCTCGCCGATGATGCTCGAAGGGTGATTGTTCGGCGGCTCCGGTCCGACCCGGCCCGGTACATGCGGCCCTGGGCCGACGAGCCCGAGTCATACGCCACCGGCATCCTCGACGACGTGACCTACGACTGGATCCCGATCATCGAGGCGATGCTTGCGACCGGGGGCGCGCCGGTCGTGCCGTCGGAGGATCAGCTTCGCCGAGCGCACGCGCTCGCACACGACCACACCTCGATCCCGGCCTGTCCGACGGGCGCAGCGGGGCTCGGGGGGCTGATCGCCGTTGTCGAGGCCGGTTCCGCCCTCGAACGGCACGAGCGGCTGGCCGTGATCTTCAGCGGCCATCAACGCGCAGGCGATCCGCTTCCGAGCTGATCTGGGTCGACGGCTGCGTGCGGCGATACGGTCGCCGGATGTCCTCCACCCAGCGACGACTCTTCACCATCGTCGTCGCGTTGTCGGCTGCGATGGTCGCGCAAGCATTCGGCCGATTCACGTGGGGTGTGGTCCTCCCGGAGGCCCGTGACGACCTCCTCGAGGGCTCCAACACGGCAGCGGGACTCTTTGGCACCCTGAACGTCTCGGGGTACCTCGTCGGGACGGTCGTCGTCGCCTGGTTGGCGTCGCGATCGACGTTGGTCGGTCTCGTGAAGATCGGCCTGACCTGCTCGACGTCGGGACTCGCCCTGGCATCGTTCACGACCGAGCCGGTCGTCTTGGCGGTGGCGCTTGTCCTGATGGGCCTCGGTGGCGCAATCATCTGGGTCCCGGTACCCGGAATCACAGCCCGGGAGTTCCCTCCACAACGTCGTGGCTTCGCCACCGGCCTCGCCGGGGTCGGTATCGGCCTCGGCATTGTCTTCGCCGGTCGAGTTGCGTCGATGTTGCGCGGCGGAGACGCAGCAGTCTGGCAGACCCTGTATCGCATCGAGCTTGCAATCGCAGTCTGTGTGCTCGCCGCAGCACTGGTCGGCCTGCGATCGCAGGGTGAGCGGCCCTCGACCGCAGGTGGCTTCGGAGGTTTCGGAGCGCTGCGGCGGATCGAGGGCTGGAAGCCGTTGACATTCGCCTACTCGGCTTACGGCTTCTCGTACATCCTCGTGATCAGTTTCGTGGTCGCCCGTCTCGAGGACGACGCCGACTGGTCGCCTGATCGAGCTGCGCTCGTCTTCAGCGTCATCGGGGTGGCCATTGTCTTCGGTGGGCTGACCGTCGGCTCGCTGTCCGATCGGGTCGGGCGGCGACGGATGATGATGATCGCCTTCGTGTCGTGGGCGGTTGCATCGCTCGTGTTCCTCACCGGGTCGTTCCCGCTGGCACTGATTGCCGCAGTGTTCGTCGGCATCATGTTCAGCGGTATCCCTGCGGCGATCATCGCTCATGTCGTGGCGTATGCCGACGAGCAGTCGTTCGGGCCGGTGTTCTCTGCGACGACGTTGGCGTTCGGGCTCGCCCAGGCGGTCTCACCCCAGATCGGGGGCGCGATCGCCGATTGGCGCGGTTCGTTCACCATGGTCTTCATGGTCGCTGCTGGTGTGGCCCTGCTCGGCGCTATCTCTTCCTGGTTCCTGCCAGCCGACGACGAGCCGAGGAGTGATGCATCGGTTGACGCCTGAACCGAACGGTCAGTGTGACCGCTGGGCCGAGACCGCAAACTCGGCCAATCAGGCTTCGGGGTCGGCTTCGTAGATCTCGACGTCGACCACCGAGCCGTCGGCGAGGGTCGCGGCCACGGTCGTGCGGCGGTAGCCCGGCCCCTCAAAATCGTCGAGTCGAGAGAGATGCCCGCCGAGTTCATCCGATTCGAGGATGTCGACCGCAACGGGAGGGCCGTCGGGGCTCAAACTGATCCCGTCGTAACCTTCCGCAGGACCCCAGGTGATCTGATAAGTCCAGCCGGGCACGGTGCCTGTGGTCCACGAACCCGGGATCGATCGGACTTCGTGGTGGTGGCTGCCCCCCGGGCGGAGAATCCCGTACAACGCAAGACGCATATGATCGTTCTAGTGGGTCGCCACCGACGAGCGAAGCATCGAGGGCTACGCTCGGCGGATGGCCGACGCTGACGAGCCCGATCTTCTCGGCTCACTGGCTCCGCACCTGGGTGAGGGCCATCGTTCGACCATCGGCGTTCTCGTTGCCGTCTTGCGGACCGGGCGCTTGCTCGAGGCGTGGCTGTCATCGACGCTCGCGGCCGATGGTCTCGACACCAGTGAGTTCACGGCCCTGATGGCGCTCTACCTTCGGGGTGAATCGCAGCGGTTGTCGGCGGGTGAGATCTCCGATGCGCTGGTGCAGACAACCGGCGGCACGACGAAGACGATCCGACGGCTCGAGGACCGGGGAATGGTCAAACGGGTGATCGACCCGGGCGATGGTCGCCGGTCGCTCGTGGAACTGAGCCACGATGGTCGTGAGCTCACGGTTGGCGCTCTGCAGTTGGTGCTCGATGCCTTCGACCTCGAAATCGGTGACCTCGACGAGGCCGAGCGAGTCGAGGTCGGGGCTGGGCTCGTTCGGCTGTCAGCGGAGTTGGGCGAGCGTCTCGATCGTCGCTGATGCCTCGGCGAGTTCGGCTGCGCGCTCCTGAACCTCTGCGACGGCGGCCGCCAAGTCGGTCAGCTCGGCTTCGAGCACCCCCGCCTCGTTCAAGAACGCAAAGACCACGCGCCGGACCACTTCGCCGGTGGCGGCTTCGACCGCTGCGGCGTAGCTGGCTCCCTGCAGTCGATATCTCGCCAGTTTCGCCTGTACGTGGTCGTCGCCCTCCACATGGTCGGTCTTCCAGTCGACGATCACAAGGCCATCAGGGCTTCGATAGAGCAGGTCGACGTAACCCTCGATCAGATGGTCACCGACCGGTGCTGCGACCCAGAGTTCGCGCCAAAACTCTCCGCTGCTCGCCTCGCGTGCGACCTTGGATTCGACGGCTTGTCGGGCGAGAGCCGCAATGACCTCCGTGCGGTTGGCGACACCTTCTGAGGCGGCCTGTGCTGCGGCCGCAGCCTCGAGTCCTTCGCCGGTGGCGAGGTCGACGACCTGAAGCACTCCGTGAACGGCGCGCCCGACGGCCGTTCCGTAGCGGCCCTTCTGCCATGGCGGCAGATCAAGATCTCGCGCTCGCTTGTCGAGGCCCGGGTCGGTGGCTTCGGCCGCTTCTCGCGCCAAGGTGGTGGCTGCCACGACCGATCGCGCCGATGCCCGCGCAAGTGCATCGGCCCTTGTTGCGAGCCATTCGTGGCGCGGAGGTATCGGAGTCGGTATGACCGGGACGGGGCGACGGCGGGTTCCTCCCGATGGCTCAAGCGGCTGTGACACTGCGGTGGTGAGTGCGTGCTCAGCCAGGATGCTGGCACCGGTGCGAGTCTCGGAGTCGTGGCGGTGAAGGCAGACGACGAGATGGTCGCGGGCGCGGGTCGCAGCGACGTACAGCAAACGCAGACGCTCATGTTCGGCCATCTGCTCATCGATGGGAGCCCACGCGTCGTAGCCCGCAGACGTCACATCGGCAGAGAGGCGGAGGGCCACCTCTCCTGTCGGGGGAAAACTGATCGATGGGCCCCGGGCTGAGTTGTTGCTTTGGGTGGTCATACCGGCGAGCACGGCAATCGGGAACTCGAGGCCTTTGGCGCCGTGGATCGTCATGATCCGAACGCTGTCGTCATCGGTCTCGGGCAGCACGGTTTCGGAGACACGGGCGTTGTCCGCGCCTTGCATGCGCGCCCACTGGAGGTAGGCCCGAAGGTCGGTCCCGCCGGCGTCAACCCACGCTCGCGCCTGATCGACGACGAAGCGAAGCCGTCGCCAGATGTCACGTGGGGAGCCAGTCGCCACGGCTGATTCGAGAACGCCGCGCTCGCGTACGAGGCGGTCGAGTAGCTCGGCTGGCGTGGACCACAGACGAGCATCGTGGAGCTGTTGCATATGACGGAGGCCGGCGGCAACGGGATGATCGGCGGTCTCCTCGGCGATCGAGTGGCGAAGAGTGAAACGGCCCCGCAGCCCGAGGCGCCAATGAGCGAGGTCGTCGTCGCCACAGCCGTAGATGAACGAACGTAGGGCGGCGACGGTGGCGAGTTCATCGGTGGGGTCGGCGACCGCCGTCAGCGTGAGCAGGAGCTCGCGGACCTCTCGGGTTGCATAGACGAGCGACGAAGTCTCGGCCCGATACGGCACGCCGGCGGCGGTGAGCGCTGACTCGAGCGACGGAAGCGTGGTGCGGGCGGGGAGCAGGATGCAGATGTCGCTCGCCCGTGCGTCGCGCCAGATGCCCCGGTCGTCGACCTGCCAAGGTGCTCGCTCGTCGAGCATCGTGGTGATCGCCGCTGCGACATCGCGAGACTCCCGAGCCCGCAGTTCGTCAGCTGTCAGCTTCTCGGGTATCGGATCGGTACCGAGCACGGCGACCGCTTGCCCGGAGGGGGCGGTGTCGGTGCGATGGGCCGAGAGAGCGACGTACTCGGGTTGGCTATCCGGGTCGAACTGGATCAGTTGCCCAAACACGTGGTTGACCCACTCGATAATGGGAGCGGTGGTTCGGAAGTTCACCGTGAGCGCCGGACGATCGGTGACCCGATCGCGCACGGTCAGGAATACGCCGATGTCGGCTCGCCGGAATCGGTAGATCGACTGCTTGGGGTCGCCCACGAAGAACAGCGAGCCCGGACGGACCGTGAGGTCGGTCCAGTCCTTGTCGCTCACGTCGGGGTCGTTCGTGGCGATCAACGTCGCCAGTTCGATCTGGATCGGATCGGTGTCTTGGAACTCGTCGAGGAGGAGGCGGGGGTAGCGCTCGGCCAACGCCGCCCGGACCTCGGGACCGTGGTCTTGGCTGCGAAGGAGGCGACGGGCCCGAACGAGCAGATCATGGAATTCGAGTCGACCGATATCGCATCGTTTCTCGGCCGCCCCGAGCACGAAGCGACCGATGCGAGCAGCGACGTGCGCAAGCGCTGCGGTGGTGACCGACGAAACGGCCCGGTCGCAGGCGACCCGAAGTTCGGCGAAGGCGTTCCGAACGTCGGCGATGTCGGTGTGCCAGTTGTCTTTGTTCCCAACGTTGCCAACCCGGATCGCACGGCGAGCGCGACGGTGATCGCCCATCTCGCATGCGAGCTCGATCGCCTCAATGTCGTCGAGTGCTTCGGCGAGGAGGGCTCGATGGTGACGCAGGTCGGGAAAGCGGGCGAGCAACTTGTCGTCAGGGTTGTCGCAGCCGTCGGCGTAGGCCTCGACATCATCGAACACCCGCAGGAGCTCGCCCCGGGGGAACGAGCCGGGAGCCGGAGCCTCGAAGTCGAGCCGCTCTTCTACGAGGTCCCAGTTGGCAGCCATCTGGAGGGCGAGGGTCCGCAGCGCCTCCAGACGAACCCCTGCACCCTCAAGCACGAGCAGGGTGTGAGCCATCGATTCATCGTCAAGCAGTTCGTCGAGGAACACTCGCCAGCGCTGCTCGAAATCGATCTGAGATCCGATCTCGTCGAGCACATCGACTCCGGGTGGGAGACCGGCTTCTACAGGGTGTTCAGTGAGGATGCGCTGGGCGAAGCTGTGAAGGGTGCCAATCGGGGCGCCGTCGAGCTGGTTGAGGGCCACCCGTGCGGTATCTGCGACGGCTGGCTGTGCGGGATCGGCAACGTGGGTCTCGAATCGTTGCCGTACGCGATCGCGGAGCTCGGCAGCCGCCTTCTCGGTGAACGTGATGGCGGCGATGTTCTCAAGAGGGATGGCATCGTCGATCACGAGCGCCTCTACCCGGTCGACGAGCGCTCGGGTCTTGCCCGAACCCGCGCCGGCCTCGACGAAGAGAGTCCGGTCACGCTCGTTGCGGATGCGATCGCGTGCCGCCTGGTCGACAGTGGAGTGGTCAGCCACGGTCGTCTCCGCGCAGATCGACGTAGTCGGCCAGGGCCGGGTGTGTGTGCTTGCGGCGCCAATCTGCGTACTGATGAGCAAGCCCGAGGCCGTCGGGCTCGCAGAAAACGCAGTCGACCCAAGTCCGAGTCGTCGGTTTGGCAGGACGGGCTGGGAAATGGCCGGCAGCGATGCCCTCGACGATGCGCCCGACTGTGGTGAGTGCCGTCGCCTCGACCTTCGGGTCGACGTCGTAGCCGACCGCTTCGAAGCCTCCTCGGTCGGTGACGAACCAGTAGGTGCCGCGCTCGGCGCTCCGGTGCATGCCGAGGATCGAGCGAGCCGCAAGGGCGTACAGCACGAGCTGCAGGTGGGTACCGCCCGGCGTCGGGTCCTCGGGGCTGAGGCCGTCGTAGCCGCGCTGCGACCCCGTCTTGTAGTCGATGACGATCAAGCCGTCGCCGGAGGTGCGGTCGACACGGTCGATGGCACCGCGGACCGTGATCGAGTTGCCGCCGGGCAGCACAACCTCGATGGGTGGCGTGGTCGAGCCGGGCATCCCGAACGGCAGCTCGGTGGCGATCGGTGTACTTCCGTGAGCTGCTCGCTGGTTGTCATCGAAGCGAGCAAAGGCTTCGAGATCGCGGTGGATGACCTGCTGGTCGCGGCCCCAGTAGACGCGTCGTCCAACCAGACCGCGCCGCTCGAGCCGTCCTGCTTCCTCGTCGGCGATCTCGTGGAGACGATCGAGGTGGCCCTGTGGCCATGTCTGACCGGGCTCGGGGACGGTGTCGTCGGCCATCGCCTCTGCGATCCACCGATCGAGCGTGTCATGGACGAGGGAACCTCGCACGAGTGGCGAGATGCGGTACTGCTCTTCGGGGTCCTCTACGGGCACCACGCCCAGGACGTGACGGACGAAGTACGCATGAGGGCAGCTCGCCCAGGTCTCGAGCCGGGTTGCGGATGTGATGTGTCCTCGGACACCGGGGTGGGGGATCGTGACACCTCGCAGATCACCGTCGGTCGCGAGATTGCCGTCGAATCGGGTGTAGGCGGCGGACAGCCGAGCGGTGAGGAGTTCGGCACCGTGCCGAACGGACGATCGGTCGGATGGAACGAGCTCGAGCGCGAATGGATTGCCGGCCTCAACGTGATCGAGCAGTGATCGCAGGTCGTACTCGGTGATCGTGGCGGGGAACTCGCTGCGCCGAAGACCGGCGACGAACGACGGCACCTCACGCAGCCATTCACCCGTGAGTGCATCGAGATCCTCGGCCGATGGACGCACGCCGTCGTGGTGCTCGGTGGCATCGAGGAGCCAGCGTGAAGGCGAACGCTCTGCGTTTCGACGAAGATCGCCTCGGGGGAACGTATAGGTCGTGCGGCCGGCTGCGGCGACGACGGCGAGCAGCGCTCGGTGGTCGTCATGCACCAGATCGGCGCGTTGTGGAAGGTCGGGGCCGATGATGGCGCGAACGCGATCGGGGAGTAGCGGATCGTTGCGGCGTCGGGTCGGGCACGATCCCTCAGCCATTCCGACGACGACCACTTCGTCAAGCTCGACGCCCAGCCCGAGCGACACCGGGCCGACGAGAATCCCGTTGCCGAACGTGCCGTGCCGACCGAGGTCGTCTGCCAGCTGAAGCTCGAGCGCTCGGCGAAACGCGACGGGTGAGGGATCGGGGTCGACGCCGTCGAGGTCGCCGAGTCTGTCGATCGCCGCATCGATGCGTTGCGCTGCGGCCTGCTCTTCGACCGGCCAGTCGGTTCGCAAGCTCTCGCCACCGAGATACATGCGTACGAGCGATCGGCACCAGGCGGCGAGCCCCGACCATGTTTGACCCCGGCCGCCGGGTTTGAGTGCCGTGTCGAGGCCGGTGACGAAGTCGGCAAGGGTGCGGGCCGACTCGGCGTCGCTGCGCAGCCGAACCGCTCGCCATTCGAGTTCGGTGTCGCGTTCGGCGTTGGTGGCATCGGTCTCGAGATCGTCTGCCAGACGGGAGAGTCGGTTCTGCCACTGTTCGAGTCCGGCGACGACGCCGGCAGCGCGGGAGGCGCGCTCCCATGCCGCTACTGGTGCAGGACGGTTGTCGACTCCTCGGATCGGCGCGCCGGCGAGCCAAGCAGCGACGTCGTGACGGGAGAGGTTGTGGTCGGGGAGTGCGAGCAAGGCCAGCAGCGACCGGCCGAGCAGCGAAGTGTCGGCGGTACGTACGGAGGTTCCGAACCAGTCGATCTCAGCTGCGGCGAGGGCGTCACCGATCAGTCGGGCGTAGGGTTCGCGGCTGCCGTAGAGGATCGCGATGCGGGCGAGCGGTGTACCGGATCGAGCAGCGTCGACGACCTGTCGAACGGCGTGCCGAACCTCGTCGTCGGCATCGGACACGCTCAGTGCCCGGGTCGGAACGGCCGCAGGTGGCGCCGCAGTATTTGGCCAGGCACCGCCGACCATCTCTGCAGATCGGCGCACCGCAGCGTCGGCGTCGGTGTCGCCGGTGATGCCAGCGATCATCGTGACCGGGTGGTGCTCGCCGAGCACGGCGAGCAGGCGGGCCTGGTTCGATGAGAGGCGCTGGGGCAGAAACACGATGGTCGGACCGAGATCGCGAAGGATTGGTGGCGTTGATGGGATGGCCGCAACCGCAGCCTCGACGAGATCTTGTTCGTCAGAGAAGCTGCTGCGGATCCGGCGGCTGGCGGCCCGATGGATTCGCACGACGTCGGCCGTACGGGCGGACTGGGTTGCGAGCCGGTCGAGGCCGGTCGGGCCGACCTCCGACAAGGCGCGATGGACCCGCACGAGGGCCCGTTCGGTTGTCGGGTGCTGTTCGACCCCTGCGAAGTGGCCGGGTTCGTCGGCCAGGACAGCCCGAACCGCCCCGGCCAGAACGGGTGTGGAGACGGGGCGACGACCGCTGGCGGCGACGGCTCCTGCGCCAAGGAGTTCCGCAAGCCGGTAAGGCGTGAGGAACGTGACCGCAGCGACCCCTCGGCGGCGTCCGAGGGCGCGGCGGGCGGCGATGCCGACCTGGTTCGACGACACGATGACCGACACCGGCGCGAGTCGATCGGTGGCTTTGTGCCGGTCGATTGCGGCGGCGAGTGCTTCGTGGGCGGGGCTGCCGTAGGAGGTCGTCGTGACGTCGATAGTCATCTGTGTCTGATCGTACGCAGGGCGCGTGACACTGGCTCGGTGTCGGTGGTCAGCCCCGGTCGCTGAGGTCGTACTCGGCGAGCACCATCGGGTGGTGGTCGCCGAGAAGCACCAGCGGGCGTGCATCGTCGACCCGGCCGGACGGTCGGCACCCGCTTCCCTTCACCCCGAGGACACCGTCGCCGAGTTCGGTTCGGAATGCTTCGGCCGCTCCCTGGAGTCGTTCGACTACATCGGGATGCTCCCCTGCGACGTCGGTGGTCTCACCGATGTCGGCACGGAGGTCGAAGAGTTCGGCGATGATCGTGAGCTCACGGCCCGAACGGCGGACCAGGCGAAGCTTGTAGCGGTCGTCGCGCACAGCCTCGAGCAGCGTGCCGTTGTAGTAGGCGAAGGTCTCGTGAGGGGACGCAGCACCTCTGGTCAGGACCTCACCAATGTCGCGTCCGTCGATGATCGTGTCGTCGGGCACCGCCGTGCCTGCCCAACCCGCCAGGGTCGGGAGCAGGTCCATGGCGGTGAGGAGTTCGTCGCACTCGGCTCCGGCTGGGACGGTGCCCGGCCACCGCACGATGCCGGGCACGCGGATCCCTCCGTCGCTCGTGCGCCCCTTCTTCCCCCGGAGCGGGCCGTTGCTTCCTTCGCCGGGCCGGCAGAGGGCCCCGTTGTCGCTGGTGAAGACGACGATCGTGTTGTCGGCGAGACCCTGGTTTTCGAGTTCGTCCATGAGCACACCTGTCGCCCAGTCGATCGCGTGCACGGCGGCGCCGTATGGGCCGTTGCGCGATCCTTCGTGGAAGGTGTCTTCGACGTAGAGCGGGAGGTGCACGTGCATGTGCGCGAAGTACAAGAAGAAGGGCTGATCGGTGTTTTCTCGGATGAACTCGATCGACCGTTCGACGTACCGCCGGGTCAGCATCGTCTGATCGGGTTGGGTCTCGACGACCTCGTCGCTGTTCATGAGCGGGAGTGGCGGGTACGGGATGACCGGCGGCAGGGTGTAGCCGGCGGCGATCAGCTGTTCACCCTGTTCCTCGATCAGGTTTGGGCCCTGCTGGATGCCCATGTCGTTGCTGTACGGCAGCCCAAACCACCGATCGAAGCCGTGGTTGGTGGGGAGGAACTCGGGCTGATCTCCGCAGTGCCACTTGCCGACGATCTCGGTCGCGTACCCAGCGTCCCTCAGAACCGATGCAATGGTGTGCTCCGACGGGGAGAGACCGCAGGCGCTTCCGGGGAAGAGCACGTGGAGTCCGTCAAAGTCGTCGAATCCGATCCTGGCCGGGTATGAGCCGGTGAGCATCGCCCCGCGTGACGGTGTGCAGACCGGAGACCCCATGTAGAACGAGAGCAGGCGGGTGCCCTCGGCGGCGAGTTGATCAATTCGCGGCGTGTCGTGCACCGCTGAGCCGTAGCAGCCGAGGTCGCCGTAGCCGAGGTCATCGCAATTGATGAGGACGATGTTCGGTCGGCGCGCCATGGGCGGAGGCTAGGCCTGCTCGGGGGGAGCGACGAAGTCGATGAGTTCCTCGACGGCGGCGAGGAGGGGAGTCTCGAGATCCTTCCAGGTCGTGACCTTGCCGAGGACGTGTTTCCAGAACGCTGCAGGGGTTGCGTTCACCCCGAGGGCGGCTATGACACCTTCTTTCCAGGGCTGGCCCTTCGGCACGTCGGGCCACCGGTCGATCCCGATGACCGACGGTTTCACTGCCTGCCAGATGTCGACGTAGGGGTGGCCTGTGATGAGGACGTTCGGATCGGTGATCGTGTCGGCGATCCGTTGCTCCTTGGACCCGTTGACGAGATGGTCGAGCAGCACGCCGAGACGGCGGCGCTCGCCGGGGCGGAATCCACGGACACGCTCGGCGAGGTCGTCGGCGCCCTCGAGTTGTTCGACAACGACCCCTTCGACGCGGAGATCGGAACCCCAGACCTTTTCGATGAGTTCTGCGTCGTGGATACCTTCGACCCAGAGGCGGCTGGCGCGGGCCACGCGGGCGGGAACCTCGCCGAGGTCGATCGATCCGCTGGCGGTGACGCCGGGCGCTCGAGGCTCACCCGTCGGGACGACGAGTCGACACGGCACTCCCTTGCCGTCGATCGCAGCGCGGACAGAACCGTCGCGATAGGCAACCGTGTGGTCCTTGCCGTAGCGGTCGCGCAAGACGAGGCGAGGTGGCACAAACGAGATGAGGGCACCGACGACCCCAGTCGTGCGGTCTTCGAGCACCGTGCCGCGGCGAGCAGCGACGATCGGATAGTCGGGTTTGCGCGACCGCGTCGCGTCGAGATCGATCGGGCCCTCGTGCACATGATGACGGTAGCGTCTCGATCAACTTCAGAGTGATCACTCTGGGAGCAGTAACTCTCACCGTTGGGTAACCTTGCGGGCGTGGAGTATCTCGTCGAGGAACTCGCAGACGCCACCGGTGTCGCCGTCGATACCGTGCGCTACTACCAGCGCGAGAAACTCCTGCACGCACCGCGCCGCGAAGGCCGGCGAGTCTTCTACGACGAAGGGCATCTCGACCGCATCCGTCAGATCAAGAGTCTTGCCCAGCAGGGCTTCAGTCTTGCCCAGATCCGTGACCTTTCGACTGTCGATGCGTCCGGCCTACTCGTCGAACTCGCCGACCAGAACGCCGTCGACCCCGAGCTCGACAAGAGCGAGCTCGCCCGTCGGGCCGACGTACCCGAGTTCATCATCGACGTCGTTGTCAGCGCCGGACTACTTACCCCGGTCGGTGACGGCGATGAGCAGCGATTCGCTGCGGACGCCGTTGACATGCTCGTGGCTGCTCGCACCCTCGTCAGCGAAGGCGTGTCGCTCGAAGAGCTCACCGCCCTCGCCATGCGGCACGCAACGCACATCGAAGACGTTGTCGACGATGCGATCGAACTGTTCAAGCGCAACAGTGACGCAAAGGGGCGTGACCGCAACGAGTTGGTCGGGCTCATGCACCGGCTCGTGCCAGTGGCGTCGAAGCTCGTCGGCGGTCACTTCGAACGCACGCTCCGCACCCGAGCGTTGGCCCGACTCGGCGGCGACACCTCGGTCGGCGGTGGTGTCATGGTCTTTGCCCGCAAGCTCGATGACCGGGTCGACCCGGTCGCGGTCTACGGAGCCGCGACCGACCACTTCCGGTCGCTGTGGGTTCGACCCGACGACGGATTCGCCCTCGTCGCTCTCGGCGCTGCCGAGGTCATCGAGCCGCACGGTGACTCCCGATTCTCCGCCGCTTCGGCTGCAAGGGCTGCGCTTGGAGCCCGGATCCGTCGCCATGGCCCGGCCCACGCTCCGGCGCCCGTGCTCGTCGGTGGCTTCTCGTTCTCGTGCGGCAACCGGCCCGTCGACCCCGACTGGACGGGCTTCCCGGACGCTCGTTGGATACTGCCCGAAGTGACCGTCGTCGACCGGTACGACGGTTCATGGCTACTCGCCGCCACGTCCCTCGCGGAGGGTGACGACGAGACAGCTGCGCTCGACCTGCTCGAGGCTCGACTCGAAGAGATGGCATCGGCTCCCGCTCCCGCAACACCGGTGGTCGGGGAAATCGTCGCCGGTGACGTCGTCGGCAGCGATCCTGACTATGTGCGAATCGTCGCCGACGCCATAGCCGAGATCCGGTTGGGGGCGCTCGACAAGGTAGTGCTGGCCCGGACGCTGGTGCGGGGTCCCATCGCCACCTCCGCTGTTCTGCGCGGGCTGGTCGACCGCTTTCCGGCGTGCGCC
>Ga0222718_10000543_pt1 | contig 38659 bp, 15 predicted proteins | sample C33_27DmetaG_FD_165045 | JGI IMG/M metagenome (GOLD analysis project Ga0222718, IMG submission 165045) | Estuarine water microbial communities from San Francisco Bay, California, United States - C33_27D | ecosystem: Environmental > Aquatic > Marine > Unclassified | place: USA: California...
TCGTCATTAGTACGCCCACATCCAGGACATTTATAGCCATCTGTGTAGCATTTATCTATACAAGGTGATATTACTTTTTTCATATAAAACACTGAGTGGTATTTTGCCATACTCCGGTATCAACAAAATTTATTATCATTATGGTTCTTATTCCAGTATATTCTATAGGAGCAAAACCGTGCCACTTTTCATTACTTGGTATAAAAAGTAACCCTCTATTATCTTTCCATTCTGTTTTTGCAAAATGTGTTTCTTTATCAACATATATATCTGTTGCTAAATTTTTTTCGTCTTCCTTGTCTATATTTACGATTAATGTAAGTTTTTTCTCAGGTGTGTCTGTATGTATAGCATGAAAGAAAGGATATCGATCATGTATTAATTCTGGTCTGCAATAAGTATTAGACAGGTCACAATTAAACTTTTCTTCAAACATTTTATGATCGTTTAAAAATTCTGCAACTGGCTTTAAGGACAAATGTTCCTCACAGTATTCATTTCCTAAAAAAGTTCTGCCTTTTATAATGTCTCTAAATCCGTTTACATTAGTGTAGTCTGCATTGTTTACTCTGTGGGTTTTTAATGCCTCAAATAACTCATTAGGAAAAACATTGTCTATGGTCCAGTGTTCCCAGGGGGCTACATGACTGTTTATGATCATAAATTTTCTCCTATCTCATTAGGTATGGTGCTAATTTTATTTGCCCACAAATATTTATTTAAATAGTCATCTGACGATTCCTCTATTATTTCAGGTATTAGTTTTTTACAATTAGGCGTACTACAGTTAAAAATTGTTATTTTTCCGGGTCTATATACCGCAACATCGTCGTTAGTATCCAGATATAATATAATATGACTAAAATCAGAACCTATGGCCATATAATCGTCTATATAAATACCTACACCCTTAAAATTCATGTCATAAGGCACTAAAAACTTATTCTTAATGATCTTATATTTAAACAGATCAGGTTCATACAGTTTTTTCTGCAACTCTTTTAATATGAAATCAGAAGGTGCAAAAATAGTAGGCTTATCGTAATTATATATTTCTGCTAATGCTAGGTCATTATTAAAAATACAATGATCATGATGGTTTGTAGTTTCATGTACTTCTAGATATCTATTTTCTGTTTCTCTGTTTTCTTCTGGAATATCATCTGTTTCTAATGTGATAATTCTGTGTTTTCTCACGAACCCATTTGAACAAAAGTTTAACCAATCTATCAGTTCTAACGACTCACTATCAAACTCCTGATAAGTGTCCCAAACTGACGCCTGGGTTTCTATATGTTGAGCAAATGCGGCTAGATATCTATATGTTCCTGGATGACATACATATCCGTTGCGTTGCATATAACCTTGCGGAGGATATGATAACCCTGATATCTTTATATCATTTACTAGCCAATGTAATTTTGCACCATTAAACTGCTCTGTTTGGTGTTTGCTATCTTTAGAAAATAAATAAGATTTAGTATTATTGTTGTATTTTACTATATCTATCAGTCTAGATTTATTTAAGTGTTTTAATATTCCTTGAGCACCGAACTGTAACTGATATTTTAAAGAGGAAAAATTTTTTTTAAAAAGTATTTTTGTATTTACTTTTTTTACTTTAATTTTATTATTATTAAAAAAATCTAATATACCATCTGTGTTATTTTTTACAAAGTCGTTTATATTTTCGGGCGTAGATGTTAGATATTTACCAAATTTCATTTTGCAAATTCCAAAAGATTGTTGCTGACTCTGTTTATAGCCCATTTATTCATTATATGTAAGTCAACACCTGCCCACTTAGTAAGCATAAAGTCTCCAGGGCTTCTGGGCTTCTCCAAGTACATGATAATGGTGTTCTCATCTATTGCACTATGTATGTCGTCAGTATCAAAACTTTTGTAAAGGGTAGTAGGCAACTGTGGTATTCCTTTATCTATAAAGCCACTCATCATATGTGCGGCAATACTAAAACTGTAATCGTTTCTGTATAGTGTACCCTGCCACTTGTATAAGTCTTTATAGAACTGTGGATTATTCCTAACATGCTTGACTATGTTAAAAAAACTTTCCACATACTCTGTTTTACGGAAGTAAACCACAGTTGCCCAATACATTGTTATACCCATATCATAAAGCCTTGCTAATGACGGGTCTTTTCGTTCGTACATGATGTCCTGGTATTTCCAGTTCATCATAAGTTCGTTATTATGCCCCCAACAATGATTTAATGTATCACTTAGTATTAAGTAGTCTACATCTATTAGTAATGTTTCATCATATGGAGAGATGTCATATGCATCACATCTGTTTACATTGTAAAAGGATAAGTGTTTTACACTATGGCTGGTATCTTTATAGAGTCTTAAATTTCTTGCTTTAAAATCTTTGTCTTTATCTACTACAACTATGTTGTTAATTGCTTTTTTAATTAGGCGTTTACCTAAAGTTTTTTCGCCTTGTGCTAAACTATGCGGGTCTGTAACTACTGTGATATTTTTAATACCTAAATTCTTCTGTACCAGTAATGCATTTACCACAGCCAAACGAAAATAATCTATTTCGGTATTATTATGTGCGAACATCAGTACGCCACGTTTATTATTCTCCTTTTTCATTTAGGTCTAGTATTTTATGCACTTTCCTTGATTTGCGAAGTTTTTCGTATTCAGCATAGTAATCGTTAGTTACTTCAAAATATCTACTTTGTATTTCATCGTAGAAAGTCTCAACGTCAACTTTTATGGGATTATTATGAATATCCAGGAGTACAACATCAGTTTGACCGTCATCAATTAGTTGTTTACAGAATGTAATTAAGGGAATGTCTATCGTAAAAGTACCACCATTAATGCTGTAACTTAATAGACTTTGCGTTTTGGCCTTCAGTTGGGCCTGCTGATTGTTTAATGTTACTCTGTAATTAGCGAATTCCAGAGCCTTTGTCAAGCGAGTACTCATGTGTATATTTATTAGTCATAAAAAAGCCAGTTACAGTGAACTGGCTTTAAAATAATTATTTTAAGGTATTAACTACCGCTTATTGTTCCTACTGAAACTGTTGGTGCACTAAAACTAAAACCTGAACCACTTGCATCTGGTGTATGAGTTCTACCATTTAGTGTAATTGTTCCGTCTACACCATCATTGTTGTAGTCTTCGTCACCTGTACCTGCAATACCATCTGGTCCTAAGGCACCTGAACCTTCAGCATGTGGATCACTAAATGTAGCTCTTAGTGTTACTACTGTTGGGTTAGTTGTACTATTCACTAGTGCTTCCATTTTAAAGAAGTTACTAGCATAACTACCTGAACCAAACTTAGTCCAAATTGTTTTATAACTTGTTGTAAGTTCGTAAAATCCTACACCGGCATTAGTTCCTGAACTACCTGCACCTGTATCATGTAATAAAGACACATCTCCCATAGCACTTAATGTATTAGTCCAGTTAGTATTCTGTGTTGTTGAGCTTCCGCCTGATCTAGATGCACTAAATCCTATACGTCCGCCACCATTAAAGTATCCTCTACATACTCCTTCATTTGCAAAAGTATAAGTTGCTGTTGCTGATAAACTGTTTGCCCAAGCACTTGTATATGTACCGCTATTACCTGTTGCACTAGTTCTACTTGCTGGAGAAAATCTTGCATTCCAACAATCTTGTACGTTAAGCATGGAATTTGTCCATGTTGTAGCACTAATTGTACCACCGTCTGCAACGTCTGAACCTACACCTGATCTTACTGAAACACCTAAAAATGAACACATGGCCTGAATATCGTCCTGTAGTCTTTTAAAACCACCCGTGGCATTGTCGGCATAAATTAATCCACCTGCTGTAGCGGCACTAACACCTGCTCCACCTTGACCCCATCCGTATGTACTTGATGCAGTATAAGTTCCTGTTGTGACATCTGCGGCTGTACCCATTAAGGTATTAACGTTAGTACGCATATTATTGAAATCACCGTCTTCAATAGTATCGCCAGTTGCGACGCCTGTCATTGTTGTACCACCTGATACTGTATAACTTGATCCTGAAGGCATATCTTCTCCTAAATTATAAATTGTTACTTGTATTTATCTGATCTTACTGATCAAAGTGTCTTAATCTGCAGGTGGACCTATATTAGGCACAAAATCTGCAGGCCATCCGAATGTGCTTAAAGGGTACATTATAGTGGTATCGTCGTCTACATAGGTGCCAGCCCAGGGAAGATTTTTTTGTGCAGATAATTGTAGCCAATAATTTTTATTTACCTGATTTTCTATGGTCATAATATATCTGCTACAGCCTGTGTGTGTAAGTAGATCGGATTGAATATCCACATCGCCTACATCGTGTGACCATGTTCTGCTGTCAGTATTATCTTTAGCATACATCATTATAAAAAGTTGAGCAGTATCGTCCTGGTAGTCTGCACCTAATATGTCTATAAACACAGGATTATTTTCATATTTTGGTGTTTTAATAAACATTCTCATTCCTATAGTATCATCACCATCTTTGATCATATGAAATACTGAGGGCACAGAATTTACCATGGTTCCAAGTATAATCTTCATATAGGTAAGTGCCTCTGCTTGGTTTGTCACACCGTTGGGTAGGCTTACATCAAATCCTGGATCAGTTTGTGAGGAGTATTTAAAGAAAGGAAATGCCTTATATTTCCAGATATGCGGATTACTAGTCCATAATTGATCCCAATCAGCATCAGAGGGCCAAGATATGAATTCATGTGTATATGTATTGCCGTTAAATGTTGACATTGTTACTATATGATCCTAATTATTTGTGTTTATCCTTATTGAAAATTGCAAATTATCAGTTGTCCCTGATCTGCATTTCAGTGTTCTAGTCGTGTTTGGGGTATTTTTTAAAATGTCTACTGCTTCTTCATACATACCAGCCACAGCAGTTAGTGGGCCATACTGGGTTGTTACACTTGAAAATTCTGCCTGTAACATGTGATCACTGGTGCTAGAATTTACACTAACTGTTGGATTATTTGTACTATAACCACTTAAATCACCTATTATTGTTACTTCGCCATGGCCATAAACACTTCCCATAGTGGTTGAAAATTCAGTATTGTTAGTAACTGCAAGAGAGCCTAAAGTTGTATTAGTGCCTGAACCTATTGTACTATTGGTTCTGACAATTCCTGTAAAGTAACCAAAATACACACCTGAATTCGCGGCACTACTATATACATAAAAACTTGAATGCGTTTCACCTCCCAAGCACCTTTTAGCGATACAATAAGTCACTCTGTCATTGCCGTCCGTGAACTCATAGGCATTGGTGGTCTGGTTCTGCCAGTTATTAGAGCATTGTGCGGCACTGGTACTTAGTGTTCCTGATGTTCCTTTAGAAGGATAAAATGCGGCTGACGTAAAATTTGCACCACTATTACTGCAAGTCATTAAAAACATCACATCGCCTGGATTGGCAACTGTACCTAATGATTGATGCAGATATGAAGTAGTGTTCATAATTTTATACCCTGCCGTCATACCAAAGCCATCTTCTGCACTTTCCCCACTAAATTTTACTGTGGGAGAGTAATCTATATTTCTGGAATAATAAAATGATGATGTGGTGCTTTGGATACCTGAATTACCAAACATTTCTCCCCAAGGAGAACTTAAATTCCATTTGGAACTAGGAAATGAGCCTGATACACCATTGTAATCTGAAAATGCCATATTTGATGTTGATGTTCTAGGGTACGTGGGTGTGTAAGTGGGAGTTGTTCCTGCCGCAGGTGCTGAGGTATTTGCTACATATACGCCAACAGCCGCGGCTGATATTTCACTATTGCTCGTTCTGCCTGCAAAACTGCCCTGATTTCCAGCATTTCTAGTGCCATCAAGAGAACCTGTACTTCTTACTAAATCAGACATCTTAATTTGACCAGATGATGTTCCCAGAAATTCATTTCTGAAATCACTCATTGCCATATTGGATCGTTGCATTTTTATAGCCATTATTTACCCAGTTGCTGTTTTAGTTCGTCTACTTCTGCTTTCAAGTCTTTAATTGATTCAATTAATAGTCCCATCATTTTTTCGTATTTTACTGCTAACATTCCATCTTCGCGTTCAGTTACAACTTCTGGTAATACCTTTTGTACTTCTTGTGCTATAACACCAGTGTCATGCCCTTCATAAACGTCTTGCTTGTCGTTCCAATCGAACTCAACACCACGTATTTTTTGTAGTTTTTCTAATGCATTTTCTATTGGCTTAACATTATCTTTTAATCTTTCATCTGAACTATAATACGCAACAATGTCGCCTGTGGATCTGATCAAACCAAATTGTACTGTACTACTTGTTCCTACTGCTTGTCCTATACTAAATGTTGTCCCTGATAATGACATACCAGTTCCAGCACTATATGTTGTATTAGTATCTGTATCAGTATCTGTCCAAGGAACATTAACATACATCTGGCCGCTTGATAATTCAACTGGATAATTTTTACCATTTTCTGAATAACCAATTTTTACAAGTCCCAATGTGCTACTTGTTGCTTGGCTATAAGTTGTATTTGTATTTGTATCTACTCCTACATTAACTGTTACTGCACTTAGTCCACTTCTGTTTAATGTTAAAACACCAGTACTACTATTGTAACTTGCACTACTCAAATAGTAGTTGTCGTTGTCATTAGTATCTACAACAGTTTCAGTTGCATGAGTATACCCTGTGACATGGCCGTATGTATCAAAAGTTAACCCTGTTACATATCTTCTAGCACTAGCAGTCAAATTTGTGACACTTGATGTAGCAGGATCATGCCTAAATTCTGTACCTACTAATGTTAACCCAGCACCTGCAGTATATGTTGTATTATCATTGTTATCTGTCCAGGGCACATTAACAAACATTTTTTCTGAGCTTAATTCAACTGGATAATTCTTTCCATTTTCTGAATAGCCAATTTTAACACCGCCTCTTGTTGAACTTGAAGCAAGAGGTAATGAATATGTTGTGTCGGTCCAGGGAACATTTACAAATGCTTGATCACTTCCGTTTAGTTCTAATGGATAATTTTTTCCATTTTCACTATATCCAATTTTTAAAATACCTGCGGTACTGCTGGTTGCTGTGCTATATACAGTATCTGTTGTACTATATCTGCCATCTAAATCTACTGTTTGGTTTGTAGTTCCATTAACACTTGCAGTTAATACACCTGTTCCGGTATTAAATGATAGACCGTCTACATAGTAATTTGCTGTGCTAACAGTACTAAAAGTAAAGTTACCACTGCCATCTGATGTTAATACTTGTCCGCTAGTTGATGTATCATCTACATCACCTAAGTCACCTAAGTCAGTAACACCTGCCGCCGTGGTTGCAGGAGCCCATGCTGACCCGTTCCATTGTAAAACTTGGTTACTAGTTGGTGAATCTGTGGATACATTATTTAAATCTGATAAATTGGCCAGGCCAATTCTGGCATCTGCTCTGGCTGTTGTATAGTATAAGTTAGTGCCTTCTGATAAGTTGGTCGTACTATGATTAGCAATACTGCTCACAGTACCTGTAACATCACCAGTTACATCACCTGTTAAATTACCTGTAACATTACCTGTAACATTACCAACTAAATTAGTTGCAAGAGGTTTATTCATAGCCAATCTGCTATTGGTATGATCCCAGATTAAAGTAGGATTTCCTGAATAATTTCCAAAAGTTAGCCCTGCTCCGTTTGTTGCAGAACTTGATGTTGCACCTGTGCCTACTGTAATATTTAAATCTTCTACATCTAATGTTGCTGTATTTAAGGTTGTTTGAGTGCCATTTACAGTTAAATTTCCTGTAATAATAACATTTTCATCAAATGTTTCATCTACATCTGTTCTGGCTACACTATTGTCTACGTCTATTGTTAAAGTTGTGCCTGATGCTGATGTTTCTATACCATCGCCACCTGTAAATGTCATTGATGCACTATCTACCGTAGCATTACCTATTACTACGGCACCTGTACCTGAGTCACCAACAAAGTCTAAGTCTTGTGCTTTGTCTTGTGTCTCAACATAAGTTTTCATGTTGGCATTTGCTGTGTCTACATAAGCCTTTACCGATTGTTGTGTTGGTAATTTATTTGCACTATCACTAGCCATGTTATCTTCATCAACAAAGTCTGTAATACCACCTGGAAGTGCACCGTCACTTAATGTTCCAAACTGAACAGTACCACTAAATGTACCATTTATTGCACCAGTAATACTTCCTGTATTTATTTGCAATGTGTTGTCTGTTAGTGTAGAGCCAAATACTGTTGCGTTACTTCTAATGTTTTGGTTAACTTGTAAATTATTAGTAATATCAGTGTTACCCGTTAAATTAGAATTTCCTGTTACTGATAAAATCGCTCCAACATTTACGTCTGCTTTGGCATGTACATCATATGTAAAAACATCAGCAAAAGACTTATTAGCACTACCTAAAATACCTAAATTATCTGTTTCCGTTTCGATCTCTGCCTGTCCACCGTCACCTAATTTTATTCTTTGTGCAAATAAGGTATCAAAATACTGAGCTTGGCTACCTAGTGTTAGAGACCCAGCGGCACCTGTTGGTATAAAACTTATGTCATCTGTAATAATACTTGTTGCACTAACAACTTGTCCACCTCTAAATAAAGCATTTGCCTTTTGAGCTGTTATGGCTTCAGTAGCCAATGCTACTGCTTCTGCAATATAGTCTTTACGCAGGTTCATACCTTTGCTTATGTCTACACCTATACTACCTGTAGAATTAAGTTCAGCATAGTAGTTTATATTTTCGCCTTCGGTTTCTGATAATACATTATCTGCTGTAAATCCTGTAGTATGGTTAAAAATGGCCATAATAGTTTCGCCATTTGTACTAGAGCCATAAAATTCATTTGTTGTGGAATCATTTACATGTACTAATGCTAAACAAGGACGTGGCACACCAGATGTGTCTTTTAAAAATATACTTCTTACTTTGGAACCAAATTTTGTAGGATTGTTTACTAATGCATTAGATGATTGTTCGCTTGTAACTTCTCCACCGTAACCTGTAGGTCTCCATTGTGCACCATCATATATGTAGAATTTATTATTAGACGTATCAAAATATAATTCACCTTTCTTATTTGTTCTTGCGCCTGTTCCTATTGGTGCTGTACCTAATACTTGTGGCTGTAAATTAACCCAACCATTTGTATTACCATTATAAACTCTTAATACATTATCTGTTTTGTCATACCAAAGTTGGCCTGTTAAAACTGTTCCAGCCGTTGGTGCTGATGTACTTGCAAAATTTTCTAGTAACTGGACATCGTTCCTTGCTAGATCGTCAGCATAATTTTCTGCGTTTGTTCCTATTAAAGAAACCGATAGTGTACTGTTGTCTACAGTACCGTCTTGTACTGTAAAATTTTTACTGCTATCTGTATTGTTTACTGAATATGGCATATTATTCTTCTATTAACTTAATTGTATCCTTACGGTATAAATAATTTCTATTATTCTGTTCTGTGATTTTTGTACTGGATGGAATATAACATGTGTAAGCATTTTACTGGTTGTAATATTTGTATCATCTGAAGGGTAACTAAAAAGTGCTAATTCGTCAAACACATAACTACCATCATTGTCTGTGCTACTATCAAATAAATCTTGATCACTTGGCTCTGCATACCCTAATGTACATGTAATTTTTAGATCTGTAAACGATGAGCCTGCAACAACTTCAATTTTGTCTGTTGCTGTATTGGCACTAATAATTTTGTTGTACGATCTTGAATATAAATCTGCACTTGCTTCAAAACTTTCGCTAACTCTGGGTGATTTATAAATAACTTTACCTGCTGTATCTACACTTGTACCACCATTACCAAAAGCCATAAAATGCAATTTAGAATTATCATCACTGTTTAATGCATTGGCTACAATATTAGCCATATTGCCATAATGAATAGCATTTCGTTTGTTTACTATTTCTTCGCCAGTTTCTTTATCGCGAATCAATATATGACCGTTCATACCAATGCCAGCATGTTCATTTACTGCTTGTTCTTTTTCTTGTTTCATTTCTTCGCCTTCTTGTTTCATAACACTATTTATCATCTTTGTTATACCCTGTTTTTATTCACGACCATGTAGGAATCGCATTATGCTTGAGCTATTGCTTACGTCTGCATTTCCTAAGTCTGCTAAACTAACAGCACCTGAATCTAACCAAACATTTGCTGTAGTTGGGTAACTGTTAAACTGTTCTGTTTTGTTTGCGTTTAGAACCTCTGTACCAGTAGTCCAATCCTGTGTAGATGTACCGTTTGTACCCCTAACTAGTCCAGATAGTTTGTTTGTATTTGTATTTCTACCGCTATATTCTATTCTTTCGGTACCTACCCATATTATGCCTGGCAGTCTGGCTTTAGGTTTGGCAAGCACACTGGCATTTGCAACAGTTATACTATCACTATATGTGTACAAGTTTGCAGTAAGTGTGGTTGTTGTAGTACCGTCCTGTTTAATTCTAATAAATTCTGTATCACCATAAATGTTATTTGTGATCTGATACTTCACTGTTGATGCATTAGAACTTGCGGCTGTTAAACTAGTGTTACCCTGTAAATGTTTATGAGATGTAACTCTAAATACTATTGTTTCTAGTGGGCTTACCATGATTAATTCTTGTGGTCTTTCTTCACCATATAAAACTCTCTTAAATGTTACCCCATCAAATCCTTCATATAATGTTCCGTCTCTTTCAAATGTTACTTCATTACCAGCAATGGCTGTATTAAACACACCTTGATAGTTTTCTATATCAATCTGTACATCTAATTTCTCTGTTCCCCATCCTGTTCTGTTAAATCCTATTTGTGATTGGAATGTTGTAGTATCTACACCATATGATCTAGTAAACAAGTTAGCATCTGTAACTTCTCCCTGGAAGTCTCCGCCTGTGGCTGTTTTAACTAGTGCTAGTGTTTTATCCAATCCACCTGAGTTGACAACTGTAGTAATATTTGCTATACTTCCACTTATATCTGATTTATTAATAACGTTAGCATTAGACTCTGAGTCTGTTATACTGTAATATGTATTTAACTCTGCTGTAAATTGAGACTGTATTGCAGGATTAAATTTAAATGCTCTATCACCAGCACTTATTAGTGTATTTGATTGTACCTCTATATTAGATTGTGTTGTTAATGTTACCATATTTCTGGCTATAGCACCATTTGATGTATCTGCTACAGGTATTACACTAACATTACTACCTAATGCAGTCCAGTTTGCACTACTAAATGCAGATGCACCTGCAATATCTACGTTTGCTTTATAATATGTACTGTTGTTTACTACATATGAGTTACGTGGGTAGGTTGCGTTAGCCGTCCATGTAGCAACATTTACTGCTGGTAGATAGTCATGTGGCAGTAAACTATAGTCTACTCTGTCAAACTTAATAGTTGTATTACTATGCCTAATTGGATCTAGAGATTTGTTACTAACACTAAAATATTTGGTGTATGAATTATTTGTTTGTATAATATTTGAATCTGCTTGTAAAAAGTCATCTAAAATTCTGACACTTCCTGTTACTGGGTCAGCATATGGAGGTTTATCAAAATCACTAATAGCAGTTCCAGATATTTTTTCCCTAACTGGTGACTTACCATCTTTATACTCTCTGACTTTTGCTGTATATGGTTTTACTTCATCAAAATATTGTAAAACTTTATCAAAGTTATCAACTTTAAAGCCATTAATTTCAATTAAATCTTCTTCTTCTTTTTCTATGAATACATAACTAGTTTTAAATGCCCAATCCAGTTGTTTTTGTTCTGCGTATGCATATTTCATCAATGCAAAGAATAATTTATTCCATAAATTTGTTCCTTCAAATACATTGTCTTTTAATGCATTAAGTAGTAGTCTTAATTCATTACTTAATGTAGCATTAGTACTATCTGTAAAGACAGTATCTTTTAATTTTACATTATCATTTTGAATTGTTATTAATTCAAATGTTTTACTTGATGCAATATACTTATGTAACGAATATTGTGTAGCATTTGGACTTTTTACTTGTACAACCGTATTATCTGGTATGTCTTGTAACGTATCTAACTCTTGTACACTATTTACTTTGTATATAGGTTTAAATGTGCTGTCATATCTTACTTTTGTATTATATCTCGCATCAGTGTATTGTATTCCATACCAATTTGTTGTTTCAATGTAGGTTCTGTTAGCAGGAAGTGTACTATCCCAATCAGGGTAATTAGTTGACAACTGTAAATCTGCTAATATCTCATTTAAAGTGTAATGTAATACCTGTCTAGCACCTAAAATATCTTTAAACATACTTTGTCTGGGCCTAAACTTAATACCATATGCTTCTACATCACTTAATAGTGGGTCTGGTACTGCTTGTCCCAAAGCATCAGTACCTGCTAAACTGTCTACAAGTTTTTTACTTAAATCTTCAGGTATAATACTATTATTATCGTCTTGTCTCAATAATTTCCATGCAGTATGGCTTTGTCCAACCGGATTTAAATTTCTACTAAAGTTTATTTGTAGATTTTGTTCATCTTCTCTTAATAATGGAGCAATATTACTCAATACCATTGATTTATCACTTACAAAACTAATTAGTGGTAGTCCAGCACCGATAGGATCTGCTATATATTTTGCTAATGTAAATGTATCGTATTCTCTACCCATTTCTTCTACAGCAAAGTTTTCCAGTGTTGTTTTGTTCTGTACCCAGAAATAATAATAGTTAGTGTATCTACCATTTACAGGATTTATTCTTCTTTCTAACACAAACTCTGAATTATTTTTAGGAGTTCCTGTTCCTGTATAATTTACTGGTGGTACAGTATCTTCAACCCATTCGTATAATGTAATTCCACTTCCTGGGAATGTGCCACCCCAATTTAACCAACGTTCTCTGTTTGTACCTTGTTCGTACCATTGGTATGCTAATGTACTAGTATTCCACCAAACTTTCCCTATATCTTTTTTACCAAATCCTGATCTAGCATTATTATATACTACCGGATCATTCGGCCCTTTAAATGTAATCTCTTTATCTATAAATCCTGGTATGATACCTTTAAACGGATCATAAAAATGTAAATCGTATTCTTTTTCGCCTGACTCTTGATCGTATATTATAGCATTTTCTACAAAAGTTGTATCAACCAGTTTAGGTTGTGTCGTTTTTGCTATATTACTGTTTTCAAAGTATGCCCAACCCGAATCGTTGTAATTATCTATCCAAACATTACTAAAAGTATTTAAATCATAATTTATTCCATCTTTTACCACAACATTTCCGGTGTTATTTGGGTACCTAACACTTTCTAAAAATAACACCTGGCATTCTTGTTGTTCAAGTAATGTATTTACAGGTGATCCTGTTGTTGTTCGTAACTCATACTGGAACATATCAGTATGGAATATAACATTTGCATCACCTAAAATACTATTTGGGTCTTGTCCGTTGTAGTCTTTGCCTGTATTACGTGAGCCGTCATTATTCCATCCATCTCCTATTGTATCAATACAGTTTATTCCTATTGTGGGAGAATCTGGTATTGTTGCTATCTGAAATCTGTTATCGTCCAGTAAGTTTGTTCCGGATTCTATTTTATTTGACTTTCTAATCTGTGAATTAGGTGTTTCTAACACAGCATCTATACATAGACTGTCAATATTATAGTCTCCAGGTGGTATTCCTAGTTTTTCCAGGAAGCCTGGCGTGAGTTCTTCTATTCCTATACCATCATATCCTGGCGTTCTAAATTTTAACAAGTCAATTAAATCATTAATTGGCTGTGTGTCTATAAATATTTTATCAGGATCATAACCTGCATCAAACAATGCATTATTTAAACATGCGGCAACATCTTCTGGAATATTAATATCTACAGTGGAATCTGGGAAGCCTAGTTTTGACTTTGCATCGCCTCTCTCTGAACAGTCTGGTATTTCTCTTGCGGTAAGGAATACTCTTGCTCCTGAACCTCCACCAATGGTTCCATTTAGCGGATCATATGCACCTGGTGACCCTAGTCTTTCGTTGTCACGTAATGGATCAAACTGTCCTAGTCCTGTTCCCTGATAATATGCACCTGCGCCGTCAACACCTGTTTCATCTCCAAGATTTATTCCATCATATTCTAATGGTACACCTTGTGTCAAATCTGCTGGGAATTGTTTATATATTCCACGATCTAAAATTTGTAAACTTGTAATTGTACCGTTTGCATCAGTGCTTGTTACCTGAAACTTAGCAACTCTGGGCGGTAATCCACCTTTTGATCCTACTTTTGCTGATACTGTGGCACCCATGTTATTAAAGGATGATGCCTCAGCAAGGTCTATAATTCTTACAACTGGTGGTCTTGCCATATCATAACCTTCTCCACCTGCTAAAAGTTCAATACTTAAAATTCCGTTATTTTGATCTAGGGTTACTGTTCCTGCTTTCGCTCCTGACCCTGGTGTAGTACCGTCACCTATATAAACTTTGACATTTTCTGCTGAGCTGTAATTCATACCAGGCATGTCTATACAAAATTCTGTAATTCCCCCATAAGTGTCTTCAATTGGAAGTCCACCAACTATTCTTAATCTGTCGCCTACACTATAACCACTACCACCTGTTGTTTTAGAAGTTGTTTTACTAGAAAGTACTGCTCCTGATGTTGTACTAGGATTTCCACCTGAACCAGCAAATGTACCTGTGCTGGAGCCTGCAACATTATATAATGTATAAACAGAACTTGGGTTCACTGCCACATTTCCATAGCCATATCCTGTTGTTGCTGGTAGTACTGCTGTATTACTTGTTTCTGTTTCGCTTTGTTCGAATCCTCTTACTACGTGGAAGTCTAATACTTCTTTATATACACCACCTGAACAACCGTCTCTGACTGTTAGTGGAGCATTTGAACAACTACTAACTCTTAATGCTGGTTTTCCGTTTTTAAATGTATCGTGGACCATGTATCCACTACCTTGAGTACATCTTAAAGCATTCTCAATCACTTTGGAGTCACTTCCAGGGAAAGTAATTTTGGTATTATTAATAAACAATTCATCACCTGCTTTAATACCATTCATATCGTCTATTGCAATAGTATGTCCTGGAGTTGGTCGGCTTAAATCACAATATACTATGGGTCCTGCTGGTATGTAATTTCCATCAGAATCTTTAATTTTAGGTTGTATACCTATAACTGGATCACTCCACACAATTTCATCATCAAATGGTGAGTCGTCTGCTGGTAATTCGAACTCCGGAGTTGTTGGCATTGTTGTGCTACTTCCAACTGGTAATACATTTGGAATTTGCCCAGGGTAATTTAGTATAACATCAACACCAGCAATACCATCTGAAATTGTAAAGTCATCTAACACATTACCTATTATTGTGCCATCTTGCAATCTGATATCTGTACCAATTTGTCCAGGTGTATATGTAAAGAAATTATTTCCTTTTTTGTAAAAAGTATCGCCTGTATATGTAAGCTCGTTCCAGAATGGATAATTTGCTAGGTCCAATGCCCTAAGTTTTCCTGGTTTACTTGGTGCAACATTTCTTAAGGGTTGTGCTAATGGTAAAATTTGGTTACCAGTTACACGTTGTACTGTATTATTTACAAACTGTGAACCTGTCAAAGGTTGATATTTACCGTATGAGTTACTTACAGTAGTTTTAACTGTCTTTTTAAATATGCTAGGTATCATACTGAAACCTGCCATAGGTGCTAATCCCCAACCACCATAGTTGGCTGAGAAATGATGGCTAGTAGCACTTTTATGCCTATTACCGCCACCGCCACCGCCTAGTTTGTTTTGATACAAGTAATTTTGTACAGCATTATACATACTATTTGTCTGTTGACCATAACTAGCATAGCCTACTGTGCCACCACCGCCAAACTTATTGCTAGTTGGCTTTTTCTTAGTGGTTGTTGGATTACCACCAGGAGTTGATACAGGAGTCTGAATTCCTGTGCTTGGTGTTGGTGCTGTAGGATTATATACTGCTACATTACACGGTTGACCTGGAACTGGGTTAGATTTAGGATCTGGTTTCTTTACAGGTTGGTTTGGTAACTTTATAACATATCTGTACACTATACTTGGTTTAGTAATTTTAACTTTTAAGAATGATCCGTCTGAAATATTTACATGGAAGGATAACTTACCACCATATGCTACATTGTTTCCCTTGTAAACAAAGTTTTTAATACTGTATGTACTGCGATTAGTATTTGATCTACCTTTTGATTTACCTGTTGCGTTAGCATTTCCGCCTGCCTTTGTCAGAATATCATTTTTTTCACTGTCACTTAATTTTATCACATTTTGATTTGTATTAGATGCTACTAGTTTATTTTCACCACCTTTACTTACGCCTTGATAAACATCAATTCTGTCTGCTCCACTGTAAAAATCAAATAATACGTCTACTTGTCCACTATGATTTAGTGTGTAGTAGTTGTTGTCTGTTTGGTTGCTTGACCTATTATGTTGCTCATGATATGACATAGTAGTATTAGCCAATGCATAATTCTGTTGAGGAAGGTTAGCATATCCTGTACTGGAAGTTGTTCCTGGTAGACTTGTGGTTGCACAAACATCTAATCCTGTAGCACTGGTGGATATATGCATACTAAGTCCGTGCCAATGGTTTCCACCTCCTCTGCATATTCCCTGGAATCTTACTCTATCTCCTGCATTTACAGTAAATTGTTTTACGCCACCTGGTCTATTAAAACTGAAAGTTTTACCTGAAAATACAGAATTTTGTTTTCCGTTTCCTGTCTGAGCACCATTTATATTGACATATGTTCTATCGTTATAACCACTTCTACCTGCATTATAAACATGAGCATAAAATGTTCCTGCTTTACTAAACTTTAACTCCATATCAAAGTTCATTGTACTTCCGTTATCACTCCAGGTCATTATTCCTGCTAACCCTCTTGCACTGAGTCCGCCTCTGCTTCCACCTACCTGAGATTTAAATCCTGCATGTGAGCCTTTTAATACATAATATCCTGAATAATCACTAGTCCAACGTCTTTTTCCGTGTCCTTTACCAGTTACACTATATATTCCAGGATTGCCCGAACTGTCTACCAAACTTCCTGCATAGCATGTTGTGGTTTGTGTTGGAGGTGTAATAGGATTCACAACAGGCGCAGGTGGTATGTGTATTGGACTACACATATCAACACATGGCTTCTTGTTTATATTTGCAAATGCTTTTCTGGGATCAATAAGTGGTTTAGCACCACTATCTATTCCTGACCCTGGCACTGGCGTTCCATTTTCGTCTGGGAAAGTAAACAACGGTACTTTGGAAGGATTAGTTGGTGTTCCAAAGTTTCCTGTTGTGCCTACAAAAGTAGGATTTGTTGTACCTGTATTTAATACTGTTGCTGGTGTTAGACCTGCAAGATCTCCTATAGGATTACCGGAATCATTTACAAACCCTTTTGTTGTTGTCTTGTAATTTAAGTCACCTACTTTTTGCAATCCATCTGTTAAAGCAGTATTTTCGACATCATCAGCATTTACATATGGAGAATACCCGTCAACCTGCCTGTAGTCACTTAGTATTGGTAATAGTTTAGTATTTCCTTTACCAGTGATCATCGGGAAAGATATCTGCATATGATCATTATCCACAGCACCACGTCTTAATGCCATGGTGTCGTTTATACTGTTTACAACTGCTTCTTCTGAACTGATATCTCCTAAAACAATTTCAGTATTATTAAGTTTTATTCTGCTGTGATCAATTGTTGTAAATATTGCTGGCTTTCCAACGTTTAAGTTAGTAGAATCAAATTCTGCACCTGATGTAAATGCATTTGCGGCCACATAAGTAACAACACCATTCAATATTCTTTCGCCTTTTGCAAAAGAAGTATTGGCTTGCCATCCTGTAAACTGTGCATTGGCCACGTCTGCAAAACTAAATGCATCAGTTACTGTGATTGTATTACTGGTTGGCACATCTGCTACTGTAAACACTCTGTTGTAATAATCTGGCTCTGCCATGTGTACAGCAATACGTTTACCAGAATATGCTGAATTTATACCATGATCTCCATCTGTTGTTATTGTGAGTCCTGCTTTTATTATACTTCCTGATTTACTTACGCCCGAATTGTATGGGGCATCTATCACAAAACTATCTTCTGTTGCACTTTCTATATAATAGTAACCACTATATGCATTAGCAATCAGTTTAACAATGTCACCCTGTACTAAATTGTGCTCTACTGTAAATGCATTGGCTTCAACTGTGTTTGTAGTAATTTTAGTTTTTCCAAAGTAACTTATACTTAATACATCTGGAGAAATATTTGCTACTATATTTGCATCGTAAACGGTAAATCCAGAGCTAGTAACATTCGCTATTTGATAATTTTTGGTATGTAGATTACTGGTATTATTGTACTTAAACCCAGTGATACCCATTGTACTAGTATCTACTAGTTCAACATTTCCAGAAGACACTAATGGGAAATCCTCTCCTTTAATAGTAATGTGTGTGTTACCTATTTCTGTAATTACATAATTATTTTCGTTAAATAAATTATTAGTGCTAACAAGGTCTACTGTACCTCCAACTTTCATTAAGTTGGCTGTAGGCAAGTGTACATTACTTACATGTATACGAATTTCATCTGAGGTTGTGTGTACTATTGTTATTGCATTTCCAGATCCACTTAGATAAGACGTTGGTATTGTTATATTTCCTTCATTTATATAATCTATACCACTTGTAATACTTGCGGTGCCAGTTCCAGATGCTGGGGAAGTAGCAGTAATTACGTCTCCAACTTCATAAGTTATACCAGTAGTATTTGCAACTAAATTCCAATCTGTGGTGCCTAATGTTTCAATATTGTATTCTATATTTGATACAATATTTGATGATGGTATTGGAATGTATTGTGCCGCCTCTATATCTGCTAATGGAATATCTGTACCAGAGATACTGTAAAATGCCTCTTTAAATATGGCGCCTGGATTTGCTACAATATCTTTTGTGTTGTCTGCTGTAGTAAATAATAAAGTCTGAGTTGCAAAGTCTTTACTATCAACACTTGTTGAAGTAAATGTAGTTTGTGCAACATTACTTTCAGAAAATCCTATAGTATCACCATTTTCTAAATTGTACATAGTTGTGGTAATTTGTATTGTTCCCGACGTAAATGCTATCGATGATCCGTTAGATGCTGTTATAACCTCTGATATTGTGATATCACCAGGACCTGTTGTCGTAGATACATTAGTAACTGTTGCACCGGTCCCCACTTGTAGGTTGTCTATTATTGCTTTCATACCTGTGGATATACCAAATGTATTAGCAATACCAAACGTCGTGTTGTTTGTGACATTTGCAGTAAGTGTAGCATGTACAGGATTTATATTTGCTGTTGCTATAGCACCATCTGTTACTGCTGGTTCTATATTACTGATATTTAAAACACTATTAGGCCCTATTTCTTTAATATTTGCTGTGAGCATATTTGCACCAGCAAAATCTGATATTTTAACGCCTTTTTTGTTTACTACTTGTTGGTTTGTCCACACCACAAACTGGTCTGTAAGATCAGCATCTTTTAGTACTAAGTGATAATCTAAATATCTACTATTGTCTGTTCCACCTATGGCATTATTATCTACATAACTAAACAGGTCAATATCGTTCATATATAAATATGCTGTTTCTGTTATTGCATCTTGTTCCACGAAACTCAAAGTAGAATTTGTATCTGTTAATTTATAAACATTCCAATCCTGATTTTCTGCTTTTGCTACATGTATGGTATCGTTTGCTTCTGGCTTAAATCTTATATTGTCCGCAAACAAAGTATTAATACTTGGGATATTAAATGCTTGATATGAAACATTATTTGTATTGACATATCCAGCATTAGGTAGTGGATTAAATTTGCTATCTGTAATGCCTAAAGCACTGACATTAGACGTTGTTTTCCAAAGTTCATCTGATCGTAAACCACTGGGTTTTTTAAGAAACTTACTAGTATCGTCTATGTCAATAAGTATAATTTCGTCGTCAGTTACGTCAGGAGTTATTTCATAATTTCTAACAGGAGTAACTTTTGCTGTGATATCATCATTAGTTTTAGCAATAATATTTAAAGTTGCACCCGGAACATCTTGCTTAAATGTGTCTACAAAATCAATAGTAGAATGTTCGACTATATAAACATTTGATGACGTTGTAATTTCCTGTTTTGGAAGTAATTTTACATTTCCAAATGTAATGGTGTTACTGGTTAAAGTGTAATATGTAATATCTCCTTCATTCTCTATATAGTCACCATCAATATAAACATCTACAAAAGTATAATCATTGTTATCTATTGTTGTATGGTTTACACTATCAAAACTTGTACTTCCGTTTATTAAATTTGTTGTAGTACCTGTTGTAGCAGGAGTTTGAGTTACTAAATCAAATGTGACACTACCTGATTTTGTGTCTGCTAATGGACTTATACTCCATCTATCACCAGCATCAAAATCATAATTAGAACTTGACACTACGGTATTTGCTACAGATACCACAATATTTGCTTTTACTGTATTATTTGCTGTACTAACTTTATATCTTTGTCTCGGTTGATATCTGATACTGCTATTACCAAGATGTAATTTTCCTAAAGTCACATTGCTATCATCATCACTTAATGTAAAGTCGTTGCCTGAAATTTTTAAGTATGTAAAGTATCCTACATCTGCATTAGAACTAACACCAGCATTTCCTAAAGCATATATATTACTTACGCCAGTATTTGTAATTACTGATGCAGTAATACTACTGTTTATTGTGGCGTTTGCATTTATTAATGTAGCAATATTGGCTACATCAGTAATACTTCCTAAATTAAAAGATGCTGAAACATTTGCATTACCACTAGCATTTGTAATTGTTAAGTTGCCCAAACCTGTAATATTTGCGACATTTGAACTTACTAGCAAGTCTGCATTTGCATGATCATACTCTTTTAAAGTAATGTATGCTGACGATACTGCGTCTACTTTTGTAAATGTTTGGGTGGTATCGTTTGTGGTAATATTTGCTGTTTCTATAGTTAAGCCTGTGCCTGCTACATATCCTGTACCAGCATTTGTTACTGTGATAGCAGTTATTTCGCCATTGCTATTTAAACTTGGCACTACTGTTGCTACATTACTACCAGTTGTTGGCGAATTGATTGTGATAGTTGGTACAGCAAAGTATCTGTGTTTGGCATTTACAACCTCAACACTTGATACTGTACCGGTTGTGTCTTGTGGGAAAGCCAATGTAATAAGTTGTGGGTCTTGAACAACATTTGCACGGTCTATTTTTAGCTCGATGCTTTGGTTATTCGCAACGTCTCCAAAATCACCTACCTTTAATGCCCATTCATCGTAAACATTCATTTCACCCTGAATAATTTTACTACTTCTAGCGATCCTGCTTAAACTGTTGCCTGTACCTTTATTTTGTATCATTCCTTTGTAGAAATCAAACTGTTGGTCGTCTGTGATATCTAATTCATTAAGATATGTTCGTTCCTGGTAACCATAAAGTCTTCTACTTGCTTCATAAACGTCACGCTCTACAGGAACAAATCCTTGTTCTGAGTACCTGCCCATTGTTTCAGCAAGGTTATCTAAGTTAGGAATTAATTCGTCTCCACTTACAATAAATCCACTAGTAGTTAATTTTCCTTCCCAATCACAGGTCCTTGTTGCTTTAATTTTAATTCTTTCCTGTCTCTGATTTATTACAGGATCATATATAGTATCTGCAAAGTCTGTGACATTATCTATAATCATAGCATGTTCTATTTCTTTGGTGTATAATACTATTCCATAGATTTCTATTCCTGCTGGAGGAGTAATTTCAATACTGGTTCCTTCCCTAACAATATCACACTCTGTGGGCTCAATTGCTTTACCTGTTTGATCCATTACAGAGAACATGTCTCTTTCTGATCTGTTAATTTTTGCTACAAATCCGTTTGGAGGATTAAATTTAAGGTTTCCTGCTAATGGGGATATCTCAATAGTATTTCCTACTTGCCAACTTCCTGTAGTCCAGAACAAGTATTGTTTTGCTCCAAATAACCAGTCTCTGGTATCACCTATACTTGTATCGTATGTGGATAAGTCATAACCTGCTCTGGCTTGATATCTACCCAATGCTATAAGGAAATTAAACAGTGATTGTGTTGACGTATATTCTGTTTCGTAATAAACTCTTTCAGTTATGTCTGTAGATTGCTGGTAGTATGTTGCTGTGGCACTACTTTCCTGTGGTAATGAATTAAGTGCCTGCCAAAACAACACATTAAATGTTTCACTACTAGGCACGTCGGACGTTGCTCTGTAGTAGCCATTGTTATGTATCACATAAGAATTTTCAGTATAAGACACATTTGCTGTCCATTGACTATGGCTTACTGTATCACCACCTACTTGAACGCTCTCTGTGGGACCATCTGTATTCAGTTGTAGTGTTTCAAAATAACCTAATTTTTTGTCATACCCTCTGACTTTCCAACCATTTGTGGTTTTTTCTATAATTACACCACTATAATAATTTCTGCTTTTGTATGCTGAGTCATGAATATCAACTGTGATATTATCTGCAGGTAAAATAAGGTTTGTGGACGATCCTGTAGCACTATACTGATCTAATGACAGTCTCATTGTGTCTTTGTCTACAAATCCAGCAAACCTGTGGCCAAGTTTAATATTAAGTGTTCTCAGTTTATCAGCAAAATTATCCTTGATATTAAGACCCTGGAAGTTTAACCAGGAGTAAATAAATTGCGTATATCCTATATTTGTGGTCTGATTACCATTTAAATCAGTATCACCGTGTATCATAAAGTCTGACGTATCAGCAAAGAGCCATTTCTTTCTGGATACTGTACTAATAAAATGTTTGTTATCTGATGCTGATTTAGTAATCTTTGTTGGGTCTGAATATACTGTAGCAAATAAACCTGGTTTGGCAATTAGTAATGCTTCTACTATAGCAAACGGATAATCTACTGAATATTTCCATGCATTTTCTACAGGAGCACCATCCCCTAATTTCCACTGATTACTAATGTCATTAGTATTTGTTTGTATTTCTGAGAACAAACTTTGTATTGCCTTTGTGGCTGTGCTATCAAAAGTTCCTGCGTTTTCACCGTTTGCTGTGCCAGGATATGTGTAGTACTTATTGGCATAGGTCATATTTTCACCACTACCATTAGTGTTATTTGTGAAATTTTTTGTACCACCACCTATGTGATAAGGGAACATTGGATTACCATTGTCATCAATTGTAGCAACATAATAGTAAATTGGTGTTGTTGGACTTTCTGGTGTTACACCCCAACGCATATTATATTTTGCTATACTACCTTTTCCACTGCCTAGGCTACCTACATACCCGTTACTGCCAGTTAAACTTGCATCATATGTAAAATCTTCTGTGAATTGGCCAGTATGTGCTCCACCGATACTTGTATCTCTTGTAGCATTTCCTTTTAATTGGAAAGCACTTTTAATATTTGTTATAGTACTGCTGTTTATAGATCCATTAGCATGGTATGAGGTATATCCGTATGGTCCATAAATTGGTAAGCCATCAAATGCCCACCCCACAATTCCTGAATGTGTTGTGGCATTACCCCATGCCTCATCGCCAACCACCTCTGAGCTTATATCATAATAATACTGTACACCTGTATTAGTGGTATTGCCTAAAGCAAAAGCACTATCTGTTTTTTCTACATTGTTATAGTGATAGTCTGTAGAGCCATAAGTCTCAGTATCTTGAATATTATATAATGGCAAGCCGTTAATAAGAATACCAACAGCATTTGACATTTGTGCTTGATCACTTAGTGATGCTGAGTTTAAGTTAAGTCTTGGTATATTGTATGTTAATGTTTGGTTTTTAGCAGACACATATGATATATTACTATTGCTTATAGTTACATCGTGGTTTACGATGTTATTACTTTGTATAAACACATTATTGGAATCATAATTAACATTTATACCATCAAGGTTTCTAAAACTTGTTGTAACATAACCCTGTGAGGTATCTGGTGTTGAGTTTGTCCATGTAGGTGTTAATGTTGTGCTACCTGTACTTACTATATCATTTGGTGATTTTAGTGTACCTGACCCAGTAACCGGCATCAGATCCACAAGACCTATTCTTCTAAATGGATTAAACTCTTCAATTTTATAAAGGTCATTAGTTAAATTTTCTCTTGTACCACTTACAATCTTTCCTTGCTCTATATCTTCCCACATAGGAGTATTTTTACTGCTGTAATCTGTGTAAGTTGCTGTGATATATGTGGTATCCCACCATGTAGGCTTTTCAGTAAACCCTAACATTTCCCATGGATGTGTATGAGGCCTTACTGTGTCGTAATAATATTCATACCAGCCTCTCCAATGCCCAGGCAAGTCAGTAGTGCCTCTATAGTTCCAGGTGAACTCATTTGTTAAATCATAAAAATCGTTTGATATGGGGTCAACATTGTTTTGTTTGTTCCAGTTAGAAAAGTTAAGATTTAATAAATTATTCCAATCATTGTGGTTTAAGTCTGTGCTTCTGAAATGGCCTGGTCTAATATCTATACTGCTGTAAGCACCTAAACTGTTTGCTGATCTGAATTCGGCTTTTGCTGAATTATAAAGTCTGTTCTCAAACTCCAGTATGATGTTGTCCCGTCTGTCACCAAAAATACTGTGCTTGGAACCATCATGACCCAGAAGTAATGTTTGCTCTGTTTGGAAACTGGCATCTGTTTGTATCTCAGGTTGGTAAAGTGGATATAATCCTAAAGTACTTGGTGTTGGCGGACACTGAGCACTATCTCTATCTGTGTCATAAAATTTTAGTGTTAAAGTATCGCCAGTGTTAAAATCTGTTAAATTAAGTAGAGATATAGTTACAGGGTTATATGAACTAAATGTGTAGTCTTTATCAACACATAGTAAAGTTCTTTCTGTGCCTCTATTTTTATATACTAGTAAACTGTTTTCTATTTTATCTAAATCTAGATATGTTGTAGCCGTATAGTCGCTTATAGATGTGTCTGTTACTGTTAAAGTTTCTTCCTGATAACTGTCACCAAAAGGCAACAAATATGTCTGGTTAAATACTTTTCTGCCTACACTAAATGATATAACATTTCTTAAAACTTTTTCTAAAACAAATTCGTTAGACAAGTCTGTTACATCAAAATTATTAAAGTATGTATTCAGTTCATTAATGAACCTTTTTCTGTATTTTACATATTCTTTTGAATTAAACCTGATGGCATCTATAAGGTTGTGTGGTTTATCATCTAATAAGTATACGCCTAAAATTGTGTCCTGTAATGGTTGTACTATTTCTGTGCCGTATAAAACTTCTTTGTTGAGCTCAGTAAAATTATTATTAGACAGTACATTTCCAGTAAACCCTTTTTGTCCTGACATGTATGTTGTAAAATGCTCTAAGTATTCAGGCTCTGATATTGTATTAATTTCTGTGCTTAATGGGTTTCTGTTCCAACTTAATGGAATACTATATTTGCTTATGCTGTTTTCTGCTATCAAGCCAGTATCTGATTTTACACTTATGTCAATCAGTGTTCCACTAATAAAATCAAAACTATTAAATCGTATGAATCCATCACCATTATATGTAAATGCTGTATTTTTAACACCGTCTATGTGTACTAAGATATCATAGCCACTTGTATTATTAGTATCAGTATTTGGATATGCACCACAAAAATATAAAAGTTGCTGTGCGTCTACTTCTATATTGGTTAGCTCGTAGTGAGTATCTATACTCTGTACTGATTTTTTATTTGTATTTTTAAATAAGGTAAAATATTCAGGTGTACTTTTATTAAGTTTGTAATAATAGTAGCCTTTTTGTGCTGTTACGGTTGAAGATCCAACTGCTGTATATTCGTATGATTCTGTTATGCCAAAGTTTTCGTACTCTATTTCACTTGCACTCTTGAATGCTTTAAAACTTAATGGGAAACCATATTCTGTATCATTTGTGCCGGTACCAATTTTGTGAGCAAATAATTTATTTCCACTAAAGTTGTTAAGTGGATATAAATTACTGTCTCCTAAATATGTTTTATCGTCTTTATAAAGATTAAATAATGGTGCAGAAGATCTATTTGGTTTACTTTGTGCTAGGTTTAATCCATTGCCGTCATAGTAGTATTCTAATCCAATAAAGTTTACACCTCTGTGTATACTTACAGTATCTCCTGTTGTAAATGTATCTACAATACTAAATGATAATGTTGAGCCTGATGTTGTAATTTCATATATATTTTTACTAATTGAGTTTTCTTCATTAGGAAATATACATCTATACTTAGGCGTTATATTACCACCAAGCATAGGAATACTATCAATTTGCTGTGTTGATTGTAAATTATTTGCTTGTTCAAACGTTAAATCACTTATACTTAAATCTACGTTACCCTTATAATTTGTACCATGGTTATAAAGCTCTATGTCAGCATCATATTCCAGTATGGGTCTTAATGCTCTTTTGTTTTGATTTGGAACTCTGTCACCAGCATCTAAATAATTCTGTTTATGCCACCAAAAGTTATTCCTGCTCCAGACATTATTGTTTTCTGAACCTCTATCTAAATGTATATAGTCTTTGCCTGTATTGTAAGTATACGGTGCTGATTTACTAATTGTTCGGTCTACTAATCTAATTTCTGTTCCTACACCCTGTACTATATATTCATTACCAATGGTTATAGTATCAGATAATGTATAGGCGTCAGCAAATTTTACAATCATTCCGTTTCGGAATACAGTACCACTTGCAGAAGTGTAAGATGTTTTTCCTATGATATCTCTCTCAACATCTATATAATTAGACACGTTTCCTTCAATGCTAATTGCTGTTGGACCACTGGCATGTATAATCTCACCTCCTGACGACCAGGCTGTAAAACCAGTGCTGTCTAATGGTACTCTTAAATCCTTATCTGTGTATAATTTAAATGTTCTAGATGAAACTTTTTCTATATAGTATGATACATTATTAACTTCGGTCATACCATCTACACCAGTAATTGTAACTTTATCTCCTGTATAAAAGTTATGATCCTGATTTGTTGTTACTACTGCTGTTGTGGCTTGTGAAATATCCGGTGTATAATCGTATGCATCTAAAGAGGCATCGTTTACAAAAGCATTTCCAGACGTAAAGTTTCTATTAGAGATATAATAGGTGCCATTATTTAAAATTACATCATTAGTTTTGTAACTGGCGCCTGCTGACCAGGTGTACACACTATGGCAATTTGCAGAAGTTTCTGGATCCCAATAGTATTCCTGAAAATTAATAAGTTTGTCTTCATTAATAGGTGGTAAGTAGGATTTAAAATCACTTGAGAATATCTTATTCTGGTTAATTGTGTTGGCACCATAAATTTTTAATGTGTTTATTGCTTCATCAAAAAATACAAAATCTTCACTATCACCAGATGTTAAGTTTAAGGTATTGACGACTGGAGATAAACTATAAAAAGTCCTATCTACAGTAGGTTCTGTGATAAATGCAATATTAACATTATGATCATTGCTGGTCTTTTTACCTATAAACCCAGTAATTATTTCACTATTTGCTTCTGCAAATAGTTGCTCAACAGTACTTTCAAAGAAGTTTTTGACTGCTGAGGTCTGGTGTACTACTGGTAACTGTTCGTAAATTTTTGCCATATTATCTATCAGTTCTTAAAGTTTGTGAAGTAATTTTTTCTACTATTGTTATGTCATTTACTGTTGCTGTACTAAGGAATAATTCATTTGGTTCAGCCTTTACTTGGAATAAATCTCCAAATGTTCCTGCTGTGTTTTTAGGTAGTATCACAATACTGCCTACAGCATTACCTAAATTTTGATGTATAAAACTTGATAATTCCGTAAAATAGAAAGTTTCTCCGAATTCCCAATTATCTACCTGAAAATATCTTTTTATTAAGTTAATTATTCTAGACTTAATCTCATTATCGCTTAAACTTGTTCCGGGTATTTTAACTATCTTAAATTTAGCCTGATATGTATCGTCAGCATCACTACCAAATAATGTTTTAAATTTAGCACTTCTGTAAACTATAGTATCACTAGCACTCTTAAATTGATTTAAATTTTCAAATTCGTTTGATAGTTCTTCGCTTGTGGGTGCTATAGGATATGCTGTTCCAGGTACATTTATATATTTTAATATTTCTGTATAATATGTCTGGGTTAAAACTAACATCTCTACAACATTACTAATGCTTGGATCTATTCTAACATCATTTGGTGCTGTGTGGTCCCATTTTATTATAACATTTTGTGGGTCTTGTACAGCAGTATTTTGTGTACTTGCTCTACCTTCTCTCACGATATAGTCTGATGTTTCTATTAATGTAATCGTTGCAGGTGCTGTGCTACTTGCAGTCATTTGATAAACCTTTTTATTTTCCGTAACATATACAACCAATCCGCTATATCTGGTTTGTGTGTTATTTAATTTTTCTGCTATTGCAACAGTATCAACTATTAGGTAATTTACTGTTGTCCAATCTGTTTGATTTACATAACTTGCCGGAGATAGGTAAGAGGTATCTGATAAATCTATGTCAGTTTCTCCTCTATAATCTAAAAATACACCACTTACAGGCCTGTCATATGTATAGCCGTCAAAGTCTGTATAGTATTCAAAAAATACTAAACTTTGTGAGCTAACAAAATCGTCATATTGTAAGGGATCATCTGGTACTAAGTCTTCATCTAAATCGATAGGTGCTACTTTTACTTTTCTAGGATCTACATACCCATCTGATTCAGTAAATGTGTCTGAGATAGACCATATAATATCTTTATCTAACTTTTCTTTGTCGTTAAAATATATAACATTCAATTTATCTACACTAAAGTTTGAGCTACTGTCTGAGGCATGTAATAATCCTGTAGCATTTTGTACTCCTGTATATGTCAAAGTACCTGTTTGTGCATCTTTATCTGCATTAGATAGTAATATTCTGCCTTTGGAGGCTGAGTTGGCACTACTGCCACTCACACCGTATGAGAAAATATCAGCATTACCACTATAAAACTCTACTGCGCCTGTAACTGTATTTTCTTGTTTGTAATTAATGTTTCCTGTGCTATCAAATAAGTTATATCCAAAGGTTGTATTATCAAAATTTACTGTAATGTTTGCAGGTAAATGTTCTATTCTGCCTGTAACATTTGCTATTGTTATGTTGGCCCTGTCTGCAAATGGAGTATTGTCTTCATAAAAAGTGTTTAACGTAACTGTGGCTTCATCCACGAATCGATCGTTAGCAACAATTTGCGACTGTGTTAGGCCGGAACTTCTTAGTAAACCAAAAGTACTTTGCCATTCACAGCCTATATCATACCAATAGTAATTTCTACTTCTTAATGGAATCATTGGGACTGTGGTTTGAGGTAAATATGTTTGTCCGGTTTCCTGACTTTGCCATACTTCGCCCAGGTTATCATTATCATTATCATACCATTTAAATACCTCTGTAACACCTGGTTTTGTGTTTAATGTATTAAACGTAATTGTATCTCTTACTGCTTTAGTTGTGTTATCTGTAATTTTAATATTTTTAACATTATAAAATTTTAAGTTTTCTTTACTCTGTATAACATAATCAAGTCCTCTTACAGTAACATTATAACTGTAGGAATTTGTTGTTATAGCATTATACTGGAAATGTATTAGATAACTCGCATCTGCATTAGAGTTTGAAGTGTCTTTGGCGTTAGCATAAGAAAAATCTGGAAGTACACCGTTTGTGGGTAATGATAAATTTTGATTTTGTACTATATAATATTCGTCCAGTGCAGGATCATATCCTAAAGCAAAGTTTCTCTTATTATTAAATTCGTTTATAATTGCTGTTTGCTCTGTAGCAGTAAATGTTTTTCTTAATGTACTAATAATTTCGTTTGCCTTCCAGCCATTAGGTACTTCTGAGCTCAGTGTTATTGGTCCTGTTGAAGTACTTAAACCACTTGATAATTGTCCGTTATTATCTATTCGTATAATTCTAACCCATTTATAATCGTTTATGTTGTCAGGGTCTACAAACTTAACAAAGTTATTTTCTTTAAACATGGAAGTATCAGCAGTAGTGTTTATTAATACACTTGTTGTGGTTATATTGTCTGCTATTGTAGATTCTGTGATATAACCAGTCCCACCAACAGTTTTAACAGGTAGTGTTGCCCAGTTTATGGTCCTGCCACTTGTATCAAATGTTGCTGGAGTTGTTGCTACAACTCCTTTTCTAAAATTATTATATACAAAATTGTTTAATTCTTGTCTTTTTAAATACAGAGGTATTACACTATTTGTAATTTCTGTTGCTGTATTATTCTCATTTATAATAAAAGACTCTGATAAGTTCCTTACATCAGCATATATTACACCATCTTCTGCGTATGATTCTATACTTTGGAATGTGCCTGTAGGATCTGTGATGTCAATATATCTACTATGACCAGCATGAGTTCTATTTGTTGCCTTAATCTTTTTAATGTTAGACGATTGGCTTGATGGAAATACTTGATAGTCTTGAGCACTAACCATTCTGTTTTGTGTATAGAATGTTTGTGGGGCATTTGCTTTTACATTTGTAAGTGTTTCTGGTGGTAAACTGTTATTAACCGCTGACCGTAGTCCAAAACTTAAAGTTAAACTATATACTTCGCCTGTTGCATTTTCATAAGGCAATGTTACACTTAAATTTGTTGCATCATCAGGTTGTATAGTATATGATTCTCCATCACTTGTCCTGTACCATACCCTAAATATTCCGTTAGGTATATTTCCAAAATTTCCATCTGGAAACTTAATTCTTATGCCATCATTATTTAAGTTTTCTACTGAATATAGATTTCTTGAACCTAATTCTTGACTGTTATAATTTAGTGTTTGTCCCACAGTATTTGGAATTTTAGTCCACTGGTTAATTATAGTTCCGCCAGTAGTTATTTCCTGGATATAAACATCAGTTTCATTTATATTTTGTACATTAATATCTTGTACCCTGTTTACCACAGGTGTTGTAAAGTTAAAGTCTTGAAATTGCAGATCGCCCTGTTTAAATAACAAAAAGAATCCAGTATTATTACTTGCTACACCCTGTCCATCATTTCTGTAAAAAATACCAAAGTCATTTACTGGATCTGGCTCTTGTTCATAAAAGTATTTTCCGTCTAAAAAATCACCATTTACAATTTCACTTTCTCTGTTTATACCATTTGCATTTATATTAAACGAGTATGCTATAGGCGAACCTATAGTAGTGTTAAGCAAATACTTTTCTGTGTTTATACCAGCAATTTTTCCTGTTTGTACAGGAGCAGTAAATCTGTTTGTGCTACTCATTGCTGAGTTTAAAATTGTTATAAACTGTTCGTAACTGTCTGGGTTATTGGCGTCGTCCCAAAATACTTTAGTATTATTTAATTGGTTGCCTTGGCTGTCTGTTAATGGCTCTGTGGTTGTTATGCCTGATAATTTCATTAAACCACTAGCAGGTATATTTCGCTTAGGATTATATCCTAACATTCTTGCTAGTTTAAATACTGAGTCTCTTCGCTCAGCAGTTTCTAAAAAGTTTTCTCTGGTATTAACATCCATTCTGAATGCAATGCTAGTACTTAAGAAAGCAAGTAATTCTAGTATAGCAATAAATTCTGAACTTTCAGTATAGTCGTTAAAATTTTCTGGAAAATTTGTTCTTATATATTCTACAAGTGCTGTCCTTATAGAGTCAAAATCGTATGCTTGGAAGTCTACTTGGCTGAAAACTTTATATGCTGTTTTCCAATCCTCTGCCGCAAATAAATTATTCTGTCTATTAACTGTTGCCATTATGATTCGTCCGTACTAGATGTGACATATTCTAAAAATAATGTATCATCGCTATTAAGTAATACATATCTTATTTTTACTTCTGCTTGTATTGTGTGATCCAAAACTAATAAATTTGTTTCCTGGAACTCAACTCTGGGATCGCTATTTACAATACGTTCTATGTCTTCTTTTATAATTGCTTGTGTTTCAGGATCTTCTGGTTCCATAAGGTAATCCCAAATTACACTTCCAAATGTGGGTCTCATTACTCTTTCACCTATTCTGGTATAAAAGTGATTTAATAAGTCGCGTTTTACTAGATCTGCATCAGTCAGGGTATATGGAGCCCTAACTTTATCAACTGTACTAAATCCTTTAAATAATGTTGCCATGCAAGTATTTATCATATTCATTATAACAAGTTTTAATTAATTGTTGACTTTATAACCTTTTTATAGTATACTCACATAGTGAAAAATGCAATCTACTTACATGGCGCAAATGCCAGCCCAGAAAACTTTAATTATTTTACTTTAAAGTTGCCTGAACACAAATTTATGGCTCCAGCATATGATATGGAAGACGACCCTTTTGATATCGTAGAAATAATGAGAATTCGTAAAGAAAGAGAGTTTGGCAAGGAACCTGTTGTGGTTGTGGGGCATAGTTTTGGTGGTTTAATTGCTAGTTGGTATGCTAGTGTATACCCTAGGCGTGTCAAACACCTAGTTACTATTGCTACACCTTGGGAAGGCACACCAGTTGCCAGAATATTTGGTATGTTTTTTAAAGGCAAAGTTTTCCAAAATACAAAACCAGGTGCAGAAGTGCTATCATTATTACAGGAAAAGAGTTTTAATGGTAAGCATACCAATATCATATGTACCAGAGGTTCTAATCCTGTTGCTGGTTTAGGCGGTAAAGCAAATGATGGGATGATATCATGTGATAGTCAAGGAGCAACACCACCAGGTTTTAAAAACACTCAAAACATCACAATAGAAGCAGGACATAGTGAAGTTTTGTTAAATAATACTGTAACAGATTTATTACAGCAAATAATATTTGAGGACGATAATGACTGATCCATTAACTACTAAATTTACAAACAATACTCTTGAAGAAGAATTAAGAACTATGCTTGTTGATAAAAATAATGAATGTAACAATTTAAGAGCTAAAGTAAAAGTACTTGAAGAAAATATAGCAATTGAACAAGAGCAAAAATATAGAGCCCTAGTTGAGATTGCTGACTTAAAACAGGCTAACAGAAAATTAACCTAAAGTTTTATACCCCATTTCCGCAAACTTTTTATCTTTAGCAGACCTTAGCATACTTCTAAGTTGCCCAAACGACAAGTTTTTATCATTATCAAGTCCCATCTCTTTTGGTGTAAGTTTTAACCAGTCTGGAGTTGTAAAAAGTTCTATTTCATATTGCCTTCTTTGTACATAGTCTTGCCTAACCTGTACTTCACTTTCATTACCAACTTTTCCTGTTCTCCATCTTTTCATATATCTTGGTACGTCCTGATAATTTCCCTTATTTAATTCTATCAATAACATACTATTAGCAAAATTATTAATACCAATATGTTGAGAAAAACTAGTTAAAGCAAGTAACTGATTACCACTAACAGGTACTGTAATTAATTCAGATATTCCTAATTTAGATTTTTCTAATTCACTTTTTAATGCTATACTTGTTCCTACTGGGCCTATTCCGTTCGATACATCTATAACCTTCATACCTTTTTTTCTGTCTGTAAAGATTAAACTTGGGCCATCAACTGTCAAGTCAATTCCTTTTTGGCTTAATTTTTCTTTTACTAAAGAGAAGTTACTGCTATTAATACCCATAGAACCCATAGCCTGACCAGACTTTCCATCTATACTAAATTCTGGAAAATTACTAGATTTTAATTTTTGAGCATCTGTTATCACATTACCGAATTGGTCTCTTAATTCTTTGCCTTCATTTATTAATGATGTTACTTCTGATACTGCTCCCATAATTTCATCTTTAAAATTCATTACATCTAAGCCGTCTATGTCAATAGGTAAGTCAAACATATCTAAACTAAATTGGCCTAACTGAGCTTCTAACTCTTTGAGATCTTTTGCTATACCTATAAATTTATCGCCCAGGGCGTTTCCTGTAGGAAACCTAAACGGAGGTATTGCTATACCCATTGCTGACATTAAGCCTTCCATATTGGATAAACTGGTTAAATTTTGTAGACTGGCAGGTAAAAAATTACTTAGCATTCCTTCAACATCAGCCATGTTAGGAATCATACCCATAACACTTCCTATTGCTCCACTAATAGCCGTTCCTGCTTGAGATAAACCGCCACTCAAAGCACCCGTAATATCAGATGCTTTTCCAATAGCACCACTGACCGGGTCTTTAAAGCCATTTCCTAATTTATCGCCTTCTGGTGTTACTGCGTCTGCTGGGTCTTGATCTCCTGGGTCTGTTTGGTTAGGTAAACCTTCTGCATCTGCATTAACATCCTCCTGCATGGATTCTTTATCTTCACTAGTGGGATCAAACTGTCCATGACCTGCATATGGCTCAGCAGTAATTAATGTTCCTACTATAGTTGAAATTTTATTTTTCTTTCCTGGCCTAACTCCGCCACTAGTTAATGCTACATCTCCTTCTCTGTCATATTCTGGCACATCACTAGACTGGTCTTCTTGTTCAACTCCATCTAACGGAGGTGCAGATACTTTAAGAGCTTCTAGACCTGTAAGAATAGGCGCAGGACCTGTATTTAAATTAATTATACCACCTGCTATTCCTGTTAGTGGTGATGTGATACCAACTGCCGGTGCGGCTATACCAACTACACCTGCTCCTGCTTTAATATCTACACCCATTGTAGTACTTGTGATAGATGTTGCTGTACCACTTGCTGTCTTTAACATATTACCAGAGTTTATGTCTATATCACCACCTACTGCTGACATCTGAGCATTTCTTGTTGCTAACATGCTGACATCTCCTGCGGCATGAAAGTTTATATTACCACCTGTTCCCAATGGTGGCATACCCAATTTACTTAACTTGCTACCCATGTAATCACCAGCCACATTGTCACCTGCGGCCTTCATTTTAATACTGTGTCCTGCTTCAATATTAACATTATAATCAGCACGTAGATTAAAATTCTTTTTAGCTCTGAGGTTCATATCCCCTTCACCGAATATGTTTATATTTCCCAAATGGTCTAGTTCTACCCATGCTTTACCGTCTTTATTGATAGCATACATTGTTCCTGTGACATCATCAAGTAATATTTGCTGTCCTTTGCCACTTCTAATCCTGATCATTGCCGTGCCAGGATCGTCGTCCATTATAAACTGGTGTCCTGCTTGTGCTGGTTTAACACCGTCTTTGCCTCTGGAACCTTTTGTGAGTATACCTACTACTTGGCTGGGAGTATCTCTCCTAGCACCAGCAGTTCCTGAACCTCTGATAGGGTCATTTATTAAACCTTGTTTGGTAATTGCTTCGGCCATATCATGATGTATAGGCCTCAGTATGTCATTGTGCCCGGGCTGTTCTGAATACTTGTTTTTTTCTGCTGTAGGTGTTAAGAAATTACCACCCTGGAAAGTCTTACCAGATGGTATGCCTGGTAGCATATGATTAGTTTCTGGTGGTAATACATGACTTAAGACATATCCGTATTTTCTATTACCCTCTGCGAAGCCAACTAAAACCATACTGCCTATATCAGGCGGTGAAAACCACATACCATAACTTTGTTGGGTATTTTCAAATTTTTCAGTATCATCGCTTTTTACATTTACAGGATTAGAAATACCACCGAACGGTGTAGTAAACCTCACAGTTTTAATTGCTTTAACTTTTGACCCTGTTGATCTGTGTAATGCTGGTATTTCTACCTGGATTGAACCGTTTAAGAATTCATCTTTATTATTTACAACAATGGCTAGATATATGCCATTATCCACAAAGGCATCTTTGTTAGGATTGGGGTCGTGGTATGTAGATTCTATACTACCTCTTTTACTGTAATCTCCTCTAGCCATTAGCCATTATCCCCAAATTTTCTAATATAAGAGTCATGCTGTGCCTGAGTTATTTTACCCTCTTGTAGTAACTGGCCTACTGATTTGTCTTTGTTTTCTTCTGCTGTATACACACCTTCCACAACTCTATAGTCTGTATCATTTTTGTTGTTATCAAAATCACTCTCTGTGGCAACACCGTCTTGATTTCTAGCGGCAAAGCCTCTACGGGTTTCGTCCACATAACTAAATTTACTTTTTGCTCTGTCTAAGTTATTAAGACTTATCGCAGTTTCTTTCACAGACTCTACATCCATTTTATATTCACCACTGCTAAAATTATGTACAACTTTTCTCACTCTGTAAATTCCTGATATAAAATATGATGTGCCATCACCCTCTTTTATCCATAAGCCTGTATTATTATCCTCATTTACCACATCTGGGTCAAACAATCTGGGAGAATTCAAACTGAAAAGAAAAAAGGCATCAGTTGCTGTTTCCAGATAGTTATCGTTATCTTCCTTAGATTGTTCTATTTTATCGGCAGGCATTCCTGTTTGTTGCTTATCACCAAATTTATGTTCTGCTTTGCCTAGCCAATAAGGATCTCCTCTTAATTGGATATCCAGTTTCATTAAAAATTCTATTGCCTGGTGTTGGTCATAAAGGTATGTAAATAAATTGTTCTTTATGCTTTTTGTTGTGCCCACATTAGCAAAACCCGATTTATGCAAGTATTCTTTTCGTTGTACAACTGCGGTTTTATGTCTTGCATCTTCAGGCTCGTCACTACTATTAGTTGTGCTGACATCTTTTGTTGCTGATTCTCTTTTACTGCTGGATTCGGATATTTGTTCTGTATATTTGTTATTACCTACTAAATCTCCACCATATACAAATCCTGATGAAGAGGGTGAAAATTCTTCACTCTGTGTTACCACATTTGCTTGTGGCGATGCTTTTGCGTTTTTAGTGAGATTATCTGCTACTGCTTGGGCAGTTGCCTGTGTTGATAATACATCTTGCAGTTTCTGTGCGGCCGCACCAGCCTGATCTTGAATTAAATTTTTTATTTCGGATTGTGTAAAATTAGCCGCATTGCCTAAATCATTTAAAAACTGTTGGCCTTTTTCTATGTCGTCTTTGAATTTTTTTAACTGATCAAAAAAACTGCCACCCTGCTTTTGTGCTTCTTCTTTTAATTTGTCTACACCTTTTTTATCTAGGCTTTCGTCCTTGTCTACAGGTGTAGAGTTTAAAATATGTGATGCATTTTGGCTTATATCACCAAGCATACCTCTTTCTGGTGGTAACAGCAATGCTATACCTTCTTTAAATTCTATATCTAAATTAAGTATCTGATCGTTTCTGCCTGTAAAAATATATTCGTATGCTTTACGAATATTCATTTGATTTACTCTTTGCCTCATATCTTGTTTAGATAACTCGTTGTTGGCTTCAATATCATGTGGGAAAACAGCAATATCTGTTTTATTGCTTAAAAATGTTCTGGGGATAAGATGTGCTGTTTTCATATGCTTACCATCTTTTATGATGTATTCACCGTATGATACACTACCAGAAAATTCATACCACATAATTTCTTTTGTGGACTTCACATCTGATTTTTCACCTTCTGTTTTTTCAATATCAGACCTTATTGCTTTGCTCATAAACTCTTTATTCATTGAAAGTAAGATACCTAAAACTTTATCAAGTGCTATCCCTTCTTTTAAACTTACTTGTATCGCATTTGTTTCTGGATTTTTCTGTATTTGTGTGTAGTTTAATCTTTTACTTTCGGCGGCCTCTTTGGCCTCATCTGTATCTTCTGTTTCTTCTACTTTAGGGTTTATCAGTTTGGCTGTGTTATCAGCATTTTCTACATCAAATGTCTGATCTGCAATGTCTAGACCTGCTACATTCCCATCTTCCCCTATACCAAAATCTATCCTTTCTAGTCTTTCTGCTTTGATGTTTGCATTGTTTTGTTGTTTTTGTAAATCCAGTAACATTTCACCAATAGTGTTTCCTGTTATGGTCATATATTCTTTGGTTCTAAAAAATCCATCTGCTTTATAAGTGTCGTCTTTTATAACAGTAGAAAAATCATATGTTGATCCTTGCTCATTGATAGACATAGTAAAGTTACCAAGTAACAATTGATACACAAATGGGCCTGCTATAGTAACAGGTTCACCGCCGGCATCAGTATTCCAGTTGTCAGTATCTTCGTTTGATTCTTTATATCCTCTGAATGTTATCTCTAAAAAGAAAGGACAATCAGCGGCATCTGGTGGTGCGCCTAAAAACTCTCTGGCTTTTACAATCTGGTCAGGGAAGTCTGCGGCGTTAGGTTGTGTAATTGTAAAATTTACAGTAGACCCAACACTTGCTCCATTTGTAGGAACAGTTACAATTTCTAAATTATCTATTCCTACTTCTGTTACGCCTGTTTGAGCTAAAACAACAGTATTTTCTGGCTCAGCATCTACACTATTATTTAAGTATCCGGCACCACTGGTAGTTAAAGAGCCTGGTTTGCCTTGTGTTTGCTTGGCATCTTCGCTGTCGCTATCTTCTGTATTTTGGTTAGT